>Ga0213823_1000850_pt1 | contig 21502 bp, 14 predicted proteins | sample MC6MC0907MG_FD_179887 | JGI IMG/M metagenome (GOLD analysis project Ga0213823, IMG submission 179887) | Enriched soil aggregate microbial communities from Iowa State University, Ames, United States - MC6-MC0907-MG | ecosystem: Environmental > Terrestrial > Soil > Unclassified | place: USA: Iowa...
CAGCCAATCGACCAGTCCAACCCACAGGCGCGCGTGCGCGCCGATAGGCAGCGCCACCCGTGAGGTGGCGCGGGCGGGAGAGGCGTCAGCGGTGGAGTCTGGCGGCGAACTGCGGACCGGATCGGGCGTGGCGGCCGGTCCTGGGCCGGACTCATGCCCGGCTGCGGTTTGGGCGAGGGGCTCAGGTGCAGACGCGGCTTCGATCTGGCTGATCAATTCGCCGGGCGGGTCAATCAGCACGGCCTCGTCGCCCATCCACCAGTCGATGTCGTACGCCAAGTCCGGGTCGGTAAACGCGCGCCTGGCGCCAGCCTTGACCTCGTTGCTGAGCGAGAAGCTTTGGCTGGAGCGGTTGATGAAACTCGTCTTGCCGGTATTTTCCTGGCCCAGCACCAAGTACCACGGCAGTTGGTACAACGCGTTGCGGCCCTTCAAATTGCTGCGCAACACATGCAGGCTCTGGTCCAGCGCGCGGTCCTGGGCCTGCACAAAGCGCAGCACCGGATCTTCTTCGCGCTGTTCGGCCGCGCCGCGTTCGGCTTCCAGGCGGCGGTTGCGGCGGCGTAGCGTCCAGACCCAGGCCAGCACCGGCAGCATCAGAACGACGAGCGTGCACAGGACGCGCATGGACAGATCCGCCAACGGCTGGTGATTGCGCCACGTCCAGTGCGGACCCAGCCACCAGATGCCGATCAGCACGAAGGTGATCGCCAATGCGGCCAGCACGGGCATCGCGCTCTTGAAATGGTTCGCTACCGGCAGACCGTAGCGCTTGAGGTACGACCACACATTCTTCATCGCGAGACTCCTTCCTTAGCTCTTGCGGTCCGCCTCGGCGGGCGGACGCGCGGGCAGGTATTTGTTCAACTGTTCGGACAACTCAGGCTCCCATTCGTGGGCGGGCAGCGTGTGCAGGGTGATGCCGACATTCGCGTAGAGCGTGTCCGCCAGCCAGGACAGGCCGCGCGCGGCCAGCAGGTCAGCCGCGATGACGGCGGCGTACGAGCGCTGGCGCGGCGATTCGGAATGGCCTTGCATGTCCTGCAAGCGGCGCAGCACGGTTTCCACGCCTTCGGTGTCCAGCTGCGCGACCAGCTCTTCGCGCAACGCGCCGAATTCCTGCAAGGGGCCGCTGGCCGCGCCTTCGGCGTCAGCACCGCTCAGCCAGGCCAGCGTCTCGCTGTCCACAAAGGGGCGGCCGTCGTTGAAGCTCAGGTCGACCAGCGATGGGATGCGGCGCACGAAGCGTTCCGTGGCCAGCCGGATCGCCGTCGCCACGTCTTTCATCTCCAGCCGCGCCGCCATGCCTGCCGCCAGAAAGCTGCCGCGTATCCAATAAGGCGAGGCGACGACGCTTTTCTCCACGCGCTGCAACAACGCCGGATTGACGGCGTTGCCCGCCAACGCCTCGCTGTAGCCGTCTGCGATGTCGGCCGGCACGGCCATGAGTTCCGTGCGCATGCCATGCCGCGTGGGCGGTGCGGCGTGCAGATGCGCCCACAACGCGAAGCGGCGCAACTGGTAGCCGGTTGGGTCGTACGCATCCTGCTGGTTGACGAAGTCGGCCACACCCAGCAGCGACCGCCGGTTCTCGCGTTCGTCACCCGGCTTCAAGCGGGTGTTGTCCGTGTTGAAGAACGCTTCGGTGATGGCCTGCCCGCCTTGTTGGCCAGCGCTTCGGGCGGGCGGCGGACTTTCCGGAAAACGGGTTTGTTCAACGCGGCGCGAGAAGTGCGCTTCCAGCCCGGTCAGCTGCGCTTGATCCAGTTGGGCGGCAACGGCGCAGGCTTGCAGGCGGTCCAGCGCTTGCTGCGCGCGGGCGTGATCCTCTTTGCTGAAGCCGGTGGCGGGCAAGGCGTCCAATGCGCTGCGCAGGCGCTCCGCCTGCACGGCCACCAGCCGGCGCTTGCCCAGATAGCCGGTGGGGCCGGGCTTGGGGTGCCCGGTCTCCCAAAAGTGTTCGACCATACCCGCCAACACGTCCGCGGCCTCGGCCCAGCGTGGCCAGGAGGGGGCCTTCAGGCGCGCGGATATCAAATGGCCGGCGATGCGGAAATGCTTGCATTGCGTGCTCAGGTATTGGCGCGACGCTTCATCGACGTACAGCCAGTCCAGCCGGGCTTCCTGCAGGCCGCCCAGCTTGATCATTTCGTGGTCGATCGCCTGAAAAGTTTCATCTTCGGGATCAAAGTGGCCCGCCGGATGGCGCGCGTCCAACGGGGCCAGCAACGCGTCGAGTGCAAGAGGGGCGTAGTCCGTCACCAGTGACATGCCTCGCGCTGGCGGGACAGCAGGGCCTGCAAGCCAGTGGCGTTGAACGTCAGGCCATTCAATGGGGCGTAGTCGCTTTCCACCCGCAACTGCGCGCCGGCCACGAAGGGGCGCAACTGTTCAATGGCCACCAGGCCCCGCCCCGCATCCACGACGTTGCCTTCATCCAGTACGCGCCATCGCCGGGCGGCGGACAGCGGGCGTTCATCGATGTGAAGACGGATGCTGATTTGATCGCGTTCGAACGGCTGCTCGGCCACTAGTTGCAGGCGCGAGATGTTGGACAGGCAACTGATCGCCAGATAGGTGGGCGGACCTGCGGCTTGCGCGGGCGCGGAGATCATGACGCGGTGTTGTCCTGCTTGCTCGTCTTGCGTGTGAGACAGCAGAAAGGCGGTGTCGCCGGCTTGCCGGGCGGCTTCGTTCATGCGGACAAGATCGGACGCCAGGGTTGGCGCCGGCAAAAAGGGCGGTGGCCGGCCGGCGGTGACGGGCGGTGCGACGTCGAGGGCGGGCGCCGGCTCATCGGGCAGCAGGCTCGGCGGACCCATCGGCGCCGGGTCGATTGACACGGTGCGTTCGGGGCGCTCAACCGGGCGGGGTGGGGTGCCCGCCTGCGCGTCAAAGCAGGCCAGCCTTTCAATGGCCGAGACGATTTGCGTGCAGGCGGCGGCGTCGGGGCCGGACACGGACACCGCGTGGCTGGCCAACGGCGCCAGCAACAACAGGGGCAGAAGGGTGAAACGCTTCATAAGGGGTGGTCCTCCCGGTCCAGATTCCAGGCTTGGCAGCGGCGTGCCAGCGTGCGTTTGGGGATACCCAGGCTCTGCGCGGCGCGGCTGCGAGACCCATTGACTTGGCGCAGCCGGGCTTTGATCACCAGGCTTTGGAACGTGTCCAGCGCCTGGGGCAGGTTGTCGGTATGCAGCAGCCCTTGCAGCATCGCGCTGCCCGGGTCGGACAGAGGCGGGGCGTCCAAGTCCGGTTGAGACAAGTCCAGCATGTCGGCGCTAATGCGTTGCCCGGGGGGCGTGCGTTCAGCCGCCACCAGCACCACGCTGCGCAATTGGCGCACGTTGCCGGGCAAGGGCTGCGCCGCCAACATCGCCAGCGCCTCTGGCGTGATGCCGGCGACGCGGGACTGGCGTTCACGGTTGTGCTGCAACACCGTATGAAAGGCCAGCGCGGGAATATCCTCGGGGCGGTCGCGCAGCGCAGGCAACGCCAGCGTCAGTTGCCGGATGCGGAAGTACAGGTCTTCCCGGAAATGCCCGTCGCGCACCCGTTGGGGCAAGGGCTGATGGGTCGCGCAGATCAGGCGGAAGTCGGAACTCAGTTCACGCGTGGCGCCCAATGGCCGATATTTCTTTTCGTTCAACAGACGCAGCAGGGTGCCTTGCAGCGCCAAGGGCATGTCGCCGATTTCGTCCAGGAACAGCGTACCGCCATCGGCTTCGGCAACCAGCCCGGATCTGGCCTGCATGGCGCCCGTAAAGGCGCCGCGGACATTGCCGAACAGCTCCGCTTCAATCAGCTCCTTTGGGATGGCGGCGCAATTGACTGGCACGAACTTGCCTCGGCGCGGCGAGGCTTGATGAATCAGCCACGCGGCATGGTCTTTGCCCGTGCCGGTTTCGCCGGTCAGCAAGACGGCCAGCGCCGAATCCGCAAAGCGCAGCATGTCTTCGCGCATACGCCGGGCCGCAGGGCTTACGCCGATGAACTCGGCCGCCAGCAGGCGCACAGCGCGCATCCGGCTCTGTTCAACGGCCGGCTCCACGTGCTGGCTGCGCTGGTAGCGCGCGTCATCGGCCGCGTTGGCCTGCCGATGCTGACGCGCGTAAAGGGATTCGTGGGCGGCAAGCAGCGCGCGCCAGAGGGGATCATCGCGCCACGCCGCCAGCACCGCGGGCGGCCCGGCCAGCGCCAGTATGGTCAAGGGCTGGCGGCGCTCGTCGCGCAGCGGAATCGCCAGCAACCCAAGCTGCGCACCCAGTTCATCGCGCAGCCGTTCATAACCCGTTCCCACATCGACCAACCCGGACATCTGATCGATCAGACAAGGCTTCGCACTGGTCATGGTGTAGACGAGGGGGTCGTCAAGCGCGTCCATGCTGATGTCGGGAAGGGGATTGGCCGCCGACCCCGCCTGCACAAGCGGAAACAGCCGGTCTCCTGTGGCGTCTCGGGCATACAGGCATGCGCCCGCGATGCCGGGCACGTTCAGGCACGCGTGGAGGAACACGCGCGATAGCGCGTCCACGCGTGAAGCCATGGCCATGTCTCGGGCGATGTCCGCCACGCTTTGCGCATCCATCGCGGCCCTTCAATCCAGCGTGGCGGCGAAGCCGCCTTGCGACCATTCCAGCCGGGCGCTGCCAAAGGCGTGCCCGGCGGCCAACTGTTGCAGCACCGCCAGCGAAAGGGGCGGCAAGAGTTCGCCGTCGATGGTGGCGTCCAGCAGACGCGCGCCGTTCTCGTGGCGCGCGCAGCGGCCACGCAGTTCATCGCGCGCGCTGGCGCTGAGGTGCAGCGTGGCGTTGTAGCGCGTCGCGAATTGGACGCGCAAACGTTCCAGCCGGCTTTGGATGATCTGGTCCAGCACACTTTCGTCCAGATACTGGTATGGCACCACCTGCATGCGCGCAAGCAGCGCCGGCTTGAAGAAAGCGGCCAGCCGGATGCGCAGCGCGTCTTCGGATAAATCGGCCAGATCGCCGTCTTGTTGGTCGAATCCGAGGTTGGAGGTCAGGAAGAACAGGACGTTCTTGCAATCAATCTGGCGCCCTTCGCCGTCAGCCAGTTCGCCCTTGTCGAATGCCTGGTAGAACAGGCTCATGACTTCGGGGTGGGCCTTCTCGACTTCGTCCAGCAACACCACCGAATAGGGTTGCCGCCGGATCGCCTCGGTCAGCACGCCGCCTTCGCCGTATCCGACATAGCCGGGCGGCGCACCCAGCAGGCGCGACACCGTATGCCGTTCCTGGAATTCGGACATGTTGATCGTGGTCAGGAACTGCCTGCCGCCGAACAGTTCGTCGGCCACCGCCAGCGCGGTTTCGGTCTTGCCAACGCCGCTGGGCCCGACGAGCAGGAACGCGCCCAGGGGCGTGCCGGGGCGGCGCAAGTCGGCCATGGCCGTCAGCAGATGCTTGTGCACGCGATCGATGGCGCCATCCTGGCCCTTGATACGTTCGCCCAATACGGCAGGCAACCGGGCCAGGCGCTCCATCTGGCCACGATTGAGCGTAGTGGCGGGAATGCCGGTCCAGTCGGAAATGACCTGGGCGATCTGCGCGTGGCCGACATCGGCATGCAACAACGCGCCTTCGCGTTGGAGCGCCGTCAGCGCCGCCACCTGTTGGCGTAGTTCGTCAGAGGCAGGGTGGGCCGGCGAATCCGGGTCATCGTCATCGAGCGCGCCGCGCAAACGCAGGATGTCATCGACCAGCGCCTTCTGCTGCTCCCACGCCTGTTGCAGCTGTGCGATGCGGCCGGCAACCGCAGTGGCATCGGCCTCGAGTTCGGCCAGACGGCGTGGCGCGGCGTCGCGGCCGGCGCGAGCATCGCGATGCAACTGCTGGAGCTCGGCTGCGATTTGCAATTGTTCGTGTTCCATTGCCGTGAGCCGGCGCGGAGGCTCTGCCAACGCCGTCGCTACGCGGGCGCTGGCCGTGTCCAGCACATCAATGGCCTTGTCGGGCAATTGCCGGCCCGACAGGTAGCGCGCCGACAACGCCACGGCCGCCTGCAAGGCGTCGTCGCCGATGTAGACACGATGGGTCTGTTCGTAAATGCGGCGCAAGCCACGCAAGATGTGAACCGCCTGTTCCTGGCTGGGCTCGTCCAGCTTCACCAGCTGGAATCGTCGCGTCAGCGCCGGGTCTTTCTCGAAGTATTTTTTGTATTCAGTCCAGGTCGTCGCGGCGATGGTGCGCAATTCGCCGCGCGCAAGCGCGGGCTTGAGCAAGTTGGCGGCGTCGCTGCCGCCGGCGGCATTGCCCGCGCCAATCAGCGTATGCGCCTCGTCGATGAACAGGATGATGCGCTGGGCCGACGCCTTGACCTCGTCAAGCACAGCCTTCAGGCGCTTTTCGAATTCGCCCTTGACCGACGCGCCCGCCTGCAACGCGCCCAGGTCCAGCCCCCATAGCGACACGTGACGCAAGGGCGCCGGCACACGTTCTTGCACGATGCGCAACGCCAGACCCTCGACTACGGCGCTCTTGCCCACGCCCGCATCGCCCACCACGATGGGGTTGTTTTTGCGGCGGCGCGACAGGATGTCGATCATCTGGTCGATTTCGGCATCGCGGCACAGCACGGGATCAATCTTGCCGCCACGCGCTTGCGCGGTGAAGTCGTGCCCATACTTCGCCAGCGCGCCGTCGGAGGCCACCGATGATGCGTGGATCGCGTCGGCATCGCCTGCCGCAGGGCCGCCTGCCGCGTGGTCGCCAACCGGTGATTCGCAGGACTGTTGAAACACGCTGCTGAACTCTTTGCGCAAGGCCTCGCGGTTGATGTGTTCGAACAGCGTGATGGCGGAGAGGGGAAGATAGCGCCCCGGATTCAGCAGCGCGGCCAGCGTCAGGCTGCCCCCGCGCAACTGGGTATGGCCGAGCTCCAGCGACGCCAGCAGCCACGCTTCCTGCAGCCACTCGATCAGCAGCGGCGAGAACGTAGGGTATTGGCCCGGCGTTTCACTGCGAAAAGGGCTGGCGGTGGCCAGCGCCTGGCGGACCGAATCCGGGTCAAGTTCGGCGTGCTTGATCAGCATGCGCATATCCGACAAGGGCTGGTCGATCAGTTTGAACAGCACGTGCGCCACGGTGATCTCGGCGCAATGCTGGCTGATGCACAGACTGGCGGCTTCTTCCAGGGCTTGGCGGCTGATCGGATTCAAGCGTTCGATCAGGGCGGAGAGGTCAATTCTGATCATGGCGTCACACGCGTTCGAGGAATCCACAACGAGACCATGCCACTGAAATTATTTCCATAGGAGGACTATGAAACCGCGCCCGAAACGCGGTCATCGTGTCAAAGACATCTCACTTGGCGCACGTGCCTAAGCACATTTAGTAGTCGTCCTATTGCGACTCATCCTTCAGCCCTCTTAGCATCAGCCCACTGGTTCGAGGCCGCCCAAAACGGCCTCCCAAACTCTCCAAAGGAGCTTGTCATGGCGAAGAAATCGGTGTCCGTCGCCCCGCCGGAACGGATCAACATCAAGTACGTGCCCGCCACGGGCGACCAGCAGGCTGAAATCGAACTTCCCCTGAAATTGCTGATCACGGGCGACTTCAAGGGGCACGGCGAAGAGACGGCGCTAGAGGAGCGGCCGGTGGTGCGCGTCGACAAAGACAACTTCGACGACGTCATCGCGGAAGCTGGCATCGCCTTGACGATGCAAGTGCCGTCTCGGCTGGGTGAAGCGGGCCAGGAAGACGACACCTTGAATGTGTCGCTGGACTTCAAACGCATGCGTGACTTTTCGCCCGATGCCATTGCGCGGCAGGTGCCGGAGTTGAACAAGCTGCTGGAATTGCGTGAAGCGCTTGTCGCGCTGAAAGGCCCGCTGGGCAACGTGCCGGCGTTTCGCAAGCAGCTTCAGACGTTGCTTGCCGATGACAAGGCGCGCACCGCGCTGGCCAAGGAACTGAATCTGGTCCTGGAAAAGCCGGCCGCCTGAGCCTGCCGTTTCGCTGCATCGCCAACCCGCAAAAAAAGGATATGAGCATGAAGGCTCAAGCTGCCGCCAAGTCAGAAGAAAACCAGACGATCGGTCTGTTGGACCAGATCATGGCCCAAACCCGCATCGAACCCAGCCACGAAGGTTATGCCGTTGCCGAACGCGGCGTCGCGGCGTTCATTTCAGAAATACTGAAAACACAGGAACGCGAGCAGCCCGTCAACAAGCAGCTGGTGGACCAGATGATCGCGCAGATCGACCGCAAGCTTGGCTTGCAGATGGACGCCATCTTGCACCAGCTGCCGTTGCAAGCGCTGGAGTCAGCATGGCGCGGGCTGAAGCTGCTGGTTGACCGCACCGACTTTCGCGAGAACATCAAGATCGAAATCCTTCACGTCACGAAGGAAGAGATGCTGGAAGACTTCGAAAGCGCGGGCGACATCACGCGCAGCGGTCTGTACAAGCACGTTTACACAGCGGGCTATGGCCAATTCGGCGGCGAGCCGGTGGCCAGCATCGTCAGCAACTACACGTTTGGCCCGTCGTCGCCCGACATCAAACTGCTGAGCTATGTGGCGTCCGTGGGCGCCATGGCGCATGCGCCGTTCCTGGGCGCGGCGGGCGCTGAGTTCCTGAACATCGATGGCTTTCAGGAACTGCCCAACCTGAAGGAAGTGCGCGACATCTTCGAAGGCCCGCGCTTTACGAAATGGCGCGGCTTGCGCGAGTCCGAAGACGCGCGCTATCTGGGCCTGACGATGCCGCGTTTCCTGCTGCGCCAACCCTACGATCCGCTGGAAAACCCCACCAGCAGTTTCGTCTACCGCGAAACCATCGACGGTCAGCACGACAACTACCTGTGGGGCAACACGTCGTACCTGCTCGCTAGCCGCATCACCGACAGCTTCGCCAAGTACCGCTGGTGCCCCAACATCATCGGCCCGCTGTCCGGCGGCGCGGTGGACGATCTGCCGGTCCACCTGTACGAATCGCTGGGTCAGCTGCAAGCGAAGATCCCCACTGAAGTGCTGGTGTCCGACCGCAAGGAATTCGAGCTGGCCGAAGAAGGGTTCATTGCGCTGACGATGCGCAAAGACAGCGACAACGCCGCGTTCTTCTCGGCGAACTCGGTGCAAAAGCCGAAGCTGTTCCAGAAGACGCCTGAAGGTCAGGCCGCGCAGACGAACTTCAAGCTGGGTACGCAGTTGCCCTACATGTTCATCGTCAACCGTCTGGCGCACTACATCAAGGTGCTGCAGCGCGAGCAAATTGGCAGCTGGAAGGAACGCCAGGATCTCGAACGCGAATTGAACACGTGGCTCAAGCAGTACATCGCGGATCAGGAAAGCCCGTCGGCGGATGTGCGCAGCCGCCGCCCGTTGCGCGCCGCGCAGGTGCAGGTGCAAGACGTCAGCGGTAACCCCGGCTGGTATCAGGTGTCGCTCGCCGTGCGTCCGCACTTCAAGTACATGGGCGCCAACTTCGAACTGTCGCTGGTCGGCCGTTTGGACAAGGAATAAGGAGGCGCTCGGCATGCCGAGGTCGCGCGGGCAGGGCAGTTTGTTTGAACGGCTGGTGCCCGACGCCCTGCCTCGGCGCAGCCGCTCCCGGCAAGAGCTGGCTGCCGAGCGCGTCCTTGCCATCAAGCGGCATCTGGAACGCATCCTCAATAGCCGCCGGGGCTGCTCAATGAGCAGTCCCGGGCTGGGCTTGCAGGACTTCAACGACGCGTCGATGGGCAGCGCCGACTTGCTGTTGCAGGTCAGCCAGGACATCCGGGCTTCGGTTGCGGCTTACGAACCCCGGGTCAAGGTGATGAGCGTGCGATCGCGGCCCGATCCTGCCCAGCCGCTCAGCCTGAACTTCAGGCTGGATTGTCTGGTGCCTATCTTCAATAAGGAAGAGCAGGTGGAAATCGATCTGGTGATTCACCATCAGGACGGCTATACGCGGATCGTTTGATCCCGGAGGCCACGGAGGCGGAAAAACATGCCGTTGCGAGGAAAATTCCGCGAGGAGATCGACTATCTGCGCAGGCTCGGACGCGAGTTCGCGCGCGACAACCCGCAGCTGTCGCAATTCCTGGGGGACGAGGCGGCCGATCCGGATGTCGAGCGGCTGCTGGAAGGGTTTGCGTTTCTGACGGCCAAGCTGCGCTTGAAGATCGAAGACGACCTACCCGAACTCACCCATTCGTTATTGCAACTGCTGTGGCCCAACTACTTAAGGCCCTTGCCCAGCGCGACGATCATGCGGTTCGACCCGGTGGAACGCGCCATCACGACGCGTCAAGTCATCCCGAAGGGTACGCGCGTGTTGTCGCGCCCCGTGGACGGCACGCGTTGCCAGTTCCGTATCAGCACGGATGTGGTGATTTATCCGCTGCATATCGTTGACGTCAGCGATGCCCACACGCGCGAGAAGTCCATCCTGCGCATCGATCTTGAGCCCATCGCTGGCAACGCCATTGATACGTTTGACTGCGACAAGCTTGATTTCCACCTGAGCGGCGACGACACCACAGCGTTGACGATGTACCTGTGGCTGTCGCGCTATCTGGGCGAAATCCGGCTGGAGATCGGCGGCCAAACGCGAACGCTGTCCGCCAGGCAGGTGACGTTTCCGGGGTTCTCGCCCGAAGAGTCCTTGTTGCCGTATCCCAAGAACGTGTTCGACGGCTATCGGATTCTTCAGGAATATTTCATCTTCCCGAGGCGGTTTCTGTTTTTCAGCTTGGCCGGCCTGCGCGCGCTATGGCCCGAAGGCACCACGCAGCGTGTGCGCTTCGAGTTCCATTTCAACCGGCCCATGCCGGTTGACATCCGGCTGCGCCCAAGCGACTTGTCCTTGTATTGCGCGCCCGCCGTCAACCTGTTCGAGCAGGACGCCGAACCCATCAACTTGAACGGGCGGGCGGTAGATCAGCGGCTGATGCCGGGCGGGCAAGACCCCGGCGCCTACGAGATCTTCAGTATTGACGATGTCACCGGCTGGCAGCGGGTTGCGGACGGGCAGCGTGGACGGTTCCTGCGCACGTTTCATCCCTTTGAATCCCTGCAACACGAAATCGAACATGCGCAGGGACGCAGCGCGCTGTACTACCGCAGCCGGATTGAGAACGCGATGAGCGAAGAAGGCGTTGTGCACCGAATTGCATTCATTCGGGGCGATGAAACCGACTACATCGACGAGGATGAAACCGTGTCGTTGGCGCTGACCTGCACCAACCGCGATTTGCCGCTGGCGCTCGGCGTGGGCGACATCTGTGTGCAGACCCAGACGACGCCCACCTTCGCCACTTACACCAACATCACACGTCCCACCCCGCCTTACCGGCCCGTGCTGGACGGCGCGCTGCAGTGGACGCTGATCTCGAATCTGTCGCTGAACTACCTGTCGTTGCTGTCGACCGAACCCTTGAAGGCCGTGCTGCGCGCCTACGACTTTGCAGCCCTGCACGACATCCAGCACGCGCGCGCCGGCAGCAAGCGCCTGGACGGCATCGGCGATGCCGTGACGCAGCCGGCGGACCTGTTGATGAAGGGCCTGCCCATTCGCGGGCTGAAAACGCGTTTGAAGCTCGACCCCACCGCATTCTTGTGTGAAGGCGATCTCTACCTGTTCGGCACGGTGCTGAGCCATTTCTTCGCGCTGTACGCAAGCATCAATTCCTTTCACCTGCTGGAAGCCACCAACACCGGCAATAACGAGCACTACGAATGGCCATTGCAGACCGGAAAACAACCGCTGATCTAGCGGACCTTCTACTGGCCAGTGCGAAGAACTATGACTTCTTCAGGTTGCTCGAGCAACTGCACGGCCTGCATGAAGACGACCTGGAATCCCGGGACAGCCACGAGCCCGAGCGTCAGCGTGTCCGCCTGAGCAGCTATGCGGGTCTGGGGTTTCCGGCGTCGGATGTGGCCTTGGCCGAACGCATGCCTGAAGGCGCTCGCAGCCACTATCACGTGCAGGCCACGTTCTTCGGCATGCATGGTCCGGACTCGCCCCTGCCGGGCTACTACCTGGACCGGCTTGCGTACGAATACGGTCAAGGCGTTGGCATTCGTCCCGCGTTCCTGGATTTCTTCAACCATCGTCTGCTGACGTTGTTGCATCAAGCCTGGCGCAAGTACCGCTACTACGTGCGGTTTCGCCGGGAAGCGCACGATCGCTTCTCGCGCTATGTGTTCGCCATGGTGGGCTTGGGTGACGTTGAACTGCGCGGCGTGACGCCTATCCCCTGGAGCCGCCTGCTCAGCTACGCGGGCGTGATCGCCAGCCGGAGCCGTTCACCGCAGGTGGTGGCGGGCATCGTCTCGCACTGCTTCGACTTGCAGCAGGTGCAAGTGCGTGAGTTCGAGCTGCGCTACATGCATGTGGCCGAGCCGCAGCGCTTGGGGCTGGGGAGGCGCAATGGTGTCCTGGGCGATAGCTTTGTGATCGGCAGCCGCGTCCGCACCCGCTACAGCAAGTTTTCGATTGTTATTTCCAACCTGGATCAATCCCGTTTCCGGGAGTTCCTGCCCAGCGGCGAGAACTTCGAACGCTTGCGCAAGCTGATCGATTTTCTGCTGCGCGACCCTGCGGCCTATGACCTTGAGCTGGGATTACGGCATGACCAGGTGCCGCCGTTCAATCTGGGGCGCGACACCGGCGCGCATCTGGGCTGGACCAGCTTCGTCCAGCACACGGCCGCGCGCCGGCCGTTCATCGTTCGCATAAAGGCCCGTCTATGAAACCCGAATCGCTTCCGAGCCGGCTGGCGCTTGTCGTCGCCAACCCCGAACACCTGCAACATGGCAGCACGCCCCGGCACGGCTTTGACGCCGCGGGCGGAACCATCGGCGGCCAGGGCGCCGATTGGGCGCTGACCGACCAAGCGGGCCGCATCGAGCGCATCCACTGCGAAATCATCTATGAAGACGCCGCGTTCTGCATCGTCGACCGCAGCGGGAAAACGCGTGTCAACGATGCCAACGAGCCGCTGGGCGTCCAGGTGATGGCGAAGTTGCGGGATGGCGACGTCTTGCACATCGGCCCTTACCGTGTTGCCGTGCATTTGCACGATCCCCATCAAGAGCTGCTGGAGCCGGGGCGGCATCTGGCGCAATACGGGGTTGGCGAACTGTTGACCAATGCGGCGGACGGCCATGACGGCCTGCCGACCGGCGCCTATGTCTTTGAAACCGAGCCCGTGACGGCCCCCCTGGATGCCACGTACCAAGCCTTGTCCGCGCCGCACGACCCTCGCGCGGACAGCGACCCCTTGCGCGCCTTGGACGCGGCTGAGCGCACAAGCGAACTCCCGCCTGTCGTGATGGACCCGTGGGATGTGCGCCGCGGCGCCGCCCTGGCCCCTACCCAGGCGGATCTTGCCTCGACCCGGTTTGAAGCCGTGACCGGAACGCCCCTGCCATTTCCTGGAGATTCCCGTATGCCGAAGTCACATGACCGACCCGATGCCCACAACGGAACCCGCACTGGGTCGCCCTATCGACTGCGTAACCGGCAGGCCATGGCGGCAGACCCGACCGACGCTGTGGATGCATTGATGCAAGGCCTGGACGTTCCGTTGGGGCCGCTTGACCCGCAGGCGGGGCAGGCGTTGCTGCTGGAAGCCGGTCAGGCGCTGAATGCGGCGATCAAGGGCATCGCCGAGCTATATGCGGATCAGGCGGGCTCGGCTGCGCCTCGCAAATTGCTGGGACGCAGCTTGCAGCCGATTGAAGACAATCCGCTGCGGCTGGGCCAAAGCTACGCCGACACCGTGCGGGCGATGTTCGCCGCCAATCGCAGTGTGGTCCACCTGTCTCCCAAAGACGCGGTCGACGAAAGCCTGGCGCAATTGCGCACGCACCACGACGCCGTGACACAGGCGATTGAAGCGGGTCTTCAAGCGTTGTTGCGAGCCTTTGCGCCGGCGGTGCTGATGCAGCGCTTTCGCCGCTACCGCCCCGATCAAGATGCGCCCGCCGCCGACGATTGGGCATGGCGCATGTACACGCACTACTACGACGAGTTGGCGTCAGCACGTCAACGCGGGTTCGAGAAGCTGTTCTGGGAAGTGTTTGAACAAGCCTACGACCGGGCCTTGCGGGTGGAGGCCGAATGAAGCGGATGGTTCCTGCCTTGCTGGCGGCAACGCTGCTGGCGGCGTGTGGCACGGTTGCCGATGTGGTGACGAAGACAGGGATGGTGCTGATGGACCCGTCCATCCAGATCGGGCCACCCGACGAACAGCTGTCGCTCATCGGGCTCAGCCTGTACGCGGCGGCGGACGTCAATCCCAACCCGGCCAGCATGCCCGATGAAGAACCCGAATCCGCTGCGGCGCCGTCCAACCGGGAAGCGGGGCCTTACGAGGTCAAGCTCAATAGCGGGAATCGCGAAGAGCTGATCGAGCATCTGCGCGGATTGCTGGACGAACTGGAAGAGGGCCGGCCCTCGTTGCATCCGTTGCGGCGGGTGGACACGGGCCCGTCGACGATCCAGCGCATGCCGGGTGAAGCCGCCGCAGAAACGGGCGCGGCGGATGCCGTGGCGAAGCTGGACTTGTTGCTGGCGATAGGCGTGTCAGAGCACTTCGTGCCGGGCCGGCAGTTTGGCTCGGGCAAGCAGGTGATCGAACAGGGGTTTTCCGGTGTGCCGCTGCCGCTGGGCGGATTGGCCGGGCCTGGACCGAAAGGCATGGGCGGGTCAGAAAGATGGGGCGGGCAGGGCGGGTTGGACATGTCCAGCGCGTCCGACGATTTCAGCGGGGCCGGCGAGTCCAGCGAGGCCGCCGGGCTGGGCTTGGGGCAGTACAGCCGCGCGCATAGCCTGCCCACCATGGAACCCACGCCCGCGCCGCGCGGCGCGCCGACGCCGATTGCGTTCAAGGTGCTTCAACTGAAAGACGATTCCTTGCTGCTGAACGCCGACCCGGACCAACTGGCCAAGGACTTGAAGAAGGCGCTGGGCAGCACCTATGTGGTTGAAGACGATTATGTGCTGCAACCCGGCCAGTTCAAGTTCATTGACTTTGTCCGGATCGAACCCGCCACCCGCTATGTGGCGATCATCGCCGACTTCCATGATCCGAATGGCGCGGTCTGGAAGCACACATTCCGGCTGGAACCCACGGGCCGGCGCTATGCCTTGCTGATGACGCTGCATGGCAACCGCGTGGCCATCACCGATGAAAGCTACCGTCCGCCGCAACCGAGATCCCAACCATGACCTCCCGCAATCCCGTTATCTGGAGTGAAGGGCTGTTCGTCAAGCCCCAGCATTTCCAGCAGCAGACCCGCGCGCTTGAACACCATGCCAACCAACGCATCGCGGGCGTCAGTGAGCATCTCTATGGCTTGAGCGAGCTGGAACTGAACCAGGAATACCTGAGCTTTGGCAAGATCGCCATCGTGCGCGCGCGCGGCGTCATGCCCGATGGCACGGTCTTCGACATCCCGAACGATCAGCCGCCGCCCACGCCGCTGGCAGTGACCGATACCTCATCCGTCAACCAGACCGTCTACCTGACCTTGCCGCTGCGCTCGGACGGCGTGCTGGAAGTGCAATGGCCAGACACCTACGCCAACGCGCGCTACGTGACGCGCAGCGAAGAGGTGCGCGACACGCATAGCCACGAAGGCGATTACGTGTCGATGGATCTGGCCGCCCCGAACTTGCAGCTGACGCTCGAACGAGAAGACCGCAGCGCATATACCGGCGTGGCGTTGTGCCGGTTGCTGGATCGTCGTCCGGACGGCAGCCTGCTGCTGGATGACGCGTTCTACCCCACGGGCATGTCCATCAATGCGATCCCGCCGCTGAAACGCTACTTGGGGGAAATCGCTGGCCTGATGCGCGAGCGCGCGAAGAACATCGCCGAACGCATCGGCTCGCCCGGGCAGGCCGGCGTGGCGGACGTAACCGACTTCAATCTGCTGTTGGCGTTGAACCGGCTGCATCCGTGGTTTCTGCACTTGTCGCGCCTGCGCCATCTGCACCCCGAGCAGCTCTACATCGCATTTAGCCAGGCCTGCGGCGAGTTGGTCACGTTCACCGACGAAGGCCGGTTGCCGCAAGAGTATCCAGCCTACCGGCACGACGATCCCCGGCAATCGTTCCGCATGCTTGAGGACACGTTGCGGCGCACGCTCAGCACCGTGTTGCAGCCGCGCGCCGTGTCGCTGCCGATCGAGCGCCAGCAGTACGGCGTCTTGACCGCCGCGGTGCACGATCGCAGCCTGTACGCAGATGCGGATTTCGTCCTGGCCGTGCGTGCCCGCATGCCGCTGGACCGGTTGCGCCAGCAGTTCATGCAGCAGGCCAAGGTGGCCTCGATGGAAAAGCTGGGCGAACTTGTCAGCCTGCAACTGCCCGGCATCCCGCTGCAGCCGCTACCGGTCGCGCCGCGCCATTTGCCGTTCCATGCCGGCTTTACCTATTTCCAGTTCGACCGCAGCCATCCTTCGTGGCAGATGCTTCGGGATACGGCGGGTTTTGGCCTGCATATCGCCGGCGACTACCCCGAGCTGGAGCTGCAGCTGTGGGCCATCAGGAGCCAATGACATGAACACGACCTCTACCGCCGAGCGCGGCGAAGCCGAATTTCTGCGCACGAGCGTAACGGCAGCCGTCCACGACAAGGAACAGATCGGCTTCAACACCATTCAGAACCTGGATACGGACGAAGACCTGGCGTTCCAGCTTCGGGGCCATGGCTACAACCCGTTGGTGGATGCGGCCTTGCCGCTGTTCGGTATGGTGATCCGCGTGCGCAAGATGACCAATCACGAATCCATCGGCAAGCTGTACTCCACGGTGCGGGACCAGATATCCGCGCTGGACGAAGAAATTCGCCAGCACGGCTATGACAGCGCGACGCAATTGGCGTATCGATATGCGCTGTGTACGTTCATCGATGAAGCGGTGATGGGAACGGCATGGGGCTCCAACTCGATCTGGGCCGAGCGCTCGTTGCTGAGCGTCAACCATAGCGAGACCTGGGGCGGCGAGAAGTTCTTCACGGTGCTGTTGCGCATGATGATGGACCCCACCCGATACCGCGACGTCCTGGAATTCAAGTACCTGTGCCTGTGCCTCGGGTTCAAGGGCAAGTACGGGTTGCAGCACAACCAGAACGATGCGTTGCAGGCCATCCTCGTCAAGCTGCACCGCATCTTGCGTGAGCTGCGCGGAGAAACGCCAGAGTCGCTCACCGACGCCGACGCCAATATCGCGTCGCGCCGCTATCGGGTGGGGCGCCAATGGCCGTGGTGGACGCCATGGGCCAGCGCGCTGGTCGTGCTCTCGGGGGTGTACGCCGCCTTTGCGCTGAATCTGGGAAGCACGACGGATGTCGTCCTGCATGCCTTGGACGGAATTTTGAAGAACTGAATGCGCTGCCTCTGCAGCAAGGATGCGCAAGATGAACGTTAATTCCACAGCCCGGATCATCGGCAAGGCCAGCAGCGTGGTCATGCCGGCAGGCGGCGACACCTTTGTGCAGCCCCCGCCGCCCAAACCCTGCGTGACGATTGTGGTGCACGGCGTGAACGACCTGGCCGGGGTCTACGCCAGCATTGAACAAGGCCTATGCGAAGGCTTGAACGAACGCCTGGATTTGGCCTTTCAGCCAGACGGGGCGCCGGGTGCGGGCCGGCTTGAGCCGGCGACTTATACCTCGCCCGCAGATGACTACGGGGTGGCGTCCAATCCCGACGCGGTGTACTACCGCCGTCGCTTCTCAGACTCGTCAGACGGCCGCGCCGCACGCAGCGTGGTGATTCCGTTTTACTGGGGGTTTCGCGAAGAAGAGATCTTCATCGACAAGACCACGCCGCACGGCGAATGGCTGGACCGCAATGGCAACCGGCTGGATAAGGCGGGCACGAAAGAAGGCGGCCAGTTCGCCAACGCCACGACGACGCTGCCGGATATGTGGGGGGAGGGCTTCAGCGGCAAGCTGTTCGGCTTCATTCCCATGCACTGGTTCTCGCCAGACCCCAGCCATCCCTTGTTCCGATCCGCCGCACGCAAATACATGGTGCTGGCCGCGATGCGGCTGGCGATGCTGATCCGCATCATCCGCAAGCGCTATCCCGGCGACGTCATCAACGTCGTGGGCCATAGCCAGGGCAATATGTTGAACCTGCTGGCGCAAGCGATGCTGGCTGACGAAGGCGGCACGCGTCCGGCGGATTGCTGCATCATGATGAATCCGCCGTACAGCCTGCATGAGCCCTGGACGGAAGGCGTGCAGATGGGGCACCGGCAACAGACGACGCGTGCACGGGTTGAAACGCTGAAGAAGATCGTCGCCTTCATTGACGCGCAGGCAGTGTCCAGCCCCGCGTTACCCGAGCTCACCATTGCCGGATGCCCCGGCTACGGCGCGATTGGAGGCCCACGCTGGACGGGCGGCAAGGGCAGCAAGGTGCTGGTCGATGGCCAAGAGCAGTCGTTTGACGACACCGACAACCGGGGCTGCACCTACCTGTACTTCACGCCTCAAGACCAGACGGTCGGGCTGGCGAACGTCCAAGGCATCGGCTGGCAAGGCGTGCCGGAGATGGCGAACGGCAAGCCGGCACGAAGCGTTCTGAGTTCGCGCTTTCATCAACGCGTCTTCACGCTGCGCAGACGCAACGGCGAGCGCGAGAAAGTTGGCAGCCGCGAAACCATCGACCGTTATGTGTTGCGTCGTCCCGGTGAAAAAACCTGGGAAGACACAGGCCTGGGCTGGTTCGACAGCATGCGTCTTAGCCGCGCATCCTTTGACGAGAACCAATCGGTGCAACTGCGCGGTCATCGCTTGCCCGTGCCGTTGGAAGTGGACTACGCCCACGAAGGCACGGTCACGGTGGGCAATGTGCCATCGGACAAGGACGCCACCGACAGCGGCGTGTATCAGGTGAAAACGCCCTACGACCCGATCGACGCGGCCATCGTCCTCGCCAATGGCGGCTGGGAACCGAAGAACCGCGCGTTCTCCCAAGAAGAGCTGCTGGACGAGCAGCAGGTGTATCGCTACGGAAGTGGTTTGGCGCAGATCACGGAGTCACGCAACGTTGGCCGGGAGGCGGCGGACAAGGCAGAGGTGTTCTCGGCGCAGAAGCTGGGAAATGGTCAGGTGCTGATCGTGCGCGGGGAAACGCCTTACGAGGCCCGCATCCGATTGCAGAACCAGGAATTGCACCAGCAGGTGCCGCTGTCGTTTCACTCGGGGATACCGGCAAACCCGGAGCACAGCCGGCGTGTGCTGGCGTTTGATGTGGCGGTGGGTGCGGGAAGGAGCGTGGATGACTTGGAGTTTTATGCGTATCTGTGCCGGGTGGCGGATTGGCGGTTGGATTGGGAAAAGGAAGATGGCGATTGGCGTAAACAGGATCACGCGCTTGCAGGTCAACCTAGCGAAATGGAGTGGAAATTTTACGTTCAGGAACTACCAGACCATCGCCGTCTCATGGCCGAGACCTCTCTATATCGCAGCAGCGATATACCAGAATATGACAGGAAGGGAACCGCGACGACGGGTGGCGGAGGGGTACTGCCGGCTTCCGTTCAGTCGGCGAAATATCCCACGCTAGTGACGAGCCAGACTTTTGGGGCAAAGCCAACTTGGGGTGTCGTCCAAATCTTCGAGGGAACCATGACGTTCTACCAATGCTTGGTATTCGGAATAGCCGCTGCGGGAGTCTCAATGTCCTTGTTTGCGGCGCCGGCAGAAGATACCCATACCGTGCAAAGCCTTCAATGCGCTTCCACATCGCTGGGGAATCCGGATTATTTTTCGGCGTTGAACAATGGAGAAAAAAACATGTCCGAGAAGGCGAAGTACAGCGCCCCTACCTCTTCTGGACCGCTAGACACGCTTGATGTGCTCAGCGTAGGCCTGAGTCTTGATGTTTTTCGGCAGGGGCAAGCGTGGCAAGCGCTGGAGCAGAGCAATAGTGAGAGCGCCAATTCGCTACTCGCTAAATCGATATTGCCTATGGATTCCTCGAACTATCCGATAAAGGCCGATGATAAGGACATCGCCTACGACAAACGAAAATCTGATGCGTTGGAGTTGGGCCTAAAGAATTTTCTGGAGAAATGGCCGATCCCAACGGTAACGGTCGTTCGGGATTGGAACGCAAACTATCCAAATCCCCGAGTAGCTGCGGAGAATGTCAGCAGAATGCTGAAAAGAATGGTCAATCGAATGCGGGGCGATGCGGGCCTTCATTGGCACGGCATACGCGGCTTGGAGAACGGTATTGTCTGCAACAGCAACCCCGAAGGGTTAGTGGAAAGCCTGTTTCAACTCTTTGAACGCCACCCCGACCTGCCTGCCGTGCTTGTCTACAGCGTAGAGAGTTACAACATGGCGATGACGCTATCTGACCGTAGCGAGAAACCTATCGGGGTGGGAACGGGCCCCCGCCAACCCGGCGAACTTACCGACGCCATGGTCGCCCTGGTCGTTGGCCGGCCCGAGCGCGTCGATTGGCTGCGCTATTACGCGCCATTCACCAAGGTCCACAAGAACCCCATCAACCCGCAATTCACCGGCTGGGGCTGGCGCAAACCCAAGGTACCGTTTCAACCGACGAAGTTCATCCCCGAACCATGGACCGAACGCGCCTTCCAGCAATGGGACGCCGTGCCTGTGCTTGCCAAGTTGCATCGGCCGGTCAAGGTGGCGTTGAACAATGACGCGGGTAAGCGCTTGAAGAATGACGCGCTATACGCGGCGCTGGAAAAGGGCTGGAGCGATGCGATACAAGGCTTGCCAACGCCGCCTGCCCGCGCGTTCTTCGACACAGGAAAGCCTGAGAACACCGCTCTGGCCGAATGGGTACCGGCGTTGAGGCAGGCGCACAGTTCCCTGGACCTGCTCGCTTCCGAGCAGAGCTACAACCTCACGCAGCGCTTGGGCGATACCGGGTCTTCGTCGCCCTTCGTCGGCATTGCGCTTGCGACGATGGCAAGTTTCATGAATGGGGACAGCAGCGTAGTGATGCCGTTGCGTCGCGCCGATCGGGCGACGCTGATTCCGATCACGTCCCCAACGCCCGGTGAAAAGCCCCCTTTCAATCCCTTTGGCATCCGCCTGATGCCGCAGCATTCAAGCAGTAACGGCCCTGATCCTATCTTTGTTGCCCGCATGCACGAAGCTCAAATGGCGCAGCAGCCGACTTTGCCTACGCGATTCATCGATCCGGAACAGGTGGCGCGCGACAAGCAGACCTTGGATGACTTTCTGGCCAGTGGGCCGGGCGTGGATTTGACCAGCTTTAAATGACCTGGAGGCGTCATGAATCCGTTATCTGATTTGCGATTTTCCTTTTCGGTTCAGGCTGCGGAGGTCGAGTTCGACGTTGTGGAATTTTCGCTGGACGAGGCGCTTTCCGAGCCGTTCCGGCTAGAGGTGGACTTGTCTTGCTTCGATCCTGCAGTCGATTTTGGCGTAGTGCTGGATCAGCCCGCGCTGTTCACGATATGGCGGGGCGATACGGCGGCGCGCCATGTTCATGGCATGGTCTCGGCGTTTGAGCAGGGGCCGTC
>Ga0213823_1000851_pt1 | contig 21500 bp, 11 predicted proteins | sample MC6MC0907MG_FD_179887 | JGI IMG/M metagenome (GOLD analysis project Ga0213823, IMG submission 179887) | Enriched soil aggregate microbial communities from Iowa State University, Ames, United States - MC6-MC0907-MG | ecosystem: Environmental > Terrestrial > Soil > Unclassified | place: USA: Iowa...
GGTTCTGATCAGCCTTGATTGATCAGGCCACCCGCCCTGTAATACGGCAGCTCTGGCTAGTGCGGGTGCCGGTGAGCACCAACACCCCCGCCAGCCCCAACCCAGCAGCCGCCAGCATCAGCGCCGGTTGCAGGCTCCCGCTGTAATGGTTGCTCAGCGCCGCCAGCAATGGCCCGCTCAATTGCCCCAGCGCGAAGCACGCAGTCAGCAGCCCGGCATTACGTTGCGTGGCATGCGGCGCCAGTTCCCGCGAGCGTTGCATCACCAGCTGCATGCAGGCCAGAAACGGCGTCCCGCACAGCACCACGCCCAAGGCCAGGCCAAGGCCGCCGCCCATCAGGCAGGCCAGTACCCCCAGGCCTTGCAGCCACAAGGTTGCGGTCAGCCAAGCCGATGTCCGGCCACCGCGCCGCAGGCTCACCAAGACCACGCCCAATGCAGCAGCCACGCCAAACGCCGGCCAGAACAGGTCGGCCATCCAGTTGCCCTGGAACTGGTGGTTGGCCATCTGCGACAGGAAAGTCGCCGGCAGGATGTAGCCGACGCCGTACAAGGCATACACCAAGGCAAGGCGGCCGATACCCACGCGGCGGGTAGCACCCGGCACAACCTTCGCGGGTAGCGCAGGCTCCATGGCGCGGGGCAGCCAAGGGCGTACCGCCAGCAACATCACCAGCGCCGCCACGGCATACACCAGCCATAGCGCTGCCGAGCCCAGGCCCAGCAGGTGTGCACCCAGTGCCAGCAGGCCGGTGAGGGCGATGCCCAGGCCCGGCCCGGCAAACACCAAGGCGCCCAGGCGCTGGCGGTTGTGGGCGTTGGCCACCTGTTGGCTGAGGCTGGTGATCATCACCAGCACCCAGGCACTGGCCACACCGGTACCAAAGCGCAGCAGCAGGTGGCTCCAGAACCCTTGCGCGGCCCACGAGGCCAAGGTCAGCACCACACAAAGCCACAGGCCGCCCTGCAGGCGCAGCCTGACCTGGGCCGGCTTGCGGGCGAACATTGCATCTGCCGCACCCAGGAAGTAACCCAGGTAGTTGGCCGCCGCCACCAGGCCGGCGGCGGTCAGGTCGAACTGGCCTTCAGCGATCAGTTGCGGGAGTTGCGGGGTGAGGGCAAAGCGGCCGATGCCCATGGCCATCATCAGGGCCACGGCGCTGGCCAGCAGTTGTACGAACGGCGACATAAGGACACTCCTGCACGGATGTAAGCGATGGAAGGCAGGTTAGGGTCCTTTAACTTTCAATAAAATTGAATAATGATGATCAAGTTGTTCTGTTTTGGAGAATGTCGTGGAATTCAGCCAGCTGCGTATCTTTCAGGCCGTCGCCGAAGAGGGCTCTATCACCCGGGCTGCCGAGCGCTTGCACCGTGTGCCTTCCAACCTGTCCACGCGCCTGCGCCAACTTGAAGAGCAACTGGGCGTCGAGCTGTTCCTGCGCGAGCGCCAGCGGCTGCAGTTGTCGCCAGCCGGCAAGGTGCTGCTGGATTACGCCAACCGCCTGGCGGCGCTGCGCGATGAAGCCATGGCGGCGGTGCAGGGTGGTCAGCCGGCCGGCGATTTCGTACTCGGTACCATGTACAGCACCGCGGCCATCCACCTGCCCGCATTGCTGGCGCGCTACCACCAGGCGTACCCGGCGGTGAATCTGCAGGTGCAGGCGGCGCCCAGCGGCGAACTGCTCGAAGGGTTGCTCAGCCACCGCCTGGATGCTGCGTTGGTGGATGGCCCGCCTAGCCTGGCCGGGTTGGACGGTGTGCCGTTGTGCGAAGAGGAGCTGGTGCTGATTACCAGCCCGGAGCACCCCCCCGTGCACAGCGCCCGGGACGTGGCGGGCAAGGCGGTGTTCACCTTCCGCCAAGGTTGTTCGTACCGCATGCGCCTGGAGGCCTGGTATGCCCACGCGCATACGCCTATGGGCCGGGTGATGGAAATCGAGTCCTACCAGAGCATGCTGGCGTGCGTGATCGCTGGCGCAGGGGTGGCGCTGATGGCCCAATCGATGCTCGACAGCCTGCCCGGGCGTGACCGCGTACGGGCTCATCGGCTGCAGGCGCCGTTCGATCAGGCGGTAACTTGGCTGATGTGGCGGCAGGGCATGCGCGGGGCAAATTTGCAGGCGTGGGTCGACATGCAACAAAGCGAAACGATTAACCAGCCGTCGGAATGCAGCGTTTCCGCTTGATTCACGTCAAACTCGCCCTTATCTGTAAGAACAAGGGCATGCGTAATACAGGACATCGGACTATGATCTGTATGAAACATCGCAGGATTGATTGACCGTGAGGCTGACCCGTCAAGGGGGCACTATGAAAAACCAAATGTTCAACTGGCTCCACGACTTGGCTGTTGCCTTGGGGCTGATACCACCACCCTTGCAGCCGGTGCCGATCCCGACTGATGAAGAGCAGCGCCGGCGCCAACCGCGCCGCCGCTGAAAACAAAAAGGCCGCGGCATCAGTGACGATGCCGCGGCTTTTTTGATTGTGCAGGTTTTGCAGGCTGGGCTGGCCTTATCGCGGGCCGGCCCGCTTCTACGCCAGTTTCACCACGCCGACTGGTTTGCGCGAAAGGGCGCTGACCAGCACAAAGCTCACCAGCCCAACCGCCAGGCTGTAGTAGATCGGCGTGTTGGCATCGAGCCCATCCTTGAACATGAAGAACAGCGCGGTGGCAAAGCCCAGCGACATGCTGGCGATGGCCCCTGCGGTGGTCGCACGCTTCCAGAAGATCGCCCCGATCAGCGGGATCAGCATGCCGCCCACCAGCAGGTTGTAAGCCAGGGTCAGGGCGCTGATCACATCGTTCACCGCCAGGGCGATGCCCAGCACCACCAGGCCGGTGAGCAGGGTGAACAGGCGGCTGACGCCCAGGCTCGACTGCTTGCCACCGCGCAGCTTGGGCAGCAGGTCTTCGGTAATGGTGGTCGAAGCGGCCAGCAAGCCGGCACTGGCAGTCGACATCATCGCGGCCAGGGCAGCGGCCATCAGCAGGCCACGGATACCGTCAGGCAGCTGGCTCTTGATCATCTCGGCGAACGCGTTGTTCGGGTTGGCCAGATCTGGCATCAGCACATGCGCGGCCATGCCGATCAGGGCGCAGGCCAGGCCGTACACCACGCAGTACACGCCTGCCGTGGTGCCGGCGCGTTGGCATACCTTCTCGTCACGGGCGGTGAATACCCGCTGCCAGATGTCCTGGCCGATCAGGATGCCGAAGAAGTAGATCAGGAAGTAGGTGATGATGGTGTCCCAGCCGATGGTGGTCCAGCTGAAGCTGGCCGCCGGCAGCTTGGCTACCAGGGTGTCCCAGCCGCCAGCGTTGTACAGGCACACCGGCAACAGGATGAACATCAGGCCCACGGTCTTGATCACGAACTGGACGATGTCGGTCAGGGTCAGCGACCACATGCCGCCGATGGTCGAGTAGACCACTACCACGCCGCCGCCCAGCAGCAGCGACATCCAGAACGGCAAGTCGAGCAGCACCTGCAGGACCGTGGCCATGGCCAGGGTCGAGGTAACGCCGATCATCAGCGCGTACGCCAGCATGATCGCGGCGCTGGCCTGGCGTGCCATGGGGTTGTAGCGGCGCTCCAGCACCTGGGTCACGGTGAAGATCTTCAGGCGCAGCAGCGGTTTGGCGAGGAACAGGTTGAGGGCGATGATGCCCAGGCCCAGGGCTGCGCACAGCCAGAAGCCGGAGATGCCGTGGACATAGCCCAGGCGCACGGTGCCAACGGTGGACGCACCGCCCAGCACGGTGGTGGCCATGGTGCCCATGTACAGCGTGGGGCCCAGGTTGCGCCCGGCCACCAGGTAGTCTTCGTGGGTTTTCGCGCGCCGCATGCCATACCAGCCAAGCCCGAGCATGCCGGCGGTATAGATCATTACAACAATGATGTCCAAGGCCATTGGGGTTCTCCCGATTATCTTTATTATGGCGAGATCGACCGCGCGGGCGTTTCACGGCGCCCGGCGGTCTAGTCTTGTGTTGGCGGGCCTCTATGGCCCTCCCGCATGGCTCCTGCCGGGGTAAAACAGCCGTATCAGCGGCGCACGACACCTGGCAGCACGCAAAGCATCTCGAACAGCAGGTTGGCACCGAGCAGCGAGGTGTTGCCGGTGGTGTCGTAAGGTGGGGAGACTTCAACCAGGTCACAGCCGATCAGGTCCAGGCCGTGGCAGCCGCGAATGATCTCCATCGCCTGGATCGTGGTCAAGCCGCCAATCTCAGGGGTGCCGGTGCCTGGGGCCCAGGCCGGGTCGATGCCGTCAATGTCGAACGACAGGTACACCGGGCCGCCGCCGACTTTTTCGCGCACTTCGGCCATCAGCGGTTCCAGCGATTTGTGCCAGCACTCTTCGGCCTGCACTACACGGAAGCCCTGGCGGCGGCTCCAGTTGAAATCGTCGGCGGTATAGCCCTGGGCGCGCAGGCCAATCTGCACCACGCGGTCGCAATCGAGCAGGCCTTCTTCCACGGCGCGGCGGAAGGTGGTGCCGTGGGCGATCTTCTCGCCGAACATGTGGTCGTTGACGTCGGCGTGGGCATCGATGTGCACCAGGCCGATCTTGCCGTGCTTCTTGTGCAGGGCCCGCAGGATCGGCAGGGTAATGGTGTGGTCGCCGCCCAGCGTCATCGGGATGACGTTGTGCTCGACGATCTCGTCGTAGGCTTCTTCGATGATGCGCACGGCGTCGAGCAGGTTGAAGGTGTTGATCGCCACGTCACCGATGTCGGCGACCGACAGCGAGTCGAACGGGGCGGCACCGGTGGCCATGTTGTACGGGCGGATCATCACCGATTCGGCGCGGATCTGGCGTGGGCCGAAACGGGTGCCGGAGCGCAGCGAGGTGCCGATGTCCAGGGGCACGCCGATGAACGCGGCGTCCAGGCCTTCGGCGCTTTGCAGGTGGGGGAGACGGAGCATGGTGGCGATGCCGCCGAAACGCGGCATTTCGTTGCCGCCCAGTGGTTGATGGAGAACTTTGTCCACGGTGGGCCTCATCAGTCGGTCGATTGTTTTGTTTGTTCGAACCTGTGCCGCCGCGCGCCTTCGAGTGTGGTTATGCCGGCGGGCAGGGACATTTCGGCCAAGTCTGCTGGAAGGTAGTGCGCGGGGAAAATCGCTACCGGCAAATACTTACTTCAGGATTTTCTAAACTAAAGCCCGCCGCAGCGGTTAGACTGCGCGCAAATGTCACAGCGGAACCGTTGCACCATGGCCTCGACCTTGCCCGACCTGAAACTGCTGCGCATCTTCGTCAGCGTGGTGCGCCACCAGGGCTTTGCCAACGCCCAGCGCGAGCTCAACTTGTCGACCTCGGCCATCAGTACCTACATGAGCCAGCTCGAAGGCGCCCTGGGCATCGTGCTGTGCCACCGGGGGCGTGGTGGCTTCAGCCTGACCAGCAAGGGTGAGCTGTTCCACCAGGAGACCTTGCGCCTGCTGGCCGAACTGGACGGTTTCGAACAGTACGCGGCCGCGCTCAAGGGCGAGTTGCGCGGCACGCTCAACCTCGGGGTGATCGACTCCACCGTCGGCGACCGTGCGCTGCCGTTGGCGGAGGCGATCGGTGCCTACAGCCAGGAGCACCCGGCAGTGCACTTGCACCTGTCGGTGTCCAGCCCCTACGAGCTGCAACTCGGTGTGCAGGACAACCGCCTGGACCTCGCCATCGGCGCGTTCTCCTCGCGCATGAGCGGCCTGGTGTACCAGCCGCTGTACCGCGAGCAGCACTGGCTGTACTGCAGCAGCCGTCACCCGTTGTACGCCGAGCGGCGTATCCCGGAGCCGGTGGTAACCCAGCAGCGCATGGTCGGGCGCGGTTACTGGAGCCAGGCCGAACTGGCCCGGCATGGCTTCAAGCACAGCGCGGCGACGGTGGAGAGCATGGAGGCGCAGCTGATTCTGATCCTGTCGGGCGCTTACATCGGTTATTTGCCGGAACACTACGCTCAGGCCTGGGTCGACAAGGGTGATTTACGCGTGCTTTCGCCGGCGACATTCGGTTATCAGGCGCCATTTTCGTTGATCGTGCGCCGTGGGCGCAGCCGCGAGCCGTTGATCCAAACGTTCCGCGACTTGCTCAAAAGCCAGCTTAACGTCGGATGATAGACAGGGCGTTCAAGTCATTCCGTCGGGATCAGTAGATTTCCTACAAAACCTGACCGCTGTGCCTTTGTCGCTCTGCTAAACCTCTACTTGCTTTGATGATTTTCCCTTTCATCTATACAAGCAAGGATCGCCCGAGATGCGCATGAATTTGCCCGTCACTGAGCACGAAAGAACGTTTTCCAGCGACCAGCGCCTGATCTCCACCACGGACCTCAACAGCCGCATCACCTACTGCAACGACGCCTTCGTGGCGATCAGCGGTTTTACCTACGACGAGCTGGTGGGCCAGACCCACAACCTGGTCCGCCACCCCGACATGCCGCCAGCGGTGTTCGGCCATATGTGGGACACCATCAAGCAAGGCAAACCCTGGATGGGCGTGGTGAAGAACCGCGCCAAGAACGGTGACTTCTATTGGGTGAGCGCGTACGTCACGGCGATTTACGAGAACGGCCGCATCAGTGGTTACGAGTCGGTGCGTTCGGTGCCGAGCCGCGAGCAGATCCGCCGCGCCGAAGCGCTTTACGCGCGCTTGCGTACCGGCCGCTCGCCCGTGCCGGTGGCGGCACAACTGTGGCATCGCCTGGGCCATGGCTGGCCGCTGATCGGTGCCGGCCTGCTGTCGGCGGCGGGCTACCTGTGGCTACCGCCTTACGCGGCACTGGGCGTGTTGATGGCCAGCTTGCTGGTGGCCTGGTACTTGATCGAACAGCAACAGAACCGGGCCATCCGCCGCACCCTGGCAGAACACCCCAAGGCCTTCACCAGCCCGCTGGTGGCGCTGACCTACAGTGACAACCCCGGCCTTCATGGCCAGCTGGACCTGGCGATCATCAGCGAAGAGGCACGCCTGCAGACCGCGCTGACCCGGCTGGTGGACGCCGGGGTCGGGGTCAAGTCGCGGGCTGCGCAGTCGGCCGACCTGTCGGATGCCCAGGCACAGATGCTCGACCGCCAGCGCAGCGAGACCGACCAGTCGGCCACGGCCATCGCGCAGATGGCCGCGACCATCCAGGAAGTGACGCACAATGTGCAAAGCACTGCGCATGCTGCTGGCGATGCCGACCAGTTGGCCCAGCAGGGCAGCGAGCTGGCGCAGCAGAGCCTGAGGGCGATGGGCAGCATGAGCGAAGCGGTCAGCGACATCGGCCAGGCGGTCAATGCCCTGGCCGAGCAGACCCAGTCGATTGGCAGTGTGGTCGATACCATCACCTCGATTGCCGAGCAGACCAACTTGCTGGCGCTCAACGCCGCGATCGAGGCGGCGCGCGCGGGCGAGCAGGGCAGGGGCTTTGCCGTGGTCGCCGATGAGGTGCGCTCGCTGGCCCAGCGCACGCGTTCCTCGACCGAAGAGATCCACCACATCATCGCCTCCCTGCGCGCCGGCGCAGAGCGGGCAGTGAGCACGGCCAACCGCGGCGAGCAGATCTCGCGGGACAGTGTGCACAGTGTGGAGGCGGTGCAGGCGGCGCTGGCCGGGATTGCCCAGGCGGTCAGCCGCATTACCGGCATGAGCCAGCAGATGGCGACGGCGTCGGAACAGCAGAGCCACGTGGCCGAAGACATCAACCAGCAGATTGTGCGCATTGCCCAGTTGTGCGACCAGACGGCGGGGCAGGCCAAGCAGGGCGCGGAAATCAGCCAGGACCTGGAGCGCATGGCCGAGTACCTGCATAGCCTGGCGGAACGGTTTAACCGCTGAGGGTTCAGGGGGCTGCTTTGCAGCCCGATCGCCGGCAAGCCGGCTCCCACACAGACCTCGCTGCCCTCACGGGGCGTGCGGTACTCCGGGGAGCCGGCCTGCCGCGAGGCGGGCCTGGGGGGCCAACCTGTGGCAAAATTCCTCCGCCAACGGAGACCCCCATGCCCAGACCCCGCTGCGAGCGCTGCCAACGCCCGCTCGATCACTGCCTTTGCGCCCTGATTCCCTCGCTCGACAGCCGCACCCGCGTGGTGCTGCTGCAGCACCCCAGCGAAACCTCGCACGCGCTGAATACCGCCCGCCTGGCCGCCCTTGGTCTGGTCAATGCCGAGCTGCGCATTGGCGAGGTGTTCGAAAACCTGGGCGAATTGCTCAACACGCCAGGCTACAGGCCGGTGTTGCTGTTCCCGGGCGATGCAGCCCAGGTGCTGATGGCCTATGGCGATGTAGACGACACGTCATTGCTGTTGATCGTCCCCGACGGCACTTGGCGCAAAGCGCGCAAGTTGCTGTACCTCAACCCGCTGCTCGACGCGTTGCCCAGGGTGACGCTGGCGCAGGTCGCGCCCTCGCGCTACCGCTTGCGCAAGGCACCGGAGCCGGGGGCGCTGTCGACCGTCGAGGCGGTGGTGCAGGCATTGAATGTGCTGGAACCGCCGGCGTGTTTCGATGCGTTGCTGCGCCCGTTCGAGGCGTTGATCGAGGGGCAGATCAGGGCCATGGGGGGTTGAGACATTCGAGCGTAATCACGGTGAAGGCTGAGAGTCGTTTGTGCCTGTACCGGCCTCATCGCCGGCAAGCCGGCTCCCACCGGCTGTGCACCTATTCAAGGCCGGTGATACCCCTGTGGGAGCCGGCTTGCCGGCGATGAGGCCGGGGCAGGCCTGTCACCGTTCCCGCAACGCCTCGGTCCGCGCTTTCAGCACCGGTTTGAGCAGGTAATCCAGCACACTCTTCTGCCCAGTGATGATATCCACCGTCGCCACCATCCCCGGGATGATCAACAGCGGTTTGTTATCCCCACCCAGGTGGTTTTTCTCGGTGCGCACCTGGATCAGGTAAAACGCATTGCCTTTTTCATCCGTCACGGTATCGGCACTGATCAACTCAAGCTTGGCCTTCAGCCCGCCATAGATGGTGTAGTCGTAGGCACTGAACTTGACCATCGCCGGCTGCCCCGGGTGTAGAAACGCGACATCCTGCGGGCGCACCTTGGCCTCGATCAGCAGGTTGTCCTCGATCGGCACGATCTCCACCAGGTCGCTGCCCGGCTGCACCACGCCGCCGATGGTGTTGACCTTCAGCAGCTTGACGATACCGCGTACCGGCGACACCACCGTGGTGCGGTTGACCCGGTCGTCGATGGCGATGCTGGTGGCGGTGATCTTGGAAAGCTCGGTGCGTTTGTCGTTCAGCTCCTTGGCGGCATCCGAGCGGAAGCTGGCGTCGGACTCCTGGATCTTGCTTCTGATCTCGGCCACGGCCGCATCGGCGCGGGGGATCGCCAGGCTGGTGGCGTTGAGCTGGCCGCGGGCTTCGACCGTGCGTTGCTTGAGGCGCAGGATTTCCACCGGCGAAATCGCGCCCTTGCTCACCAGCGGCGCCGACATGTCCAGCTCTTGCTGCAGCAAGCCGACGGCCGAGCGGTACTGGTCGACCTTGGAGCGGAATTCGGCCAGTTCTTGAGTCTTCTGGCGCAACTGCTCGTTGAGGGTCTGCTTTTCACTGGCCAGGCGGCGCTGACGCGAGTCGTACAGCGCCAGCTCGTCGTTAGCCACCTGCGGCGCCTTGGCGCGGACTTCTTCGGACAGCACGAACGGCCGCCCCTCGGCCTCGGCCGACAGGCGCTCGACCTGGGCGGTCAGGGCATAACGGTCCGCTTCGCTCTCACCTTTGTTGGACTTGAACCGCGTATCGTCCAGGCGCAGCAGGGTGGCGCCTTTCTCCACCATCTGGCCTTCGCGCACGAAGATTTCGGTGACGATGCCGCCTTCAAGGTTCTGGATCACCTGCACTTTGCTCGACGGGATCGCCTTGCCTTCGCCGACGGTCACTTCGTCCAGCACCGCCAGGCTGGCCCAGGCCAGGGCTACCAGCAGTAACGCCGCCGCCAGCCACACCGTCAGGCGTGACAGGCGCGGCGAGTCCTGCAAGGTGGCGCTGGCCAGCTCCGGCATGTAGTCGCGCTCGGTGCGCTTGTCGGAACCGCTGTGGGTACTGCGCACGCTGTGGCCGATGGGCATGGCTTACCTCTCACGGGACGTGACACTGTAGGAGCGGGCTTGCCCGCGAACACGGGCATGGCCCGTGCCAGGCACCGAGGTGTCATCTTCGCGGGCAAGCCCGCTCCTACAGTGATCGTAGTGTCTTGGGTTTCTACAACGCCGCGCCGATACGGCCCTTGCGCAGGGCGTCGATGACCGCATCCTTCGGCCCGTCGGCAACGACTTTGCCGTTGTCCAGTACCAGCAACCGGTCCACCAGGCTCAGCATCGAGGTGCGGTGGGTGACCAGCAGCAGGGTCTTGCCTGGCACCCAGTTGAGCAGGCGCTGGCGCAGTTGCTCTTCGCTGCTGTTGTCCATGTGGCTGGTGGGTTCATCGAGGATCAGGATCGGCGGCTCGAGCAACAGCGCGCGGGCCAGCAGCACGGCCTGGCGCTGGCCGCCGGACAGCAGCTGGCCCCGCTCACCCACTGGGCGGTCGAACCCGTGTGGGTGCTGCCGGGCCAGGTCGCTGACGCCGGTCAGTTCGGCCACTTCGAGCATGCGCGCATCGCTGATGTGGCGGGCGCCGAGGGTCAGGTTGTCGCGCAGGCTGCCGGCCAGCAGGGGCAGGTCGTGGGCCACGTAACCCAGCTGGCTGCGCAGGTCGGCGATGTCCAGCTGGCGCAGGTCGAGGTTGTCCAGCAGCACCTGGCCTTCGTCCGGGTGATGAAAGCCCATCAGCAGCCGGCCCAGGGTGCTCTTGCCCGAGCCGCTGCGGCCGATGATGCCGATGCGCTCGCCGGGCTTGATGGTCACGCTCACGTCCTGCAGCGCCGGGCTGGTCTGCGCCGGGTACCGGAAGCTGACATGGCTGAGGGTCAGGCCGCCCTTGAGCGTGGTGTGCTCCAGCGCTTGCTGTTCGGCCTGGCGCTCTTGCGGCAGGGCCATCAGCGCATCGGTGCTGCGCATGGTCAGCTGCGCCTGCTGGTAGCGGGTGATCAGCCCGGCGATCTGGCCAAGCGGTGCCAGCACGCGGCTGCCGAGCATGTAGCTGGCGACCAGGGCGCCGACGCTAAGGTTGCCGGCAATGATGCTGTATACCCCGGCGACGATGGTCGCCATGCCGCAGAACTGCTGGATGAACAGCGTGCCGTTGCTGGCCAGCGACGACAGGTTGCGGGCGTGGGCGTCGAGGCGGGCCATGGCGCCGTTGGTGTGTTCCCACTGGTATTGGCGCTCGCTCTCGGCGCCACAGGCCTTGAGGGTTTCCAGGCCACCGAGGGTTTCGATCAGCAAGGCCTGGCGCACTGCGCCGAGGCTGAGGCTTTTTTGCACGGTGTCGCGCAGGCGCGCCTGGATCACCAGCGCAAAACCCACCGCCAGCGGGAAGGCGATCAACGGGATCAGCACCAGCCAGCCGCCGAGCAGGCCGATCACCAGCAGCATCAGGGCGACGAAGGGCAGGTCGATGATGCTGGTCAGGGTGACTGCCGTGAGGAATTCGCGCAGGCCTTGAAAGTCGTGGATGCTTTGGGCAAAACCGCCAATGCTGGCGGGCTTGGCCTTCATGGCCATGCCGGTGATCCGCTCGAACAGGGTGGCGGAGAGGATCAGGTCGGTCTTCTTGCCGGCCTGGTCCAGCAGGTGGGCGCGGACCATGCGCAGCACCAGTTCGAAGGCCGTGCCGATGAACAGGCCGGCGACCAGCACCCACAAGGTCGACAACGCCTGGTTGGGCACCACGCGGTCGTAGGTCTGCATGACGAACAACGGCACCATCAGGCCCAGCACGTTGATCAGCAAGCTGGCCAGCAAGGCGTCGCCGTACAGCCAGCGGGAATGGCGCAGGGTGTCGCGGAACCAGGCATCGACCCGCGGCAGCAGCGGCGAGCGTACTTCCTCCAGGGTGTGCCGGGGGCGTGCGAACAGCGCGTGGCCGCTGTAGGCCTGCACCAGCGCTTCGCGTTCGACCCACTGCTCGCCGCCCTCGGCCTCGCAGGGCAAAATCAGCGCCTGGCCATCGTCGCCCCAGCGCTGCAGCACGGCGCTGCGGCCGTCGTTCAGCAACAGCAGCACCGGCAGGTTGAGGGGCGAGATGGCCTCCAGCTCACGCTGCAGCACGCGGCCCTGCAAGCCGGCGCGCGCTGCGGCGCGGGGCAGCAGGTCGGCACCCAGGCGCTGCTGCTGCAGGGGCAGGCCGCTGCTCAGGCTGGCACGGCTGGCCGGCCGGCCGTGCAGGCGGCAGAGGATCAGCAGGCCATCGAGCAGCGGGTCATCGACATCGGGGCGCGGTTGCGCGCTTTGCATACTGGTCACTGTGGACTACTCCCGCCGCGGTGGAAGGGGTGATGCCTGGCGCTCCCTGCCCGTTGCCAACCTGGCTCAACGCATGTCGGGCAACCGCGCTTCGGTACGCACTTCGTTGTTGGCAATGGCTTCCGGCGGCAGGGAGATGCGCTGCTTGCTCAGCAATTCACCCATGGTCGCCAGCACGCGGTACATCGAGTACTCCTCGGTGTAACGCACTTCGGTGTAACGACGGTTGGCGTTGTACAGCTCGTTCTCGCTGTCGAGCACGTCGAGCAGGGTGCGCTGGCCGAGGCCGAACTGGTCGGCGTAGGCGGCGCGTACGCGTTGGGTGGTTTCGGCATATTCACGGGCAGTCGGGGTCTGCTTGCGCGCGTTGTTCATGGCGTTCCAGGCCAGGCTGAGGTTCTCGGTCAGCTCGCGCAGGGCATTGTTGCGGATGTCCAGGGCCTGGTTGATCTTGTGGGCGTCGGACTGCAGGCGGGCCTTGTCGCTGCCGCCGCGGAACAGGTTGTAGCTGAGCTCGACGCCGGCTTGCCAGTCGTTGTTGCTGTGGCCTTTCTCGCCGCCCAGGTTGTTGTTGGCGCCGGTGGCCAGTACCGCGTCCAGGCGCGGGTAGAAGGGCGACTTGGCCACTTCGTATTGCTGTTCGGCGGCGTTCACATCGGCCTGGGCCGATTTCAGGTAGGGGTTGTTCTGACGCATGCCTTCGCGCGCGGCATCGAGGGTTTCGGGCACTTCCACCTTGATCGATTGAGGCCCTTCGAGCTCATCGGGCAGGCGGCCGACCACGCTGTAGAAGTTGGCTTCGGCATCGGCCAGGTCGACTTCGGCGGTGTCCAGGTTGTTTTCTGCCAGGGCGCGGCGGGCGCGCGACTGGTCGAGGTCGGCGGTGCTGCCCACGCCGCGCTCGCTGCGCAGACCGATCTGGTCGTTGACCCGCAGGTGGGCCTGCAGGTTGTTCTTGGCCAGGGTCACCAGCTCACGGCGCTTGAGCACTTCGAGGTACACCTCGATGGCGCGCAAGGCGACATCCTGGGCGACCGCCTGGGTGTAGTAGGCGCGGGAGGTGGCGACGGCCTGGGTACGGCCGACTTCGTTGGCGGTGTTGAAGCCGTCGAAGATCATTTGCCGAAGACGCAATTCCGACTGGGTGTAGTTGAGCGTCTCTTTGTTGTGGTTGCGTGTGCCGTCGGAGTTCAGGCCGCGGGTGTTGACGTTGTCCGAACGCTGCCGCCCGTAGCCGGCCACCAGGTCAACGGTCGGGTAGTACCCACCACGGGCGAATTTCACGTCTTCGTCAGCCGACAACCTGCTGTTGCGGTTGGAGCTGATTTCGGGGTGATAGTCCACGGCGCTCTGGACGGCCTCGTTAAGTGACATCGCCTGAACGTTGGCGCACGCCATGGCCAACAGAATTGCACTGGTGATGGGGTTGAAAACGCGCATGGGGTACTTCTCCCTGGTCTCAAAATGGTCCTGCTTCTCGCCAAAAAAATGACGATTTTTATAGTTCAAACCGTTTCATGTTTGTAACAACAGAGCTAAGAACATTTAACGCGCGAGCTAAGAAGATTTTTTCATAAGCCCTATGCGAAAAAAAACTTATGCGGTCTATCAAAAGCGAGACATTGTTTCCTTCAAGCGATTTCGGAAGCCGCCGCAGCATGCGAGTTTCCGGGTTCGCAGTGAGTTCCAGATTTTTTCCAGCTAAGGACGCGGAAAGGACAGGTGAAAGCGGAATTTGGCGACAATATTTTGGCATCTGATGATGGCAATTTAGGTTCTCACTATCGCCAACGTGGTATTCCGAGAGAACGAATCTCACCCCTGAGACAGTCGGACTCCAAGCCTTTGCCTCACCGCCATGTCGTTGGTTGAGTAACCAATCGGTAAGGGGAGGCGTGCGCTCATGGCGAAGTTAGTCGGTGTGGTCAGCAAGGTAGTGGGTGAGGTGTTCGCCGTTGGCAGTGACGGTAGCCGTCGCCCCTTGATCGAAGGTGACCGCCTGTTTGCGGGCGAGCAGTTGGAAACCGGTGCCGCGGGCGCCGTGGCCGTGCACCTGCAGAATGGCGCGGAACTGACATTGGGGCGCGACAGCAGCCTGGCCATGACCACGGACCTGCTGGCCAACCTGGCGCCCCCTGTGCAGGCACACGACGGGGCGCCGAGCGATGCGCAACTGAGCGATGTGGAGCGCATTCAGCGGGCGATTGCCGCCGGTGACGACCCCAGTACAACTGCCGAAGCACCAGCGGCCGGCCCTAACGGCAGCAGCGCACCGGGCGCCTTGGGCGGTGGCCACAGCTTTGTCTTGCTGACCGAAGTGGCCGACCGTGTCGACCCGCAAATCGGCTTCCCGACGGCAGGCTTCAATGGCATCCCTGAGCTGGCCAACCGCTATGTAGGCGACCTGGGCAACACCCAAGGGCGCGACACGCTGGGAGCAGGCGACGGTGGTAGCGGGGGTGACAATGGCACCAACGGTGGCCTGCCACCTGGCCAACCCAACCCTCCAGGGCAGCCTAACCCGCCTGACCAGCCCAACCCGCCCGAGCAACCCAACCCACCGATCACCCCCATCGACCGCCCGGTCGAACTGCGCGGGCTGGATGTGAACCCGGGCGAGCTCGTGCTGGACGAGGCCAATTTGCCCTTGGGCTCGGTCAACAACCCGCCGGCATTGACCCAACACGGCAGCTTTACCGTGGTAGCACCGGACGGCGTGTTCAATCTCAGCGTCGGTGGGATCAACGTGGTGACCGCAGGTGTCGTCACCGGTGTCGGCCAATCGATCACCACCGGCTTGGGCAACACGCTGACCATCACCGCCTACAACCCGACCACCGGCGAGGTCAGCTACAGCTACACCCTGACGGGTGCCGAGCAGCATGCGGACGGCGCGGGGACCAACGCGCTGAGCGAGCACTTGCCGGTGCTGGTCAGCGACAGTGACGGCGATGTGGCCCAAGGCTCGCTGGATGTGATCATCCGTGACGATGTGCCCAGGGCAGTGGATGACAGCAACCCCATCACCGCCACCGAGCAGCACACCGAGCTGACCGGCAATGTGCTCGGCAACGACGTGCAGGGCGCCGACCGTGTGCCGGGTGGCCCGGTAATCGCCGGCACCTTCACCGGCACCTACGGCACACTGGTGCTCGCTGCAGACGGTTCCTACACCTACACACTCAACACCAACGACCCGGACTTCAAGAACCTGGGCGGTGGCGGCCAAGCGGTGGAGACCTTCGCCTACACGATCAAGGACGCCGATGGCGACACCAGCAGCGCGACGCTGACCTTGAACATCAGCAACCTCGACGACCCGGTGACGCTCGATGGCCTCGGCACTCAAGGCGGCGAGCTGACGGTTTACGAGAAAAACCTGCACGACGGCAGCGCCCCGGATGCTGCTGCCCTGACCCAGCAAGGCAGCTTCAAGGTTACCGCGCCTGACGGCCTGCAAAGCCTTACCGTTGGCGGCATCAGTGTGGTCAGTGGCGGTGTGGCGGCGGGCTTCCCGCAGTCGGTCGTCACGCCCGAAGGCAACACCCTGACCATCCTCGGTTACAACCCAGGCACCGGCGTGGTGAGCTACAGCTACACCCTGGTCGACAACGAGAACCACCCCAGCGGCCAAGGCAGCAACAGCATCAGCGAGCAGTTCACGGTGATCGCCAAAGATGCCGATGGCAGCACCGCCACCGGCAGCCTGGGCATAACCATCGTCGACGATGTGCCGCAGGCGCATGACGACTACACCAGCGTGGCCAAGGGCGACGTGGTGCGCGGCAACGTGATGTACAACGACGTGGTGGGCGCCGACACCCGTGGCGACGGCCAGTATGTGGTCGGCGTGCGCGCCGGCAGCGACACCTCCAGCTCGGCCATCGGCCAGCTGAATACTCAGGTGCATGGCCAGTACGGTTACCTGATCATCGACGCCCAGGGTAACGCCGAGTACCACTCCGACCCGACCATCGCTTCGCCGAGGGATGCCCTGGAAACCTTCGTCTACACCATCCGCGATGCCGATGGCGACGAGAGCACTACCACCCTCACCATCAACGTGCACAACGGCTTGATGGCCTGTGCCGACAGTGACGTCACCGTGTACGAAAAAGCGCTGGACGTGCACCAGGATGGCAATGACCTGGCGCCCGGTACTGTCACTGGCAGCACGCCGGGCTCGCCGCAGGAAACGGCCTCCGGGACGTTGGTCGGCTCGGCCAGCGGCGGTGTCGGTACACTTACCTACACGCTGGTCGGCAATGCCGTAGGCCAATACGGGCAGATTCAGCTGAACGCAGATGGTTCCTACACCTACACCCTGACGTCACCGGCCAATTCGCCGACCCATGCCAACGATGGGCCGAACACGGTGACCGAAACCTTTACCTACCAGGTGCAGGACTCGCTGGGCAACGCCACCACCAGCACCATCGTCATCACCATCGTCGACGATGTGCCCACCGCCAACAGCGATTTCGTCAGCGTCTTCAAAGGCGACGTGGTCCGCGGCAATGTGATGTACAACGACGTGGTGGGCGCCGATACCCGCGGCGACGGCCAGTATGTGGTAGGTGTGCGTGCTGGCAGCGATACCTCCAGCTCGGCCATCGGCCAGCTCGACACGCAGGTCAACGGCCAGTACGGCTACCTGACCATCGATGCCTACGGTAACGCGCAGTACCACTCCAACCCCGCTATCGCCTCGCCCCGGGATGCCATCGACACCTTCGTCTACACCATCCGTGACGCCGACGGTGACGAAAGCACCACGACCATTACCGTCAATGTGCACAACGGCCTGATCGTCTGTGCGGACCGTGATGTGACGGTGTATGAAAATGCGCTGGATTTGCACAAGGACGGTAACGACCTGGCGGCAGGCACCGTCACCGGCAGCAACCCTGGCTCGAGCCACGAAACCGCCTCCGGCACGCTGACGGTCGGTGGCGTGGGTGCGTTGACCTTCACCTTGGTGGGCAATGCCGTAGGCCAATACGGCCAGATCCAGCTGAACGCGGATGGCTCCTACACCTACACGCTGACCTCGCCCGCCAATTCGCCCACCCATGCCAACGATGGGGCGAATACCGTGACCGAAACCTTCACCTACCAGGTGCAGGATTCGCTGGGCAATTCGGCCATCAATACCATCGTCATCACCATCGTCGACGACGTACCCACCGCCAACAGCGATTTCGTCAGCGTTGACAAAGGCGATGTGGTACGCGGCAACGTCATGTACAACGACGTGGTCGGTGCCGACACCCGTGGCGACGGCCAGTACGTGGTCGGCGTGCGCGCCGGCAGCGATACCTCGACCTCTGCCATCGGCCAGCTCAACACCCAGGTCAATGGCCAGTTTGGCTACCTGACCATCGATGCCTACGGCAATGCCGAGTACCACTCCAACCCCAACGTTGCCTCGCCGCGTGATGCCGTCGACACCTTCGTCTACACCCTCCGCGATGCCGACGGCGACGAAAGCACCACTACCCTCACCATTAACGTGCACAGTGCGCTGATGACCTGTGAAGACCGCGATGTGACGGTGTACGAGAAGGCCCTGGACCTGCACAAGGACGGCAACGATCTCGTGGCAGGCACCGTTACGGGTAGCGACCCCGGCTCGACCCAGGAAACAGCTGCCGGCACGTTGGCCGGTTCGACCAGCGGCGGCGTTGGTGCGCTGACCTACACCTTGGTCGGCAACGCGGTAGGCCAATACGGGCAGATCCACCTGAACGCAGATGGCTCCTACACCTACACGCTGACTTCACCGGCGAATTCGCCGACCCACGCCAACGATGGCGCGAATACCGTGACGGAAAGTTTCACCTACCAGGTGCAGGATTCCGCCGGCCATTCGACCACCAGCACCATCGTCATCACCATCGTCGACGACGTACCCACCGCCAACAGCGACTTCGTCAGTGTGTACAAAGGCGACGTGGTGAGCGGCAACGTGATGTACAACGACGTGGTCGGTGCCGACACCCGTGGCGATGGCCAGTACGTGGTTGGCGTGCGTGCCGGCAGTGACACCTCCACGTCTGCCATCGGCCAGCTCAACAGCCAGGTGCATGGCCAGTATGGTTACCTGACCATCGATGCCCAGGGCAATGCCCAGTACCACTCCAACCCGGATGCCGTGGCGCCGCGTGATGCGCTCGACACCTTCGTCTACACCATTCGCGATGCCGATGGCGACGAGAGCACCACCACCCTCACCATCAATGTGCACAACCCGGCGCTGCAGCCGTGCGGCGACGGTGGCGTGTGGGTGTACGAGAACGCGCTGGACCTGCACAAGGATGGCAACGACCTGGCGGCCGGCAGCGTTATTGGCAGTGACCCCAGTTCAACCCGCGAGACGGCCTCCGGCAGCCTGGTTGGGCAGGTCGCTGGTGGCGTGGGGGCGTTGACCTACACCCTGGTCGGCAATGCCGTCGGCCAGTTCGGCCAGTTGCACCTGAACGCTGACGGCTCCTACACCTACACGCTGACCTCGCCGGCGAATTCGCCGACCCATGCCAACGACGGCGCCAATACCGTCAGCGAATCCTTCACCTACCGGGTGGAGGACACGGTGGGCAACTGGACCACCAGCACGGTCAACATCACCATCGTCGACGACGTACCGCAGGCTCATTGCGACTTCGTCAGCGTGGCCAAGGGCGACATCGTGCGCGGCAACGTGATGTACAACGACGTGGTCGGGGCCGACACGCTGGGCGACGGCGCCTACGTGGTCGGGGTGCGCGCCGGTCATGACACCTCCAGTTCGGCGGTTGGCCAGCTCGGCAGCCACGTCTACGGCCAGTACGGCTACCTGACCCTCGATGCCCAGGGCAACGCGGAGTACCACGCCAACCCCAATGCCGTGGCGCCGCGCGATGCGATCGACACCTTCGTCTACACCATCCGCGATGGCGACGGCGACGAAAGCACCGCCACCGTGACCATCAACGTGCACGACCAATCGCTGCACCCGTGCGGCGATGGCGGCGTCACCGTGTTCGAAAAAGCCTTGGACCTGAACAAGGACGGCCATGACCTGGCGGCCGCTAGCGTCAACGGCAGTGACCCAGGCGCTACGGCAGAAACCGCCTCCGGCAGCCTGGTCGGGCAGGTGGGGGGTGGCGTGGGGGCATTGACCTACACCTTGATCGGGAATGCCGTCGGCCAGTACGGGCAGATCCATCTGAACGCAGACGGTTCCTACACCTACACGCTGACCTCGCCAGCCCATTCGCAACCTCACGCCAACGATGGCGCCAATACCGTGAGCGAATCCTTCACCTACAGGGTGGAGGACACGGTCGGTAACTGGACCACCAGCACGGTCAACATCACCATCGTCGACGACGTACCACAGGCCCATTGCGACACCGTGAGTGTCAGCAAAGGCGATGAGGTGCGGGGCAACGTGCTGTACAACGACGCCATCGGTGCCGATGTGCCCGCCGACTGCGGCTACGTGGTGGGCGTGCGCGCCGGCCATGACACGTCCACCTCGGCCATCGGCCAGCTCGGCAGCCATGTGGCAGGCCAGTTCGGCTACCTCACCCTGGATGCCCAGGGCAATGCGGTGTACCACTCCGACCCGAACGTTGCGGCGCCGCGGGATGCCATCGACACGTTCGTCTACACCATCCGCGATGGCGACGGCGACGAGAGCACCGCGACCATTACCATCAATGTGCACGACAACTCGATGTCCGAATGTGGTGACGGTTATGGCAGGGCGCAGGAGCAGCGGGTGATTGATCGCGGCGCGTTCACCCTCGATGCCAGCAGCATGACTGCGGCGTTGGTGGTGCTTGGCTACCTCGGGGCCACAGGCGCGGCTGCGGCGCAGGGCAATGCCGAAGAGGTGATCAACGTTAGCTTGCGCAAAGGTGAAACCCTGCAGCTTAACCACGACCAGCACGATGGCAACTTGGCGCTTGAGTGGAAAGACGCCGGTGGCAGCTACCATCCCATTGCCGCCGGGGGGAGCTTCACGGCCAGCCATGACGGGGTGTACAGCATCCATGCAAGCGACCCGACGGGGGCGGGCAAGGCGGGTGAAAGCTACAAGCTGAGCCTGGTCGTGGACTATGCCAATGCGCAGGCTGCGGCGCCGCACATCAATGGCGCCAGTGAACACGCCGCTGCGGGCCTTTCCAGCCCGCTCGACATTGCTTCGCTGGAGGCGCCTGCACCTGCTGGCGACGAGCACAACGGCCACACTGCCAACTACGCGCAGGCCAAGGCCGCGGTGACAATCGACCTCAGCCATGACGGGGCGCAGGACACCGGTGGCGCCGGTTTGGAGACCTTGAACGGCATCCACAACCTGGTCGGCTCGGACTACGGCGATACCCTCATTGGCAACAGCGCCGACAACGTGCTCGACGGCGGCGCGGGCAACGATGTGCTCAAGGGCGGGGATGGCAACGACACCCTGATCGGCGGGCCGGGCAACGACATCATGACCGGCGGCAATGGCAACGACACGTTCGTCTGGCAGAAAGGCGACACGGGCCATGACACCGTCACCGACTTCACCCCGGGCAGCGACAAGCTCGACCTGTCGCAACTGCTGCAGGGTGAACACGGCACGGCAACGTCACTGGACGACTACCTGCACTTCAAGGTCAGCGGCACAGGGGCCGATGTGGTCTCGACCATCGAGGTCAGCAGCGTGGCGGGGGCTGCGCCGGTACAGACCATCGACCTGGCAGGCGTGGACCTGGCCCAGCATTACGGGGTGTCGGCAGGGGCAGGGGGCGTGGTATCGGCGGGGCATGATACGGCGACCATCATCAACGGGATGCTGGATGATCATTCGTTGAAGGTGGACACGGTGTGAGGTATCGGGGCTTGCGTTGAACGGGCTGGCCTCATCGCGGGCAAGCCCGCTCCTACAGGTTTGCCGCTGGCCTGTAGGAGCGGGCTTGCCCGCGATGAGGCCAGTACTGGCGACCACAGTCATTTACTGGGTAGCTCTAAATGGTTTTCATCAATGTGATTAGGTAAGTAACAGTTGGCAACATGGGCAACTCACCCAGGTTTGCGCAATGTCTTCTGCTTCAGGATATACAGGCTGACCAGCACCGCACTGGTCAGCATGAATGCCCGCGCCCAGAACAGCGGTACCAGGT
>Ga0213823_1000852_pt1 | contig 21494 bp, 21 predicted proteins | sample MC6MC0907MG_FD_179887 | JGI IMG/M metagenome (GOLD analysis project Ga0213823, IMG submission 179887) | Enriched soil aggregate microbial communities from Iowa State University, Ames, United States - MC6-MC0907-MG | ecosystem: Environmental > Terrestrial > Soil > Unclassified | place: USA: Iowa...
GGGTAGATCTTGTCGGGGCTGGTCAACATCGGCTTGTTGGCTTCAAAGATCAGCGTGTTCTTCGCGCCCTGGCCCTTACCGTATTGCGCTTCGGCGATCTTCCACAGGTTGTCGCCCTTTTGCACCGTGTACATCTTGGCTTCGGGCGTGGCCTGCTTCACCTTCAACTGGTTATCCACCGCTGCAACGCCGACGGTGTTGCCAAGCGCCAGGGAAATCTTCTCGGCGGCTTCGGTGCTTAGCGCCTCGCCGGCCACCGTGACCTTGTCGCCGTCCACCGTAATTTGCAGGCCGTCCGCGTTCAGGCCGTGCTTATCCAGCTCTTTCTTCAACTCGTCTGCGGTCGCGGCCTTGGCCTCGCTGGCGCCGAAGAGTTTTTCCCCTACGTCCTTGATGAAATTGAGCAGACCCATAGTGTTTCCTTTATCGATGTAGCGGTGAGAAAACGATTGCCTTCAGGGCGCGCGGCCCACGAACATCTTGCGTACGATCCCGACGATCAAGGTCAGCACGGCGCCACCGATGCCGCCACCCACCACGTCCCCCGCAATCGCTGAAAGATCCAATCCTGCATTGCCTGCCGTTGCCGCTGCCCCCGCGCCGGCCGTGATCATGGGCGCCAGCCATGAGCCGCCCGCCAAACCACCAATCGCGCCGGCGATGGTGTTGCCCAACGGGCCAAGGTTGAACTGCTGGAGCATTTTTCCCAATCCGTTGCCGGCGGCTGCGCCTGCGACAAGCTGGATGAGAAGGTTGATGATGACCGCGGTGTTCATGATGCCTCCTTGCCCCGTGAGGGCGATGTGCAACGCTAGAACAACAACACGACAACGTACGACGCCAGCAGCAACGATTATTACTCGCGTAAACGCCGCGAGACGAGGGGTTAACGTGTAACAGGTTGCTAGTCGCTTGCCAGACTACGCAACATTGCTCGTCACTTTGCAGGGCGCGTCGGGCGCGCGCCGCAATCCCCATCGTGCACATGGTGCCGTGCGTCATGAACCCTGCTGAAAATGCATAAGCAAAGGGCCGCTGAATCAGCGGCCCTTCGTGTTTGCACCGCGTATTTGCGGCGCAATAAAATCGTGCGACGCGCGGCTCCAAGAAGCGCCGCGCAAACGTCAGGGCAATCAGCCTCCGCCCACCGCCACGACGATCTCGATCTGGTCGCCATCGGTCAGCGTGGTCTGCTCGTGCTGGCTCTTCGGCACGATCTCGCCGTTGCGTTCCACGGCCACGCGCTTGCCCGCATACCCCAGCGTTTGCAGCAGTTCGATCACCGTGGTGTCCAACGGAAATTCGCGCGCGTCGCCGTTCAACGTAATGTGCATATCAGGTCTCCTCACTGTTTTGCGTAGGCGTCGGTGGCGGCAATCAGGCGCGCCAAGGTGCCGGGTTCATCAAAGGCATGGCCCGCGTCAGGCACCAGATGGAATTCGGCTTCGGGCCACGCGCGGTGCAGGTCCCACGCGGTGCGCGCGGGTGTGCAGACGTCGTAGCGGCCCTGGACGATGGTGCCAGGAATGCCGCGCAGCTTGTGCGCGTCGCGGATCAACTGGCCTTCTTCCATGAAGCCGGCATTCACAAAGTAGTGGTTCTCGATGCGCGCAAACGCCAGCGCGGCGCGATCGGCCGCATGGCTTTGCTGATGGCGCGGGCTGGGCAGCAGCGTGATGGTGCTGTCTTCCCACTTGCTCCAGGCCTTGGCCGCGCGCAATTGCTCGGCCGCATCATTGCCCGTCAGGCGCTTGTGATACGCCGCCACCAGATCACCGCGTTCCGCTTCGGGAATGGGCGCCAGATATTCTTCCCAGCGGTCGGGGAACAGCCACGACGCGCCTTCCTGATAGAACCATTGGATCTCGGCGCGGCGCAGCCCGAAGATGCCGCGCACAACCATCTCGCTGACGTGCGACGCGTGCGTTTCGGCATACGCCAATGCCAACGTCGACCCCCACGAACCGCCGAACACCAGCCACTTGTCCGCACCCATGATCTCGGTGCGCAGGCGTTCGATGTCCGACACCAGATGCCAGGTCGTGTTGTTGTCCAGGCTGGCGTGCGGCGTCGACCGCCCGCATCCGCGCTGATCAAACAGCAGCACGTTGTAGCGCTGCGGATCAAACAGCTGGCGATGCACCGGCGAACAACCGCTGCCCGGCCCGCCATGCAGAAACACGGCGGGCTTGCCGTTCGGATTGCCCGACATTTCCCAATAGATCTGGTGACCGTCGCCGGTATCCAGCATGCCGTGGCGGTAGGGTTCGATCGGCGGATAGAGCATCAGGCGACTCGCTTGAAGATCAGGTCCCAGACGCCGTGGCCCAGGCGCAGGCCGCGTGTCTCGAATTTGGTCAGGGGGCGGTAATCGGGGCGGGGCGCGTAGCCGTCCGCCGTATTGGCCAACAGCGGTTCGCCGCTAAGCACTTCCAGCATCTGCACCGCGTAGTCTTCCCAGTCGGTGGCGCAATGGATGTAGCCGCCCGGCGCAATGCGGCTGGCCAAGAGCGACACGAACGCGGGCTGCAGCAGGCGGCGCTTGTGATGGCGCTTCTTCGGCCACGGGTCCGGAAAGTACACATGCACGCCAGCCAGCGAATCCGGCGCGATCATGTCGCGCACGACCTCAACCGCGTCGTGCTGAATGATGCGCAGGTTCTGAATCTTGGAATCTTCAATGCGGCGCAAGAGCGAGCCGACACCGGCGTTGAACACTTCCACACCCAGGAAGTTGTCGACCGGACGGGCCAGCGCGATCTTCTCCGTGGTCTCGCCCATCCCGAAGCCAATCTCCAGCACCGTCGGCGCCTCGCGGCCAAACGCGGCGGCGGGGTCCAGGCGGCGGGGGGCGTACGGAATGGACCATTCGCCCATCAGACGTTCCAGCGCGGCCAACTGGCCCTGGGTGATGTGGCCGCGGCGATGCACGAAGCTGCGGATATGCGTCGCGCCCGGGCTGTTCGGCGCGTGGGCGGTGCTGGCCAGCGCGGCCTGCGTCTCGGGGGAAACGGGAGCGGCGGCAGGCGCCGACGCCGAAGAGCCGGCGGTGGTGTCAGAGGTGTTCACGGAAGGCGTCGCGGGCGTGTCCGCGGAGGAGTGCGCGGGGTGGTTCGCGGAGTTAGGCGTATTCATAGCCCCGAATTGTAGTGGCAGCTGCGCCGGGGCGGAGTCGGCCGGATGGACTAAATTAGGGACGCATTTAATTCCGCGGATGAGAACCGCTGGAAGAGGATGCACAAGGGGAAGCAAAAATCATCCGAAGATTCCAAAAATCCCGCGCTATAATCCTCGGCTCTGCCCCGGCCCTGCGCCGTGGCACGACACCCGAGCGGGTGTAGTTCAATGGTAGAACGGCAGCTTCCCAAGCTTCATACGAGGGTTCGATTCCCTTCACCCGCTCCACAAACCTTTTCAGATTTCTCCGCCGCTTTTTGCTGGCTGCGTTGAGCCTGTCTGCAGACTCCTCATACCGTATCTTCCTAGCTGCTTATGGTTTACGCGCCATGGAGCTGAACATCTTCGTCAGTGTTGATCAAATATGACATATATAACGATTTAAACGTCCATATATGAATGCTTATTATTAAATAGATTGATTGATCAAAATTTGACCATATGCTCAAATATGAACGCCTAAAGGCTATTTTTATTCATATCTGAGCAGGGGCGCGTATGCCACCTTCCACGCCGAAAACTTCCGGCCCACGCGTTGCGATGCCACGCCCGGTGGATCGCGCGCTGCACCGCCTAGGGCAAGACATCTCGACCGCGCGCCGGGTGCGCCGCTTAAGCCAGGAAGATCTGGCGCAGCGCATTGGCACATCGCTGAGCACAGTAAGGCGCATGGAGGATGGCTATCCTGGCACTGCCTTCCATACTTTCCTCCGCGCCTTGCACGTGCTTGGCCGCCTTGAGGACTTGGTGAAGGTGATGGCTACCGAGAATGACTCCCTGGGGATGGAGCTGGTGCGGGAGCAACTCCCCCAACGCGTGCGCAGTTCTCGACGTAGCAACGCGCAGGCAGGGAATTCCGCGATAGCCAAAAAGAGCGATGTGGATGACACCGATGAGTTGGAGGGCTTCTGATGGCCACCAAAACATCACGGCGTCAGGATCTCGAGGTACATCTAGGTTCCAAAGGCCAGGTCGTGGGGCGACTTCATTTGGGCAGCGGCAAGCGCAGCGCATTCAGTTACGACGAGCGTTGGCTGCGGGATTCTCGATTTTTTGCGCTATCGCCCGACCTGCTGCCGGTTTTAAGTGTTCAACATCCACAAGAGGTTTTCTTTCGCGCGCTCGAGGACACGGGGCCGGACTCCTGGGGCGAACGCGTGATCAGGCGTGCCCATGCTCGGTTGAGGCAGCAAGACCGAGATACACCTGCGCTTGAACCTGTCGATTTCTTGATGTGGGTCGATGACGAGGCTCGTGTCGGCGCGTTGCGTCTGTTTGATCCTCAAGCCAACGTCTATTTGCGATCGGGTGGAACGCATTGGCACATTCCACCGTTGGTGGAGCTGGGCAGGGTCGTGAAAGCGGCCCGTGCGTTAGAAGCCGGCACAGAAAGCGAGCAAGACCTGCAATATCTACTGGGGCAAGGCACCTCGCTGGGCGGGGCCCGCCCCAAGTCGACCGTTCGAGATACGGATGGCCGTCTGGCTTTGGGAAAATTTCCCAGCCAGTCTGACCAGCGCGACGTGATTCGAGGCGAGGTGCTGGCCATGCATCTCGCCGCGAAGGCGGGCATTAACGTGGCCGCAGCGCGTGTGGAACTGATCAATGGAACAGCCGTCGCCATCATTCGGCGATTTGACCGCAACGTTGATGGCGGTCGTATTCCCTACGTGTCGGCCGCGACGATGCTGCAGTCTACTGGCCGCGATGCCGCGCACGCGTATACGGAACTGGTGGACGTCCTGTTGCAGGACGGCGCCAATCCCATTGCCGACATCCATGAGTTGTGGCGCAGGCTTGTCTTCAATTTCTTGATCTGCAACACCGACGACCATTTGCGTAATAGTGGGTTTCTGTATGACGCGCGCCACCATGGATGGCGTCTGTCGCCCGCATTCGACCTCAATCCAATGCCCGGAGACCGACGCGAAAGCAAGACTTGGCTGACCGAAGATTCCGGCCCGATTGACAGTCGGGACGTGCTGATGGAGGGAGCGCCTTACTTCAGATTGACTGCGGAGGAAGCAAATGCAATGTGGGCCGGGGTGGCGCGAGCCGTCGACAGCTGGCGCGTGATGGCCAAGGGTTTAGGCATGCGGCCTACCGACATCGTGGATTTCGACCGTGCATTTGCCTGACCTGCTCTCACCCCGCATGGCTTTGAAAGTTGAACACTTTCCACTGATCGTCCTGGGTGCGCCGAATTTCGAACGACATCATGCATCCCGATTCCGCGTCATGAAATTCCACCCATACCTGGTCTTGATCCAGCGGCACGCCGTTTAACCAGCGGCGCAGCCGGTTGCCATGGGTTTGTGGCGGACTCCAATACTTCAGCACGGACACGCGTCCGCAGAATTGGCGAGCCGCAACAGCGCGAAGTGCGTCGGTTGTGCGGCCGGTGTTGCCATTCTTGAAGGTCAGGTCATAAGCGCGTTGCCAGTCTTCTGCATAGATGTCGCGGATAAACGCCGACGCCGCCGACGTGGCGCCCTTGGGTTCATAGGGCGACTTCAGGATCTTCCAGCCCGCGCCAGCCAACAAGAGCAGTACCAGGGACAAGCAAGCAAGGGGCAGCCAAGTCCGGCGCCCATGGGCAGTATTGCGGCTCACTGTTCAAATCCCTTCATCGCATGCGCGACGAATTCGGCCAGGCTTCTGGCAGACCCATCATCAGCATCAACACCACCGCACCAGCGGGTATCAACGATTTCATAGCGTTATCTCAAGTCAGTGCTTCAGCGCCGCGACATCGACGGCGAATCGCCAGCATCATCATTGATCAACGCCAGCCTGTACAGCGCATCCTTATTCAGAATCGTCATTCCGCCGTAGTGCGTCTGTAGCACGCCCGCGCGCGCCAGCCTTGTCAGCGCCGCGTTGCAGCGTTGGCGGGACACGCCGCACAAGCTGGCGATCTCTTCCTGGGATATCTTCAATCGCCCCTGCGTATCCGCATGGCGTTCGGCATCGAATTGCGCCGCCACGGCGCGGGCGACCGTGGTGTCCACATCCAGCAGCACGTTGCCGGTGTAGCTGGCCATCAGCCAGTTGACCCGCTGCGCCAGATGCATCGTCAACGCCTTCGTGAATTCGATGTTGTGGTTCCACAGGCGTTCGCAGGTGTCCCGCGGCAGGATGACGATGCGGCTCGGGCGCAGCGCAATCACCTCATATTCAAAGCGTTCGCGGCGCAGCATGGTGGCTTCGCCAAACCAGCTGCCGATGCTGAAGCCGGCCAGCGACAGGGACTTGCCATCCGCGCCCGGCGACGTCCATTTCACCAAGCCTTCAACCACGCCATACCAGCCCAGCGATTTCGAACCCGCGCGAAACAGGTATTCGCCCGTGGCGAGCGACACCGTGCGCAGTTCCGAGCGGACCAGGTTGCGCTCAAGCTCGGGCAGGCCGTTGTACCAAGGCACGACGCTCAACATTTTGTCTACCGGGCATAGGGCAGGCTTGCGCTTTGCGCCGGTTGTCTGGCTGCCTACGCTGTCGGGCGGTCCGCGCATGTTTTCTCCGTTCAGCAGGGGTGACGGCGCTCAGGTAAACCCTAGGGCGCTTTGTCACCATGATGACTGTTCGCGCCAGGGGCCAGTCCCAGAATAGTTGAGGCCCAAAGCGTCAAGATCCACTCAAGACGCACAAGCGCCAAAAAACATAAGAGGAGACAGGTATGTTGTCAATGCCACGCATCAAGTCCGGCACCACGCTCGCCTTTGGCGTCGCCGCTTCGCTGTTGAACGCCACGGCCGCGCACGCGCAGATTTCGGACGATGTCATTCGAATCGGATTCATCACCGACCTGTCTGGCGTGTACTCGGGCCCCGATGGCCCGGGCGGGGCGGAAGCGATCAAGATGGCCATCGAGGAAATGGGTGGCGAGATCAACGGCAAGAAGATCGAACTCTTGACGGCAGACCACCAGAACAAGGCCGACATCGCGTCGGCCAAGGCGCGCGAATGGTTCGACCAGCGCGGCCTGGACATGCTGATCGGCGGCACCAATTCCAGCACCGCGCTGGCCATGTCGAAGGTGGCGGCCGACAAGAAGAAGCCCATCATCGTGGTGGGCGCGGGCGCACCGGCGCTGACCAACGAACAATGCACGCCTTACACCTTGAACTATGCCTACGACACGGTCGCGCTGGCGCGCGGCACGGGCGCGGCGGTGGTCAAGGCGGGCGGTAAAAGCTGGTATTTCCTGACGGCCGATTACGCGTTCGGCCATGCGCTGCAAGCGGATACGACAAAGGTGGTCGAGGCGGGCGGCGGCAAGGTGGTGGGATCAGTCAAGCATCCATTGTCGGCGAACGACTTTTCATCGTTCCTGTTGCAGGCGCAAAGCAGCAAGGCCGAGATTCTTGCTTTGGCCAATGCCGGCGCCGACGCCACGAACGCCATCAAGGCCGCCAACGAATTCGGCGTGACCAAGACGATGCGGCTGGCGGGCATGATCATGTTCATCAACGACATCCACGCCATGGGCCTGCCCGCCACGCAGGGCATGTACCTGACCGACAGCTGGTACTGGAACGCCTCGGAACCGACGCGCGCCTGGAGCCAGAAGTTCTACGAACGCCGCAAGGCCATGCCGTCGTCGCTGCAAGCGGCCGACTATTCCGCGGCGCTGCAATACCTGCGCGCGGTCAAGGCCACGGGCACCGATGATGCCGACCGCGTGCTGGCGTATCTGCGCGAAAACAAGCTGAATGACATGTACATCAAGGATGGCGTCGTGCGGCCGGACGGCCGTGTCGTGCATGACATGTACCTGTTGCAGGTCAAGACGCCGGAAGAATCCAAAGAACCGTGGGACTACTTCAAGGTGCTGCAGACGATTGACGGCAACGAGGCCTTTACCAAGCAAGCCGAAACCCGCTGCGCGCTGTGGAAGTGAACGGGAGACCAACATGGCAAAACGCAAAGTCATTGTGACCATCGCCCCGACCGGGGGCATGGCATTCAAGACCCAGAACCCGCATCTGCCGACCCAGCCGGCTGAAATCGCAGACGACGTTTACCGTTGCTACAACGCGGGCGCCAGCGTGGTGGCGCTGCATGCGCGCCGGCCCGACGACCAGGCCACGTGCAACGCGGCGATCTACCGCGACATGAACCAGCGCATCCGCGAGCGCTGCGACATCATCCTGAATAACTCGACCGGCGGCGGCGTGCATGGCGACATGGTGAAAGAGACGTCACCTGGCACGTGGGAAATCCTGTGGGAAGAGCGGCTGAAAGGCATGGATGCCGGCGCTGAGATGTGCACGCTGGACGCGACGACGCTGAACCTGGCGTTTGGCGACCGCGAATATCTGATGAACACGCCGCTGACCAAAGCGCGCGAGCTTGCCGCCGGCATGAAGGCGCGCGGCATCAAGCCCGAGTGGGAAGTCTTCAGCCCCACGCATATCCTGCAAGACGCCACCACGCTGATCGAAGAAGGGCTGGATGAAGGGCCGCACTTCATCAATCTGGTGATGAACGTGCACCGCAATTTTCAGAATGCGATGCCGTTTTCGCCGCGCCATTTGCAGATGATGGTGGACCTGCTGCCCAAGCACAGCATCTTCTGCGTCAGCGGAATCGGGCCGTCGCAGCTCGAGGCCAACATCAGCGCCTTGCTATTGGGCGGCCATGCGCGCGTGGGCCTGGAAGACAACCTGTATTACCGCCACGGGGAACTGGCCACCAATGTTCAGCTGACCGAGCGCATCGTGCGCATCATCCGCGAAATGGACATGGAGCCGGCCACGCCTGCCGAAGCGCGAGAAATCATGGGCTTGCCGTTGAAAAGCGGTATCCGCCCCGAGTTCGCCCTCTGACCGCCACTTTCTTGATGAGACAACATGATTGAATCTTTGAATGGCAAGCGCGTGCTGATCACCGCGGGCGCGCAAGGCATCGGCTTGGCAATCGCCAAGAAATTCCTGGCCTCTGGCGCTGACGTGCATGTGTGCGATGTCGACACCGCAGCCTGCGATGCCGCGCGCACAGCGAACCCGCGGCTAAGCGTCAGCGTGACCGATGTGTCCAGCGAAGCGCAGGTTGCGGAGTTGTTCAGCGGCTTGGCCGCCAGATGGGGCAAGCTGGATGCGCTGATCAACAACGCGGGCGTCTCCGGCCCCACCAGCCGGCTGGAAGACACCACACTGGACGCCTGGCAGCACACGCTGGACGTCAACCTGACCGGTACGTTCCTGTGCGCGCGCAGCGCCGTGCCATTGCTGCGGGCGGCGGGCGGCGGCGCCATCATCAATATTTCTTCGGTGGCGGGCCGCTTGGGCTTTTCGCTGCGCAGCCCCTACAGCGCCAGCAAGTTCGGCTTGGCGGGCCTGACGCAGACGTGGGCCATGGAACTGGGGCCGTCCAACATTCGCGTCAATTCGGTGCTGCCGGGCGTGGTGTCGGGTGACCGTGTTGAGCGTGTCATCGCCGCCCGCGCGGAAGCCGGCGGCGTCAGCAACGATGCGATGCGTGAACAGCTGGTGGAGAAGGTTTCGCTGCGCCGCATGACCCGCCCTGAAGATGTGGCGAATCAAGTGGCCTTTCTGTGCTCCGACGAAGGCGCGGTCATCAGCGGGCAAAGCATCTCGGTCTGCGGCAACGTGGAGTACCTGGGCTAAGCGTTTTGGTGCGGATAGAATGGCCTGCTTTGATTGATTCAATCTTATCCATCAGGCAGACCGCATGGCCAAGGCATTTGAACTGGACACGCTGAAGATCCGGCTGAACGACGCTGATCTTCAGCCGTTGGATCTGCATCAGCGCATCCAACGGGCGCTGCGCGCGCTGATCCTGGATGGCGCGCTGGATGCCGGCATCAAGCTGCCCGCCACCCGCACGCTGGCCACGTCGCTGGGGGTGGCGCGCGACACCGTTGAAAACGCGTACGTGCAGCTGCATCGCGACGGCTACATCGTGCGGCGCGAAGGGTCAGGCAGCTATGTTTCCGACACGGTGGGCGCGCAGCTGCGGGGCGCGGCGAGCCGGCGCGTCAAGCTTCAGGACGACAAGCGCGGGGTGCCGGAGCCGGGGGCCGGGCTGAGCCGCCGGGGCCGGATGATCTTCGATAGCGGCGGCGTGACGGACCAGCAAGCGGTCAAGGCGTTTGCCACCGGGCTGCCCGAGACGCGCACGTTTCCCACCGATGTCTGGGAACGCTTGCAGCGGCAGGCGCTGAAGGACTATCGGGCCAACGTGCTGCTGCATGGCGACCCGCAAGGGGCTGCGCCGCTACGCAAGGCCATTGCCGCCTATCTGAATCTGGAGCGTGGCGCCAAGGTGTCTGCAGATCAGATCCTGGTGTTGAGCAGCACGCGGCAGGCGCTGTTTCTGTGCGCGCAATTGCTGGTGGACGCGGGCAAGCCCATCCTGCTTGAGAACCCGGGATACTTCGGCGCCAAGAAGGCGTTTGAAGCGGCCGAAGCGAAAATCGTGCCGATCGATGTGGACGGGGAAGGCATCCGCATGGATCTGCTGCGTGCGGATCGCAGCGGTGCAAACTGCGTGTACGTGACGCCGTCGCATCAGTACCCCACGGGCGCAACGTTGTCGTTGGCGCGCCGTTTGGAGCTGACCCGTTGGGCGGCCGAGCAGGGCAAGTGGATCATCGAGGACGACTACGACAGCGAGTTCCATTACGACGGTCTGCCCACCGCGTGCGTGCAGGGCGTGGACAAGCATCAGCGCACCCTTTATGTGGGCACCTTCAGCAAGACGCTCTACCCGGGCCTGCGCATGGGCTATATGGCGTTGCCGCACGAGCTGGTCGGCGCCTTCACGCGCGCGCGCAGCATCATGGACGGGCATACGCCACAGATTCTGCAATTGACGCTGGCGCGTTTCATGGAAGATGGGCATTACGCGGCCCACGTGCGCGCCATGCGCAAGCTGTATGCGTCGCGCCGCGACGCCATGCTGCAAGCGCTGAACACGCATTTAGCAGACATCGCCACCGCCTTGCGTCCCGAGGGCGGCTTGCAGATTCCGTGTCTGCTTGCGCGAGGGTGGTCAGAGGCCAAGACCATCCGGCTGGCGGCGGCCGCTGGCCTGCAACTGCCGGGCTTGAGCCGCCTGTATGCCGGCGCGGAAAAGCGGCAAGGGTGGATACTGGGCTATTCCTCATTGACGGCGCATGAGATCGATACGTCCGTGAAGCGCTTGTCACAGGCGCTACGAAAGAAGTAGCTGCCCCACAAAGCCCAACAACACCCCTCGTATTGCTATGGCTTGGCCGGGCTGCCCAGCAGCGCGCGGCTGCCGCCGTGTATCAGCAGGTGCGCCGTCAGCCCGGCGGCCAGCCCCCAGAATGCGCCACCCACGCCCAACAACGTCACGTTGGCCGCCGTCGCCAGGAAGGTGATGAGCGCGGTCTCGCGGGTGCGCGCATCAGCCATGGCATTGGCCAGACTGCCGCCGATGGCGCCCAGCAGCGCCAGCCCGGCAAGAGTGGTGATGAAGGTCTTGGGCAGCACCATGAAAAGCGTCGCCAGGGTGACGCCAAACGTGCCCACCAGAATGTAGAAGACGCCGCAGGCCAGCCCTGCGATGTAGCGCTTGCGCGGGTCAGGGTGCGCGTCGGGGCCGGTGCAGATGGCTGCCGTGATGGCCGCAACGTTGAACGCGTGCGCGCCAAAGGGCGCCATCAGCAACGAGCCCAAGCCGGTGACGGTCAGAATCGGGCTGGCGCTTGTTTTGTATCCGTCATTGCGCAGCACCAGCATGCCCGGCATGTATTGCCCGGTCAGCGTGATGATGAACAGCGGCAGCGCGACGCCCAGCAGCGCATGCAGCGAGAAGCGCGGCGTTTCGAATACGGGCGTGGCAAGGCTGAGGTGGATGGCCGAGACGTCGATACGCTGTTGCGCCAGCAGCATCGCGACGCCAATCACCAAGATGCCCACCACCGCAAAGCGTGAGGTATACCGCTTGAGCAATGCATAGCAAATCACCAGCACGATCACCAGCAAGGGGTCGGCGCTGGCGCCGCCAAATGCGTTGACGCCGAATTGCAGCAGAATGCCCGCCAAGAGGCCAGCGGCGATCCCGCCAGGAATCATGCGTACGAGCTTTTCGAACGCGCCAGAAAGGCCCAGAACGATGAAGCCCAGCGCCGACAGCATGTATGCGCCGATCACTTCGCCATAGGGGGTAAAGGGCATCACGGTGGCCAGAAACGCCACGCCCGGCGTGGACCAGGCGGTGATGATGGGGGCCTTGTACCGGAAGCTGAGGAACGCTCCGGTAATGCCGACCCCGACGGATACGGCCCACACCCAGGACGTGGTCTGGGCGGGCGTCAGCTGCGCCAGTTCGGCAGCTTGGAAAACCAGGACGAAGGTGCCGCCGTAGTTCACCAGTACGGAAATCAGGGCGGCGACGGTCGGGGCGAAGAAGTCGGCGGGTTGCAGGCGTGCCGGCGTTGAATGCATGAATGACTCCACATTGCGTAGCGGCTGCAATGAGCGCAGCGCTATTCGACGCAAAGTGTAGGATTCAGGCGGACTGTTGATTCATGCCACTTTATGTTGAATAAACAGACCACTTTCTGCGCCCCTATGGGTTCCTAGGCGACCGCGCAAGGACCGGCTATCTCCCCCCAACCCCGTCGGCCCATCACGTTCCCGTCAGTTTTCCGGCTTGCCCGTCGCAGGCCAGTAGTGGCTGTCGGGCAGCGCCCGCGATCCGTAGATCGCCTGGCCCACGCGCACCACTGTTGCGCCTTCTTCAATGGCCAGTTCGAAGTCACCCGACATGCCCATCGACAACTCGGCCAGGTCAATGCCCGCCGGCGCAGTCTGGCGCAGCGTGTCGCGCAACTCGCGCAGGCGCACGAAGCACGGCCGTACGCGCGCGGCGTCGCTTGCGAAGAGCGCCAGCGTCATCAGCCCTTTCACGCGCAACGATTGAAACGCCGGCAACGCCTGCATGAAGGCGGCGGCCTCTTCCGGCGCCAGCCCGTACTTGCTGGCTTCGCCCGACGTATTGATCTGCACGAACACGTCCAGCGCGCGCCCTTCGGCCTGCAAGCGGCGGTCGAGCTCTTCGGCCACGCGCAGGCTGTCCAGCGCCTGGAATTCCGACGCGAAGCGCGCCACCAGCTTTGCCTTGTTGGTTTGCAGATGGCCGATGACAGACCAACGCAGGTCGGGCAGGCCGCTCAAGGCTTCCCATTTGGAATACGCTTCCTGCACCTTGTTTTCGCCCAGATAGCGGATGCCTGCTTCGTAAGACAGCCGCACGCGTGCCGCGTCCACGGTCTTGCTGACGGGCAATAGCCGCACGCTGCCGGCGTCGCGCCCGGCGCGTTCGCAGGCTTGTGCGATGCGGCGTTGCACGGCGGCAAGGTTCGCCGTGAAGTCTTCGACCGTTTGGGCGGGCGGGTAATCCGTGTGCGCCAAGGCGTGGGTCGGTTGGGTCAAGATGAGTCTCCCGGTGCTGCTGAATGCATCCCGCCCGCGCGCGGGCGCGCGCAGTGCGTGCTGGCATTCTAGAAGCAAAGCGGCCTGACAGTACCAGCCACTTTTACGCATTCCGCCATACCACGATGGGAGGCATGACGAACAGGGGCGCGTCAGCAAGTATTCAGCCAGGAGGACTCTTGTTACGCATTCGCGGGCTATCCGTGTAATACCCGGTTTTCGGGCCGGGGGCTTTTCCATAAACTACCTAACCGCCCCGGAACCGACTTCCCTATCGGCTTCGATATTCACCGCCACAACGATTCCAATAACGAGAACGCCATGAGACAGTTTCTTCCCACGCTGGGCGCCGCCCTGGTCTTGTCGCTGAGCACGCACGCCGCGCTGGCCCAGTCGGTACCCGCCACCGGCAGCGCAGCCGCACCGGCCGCCACCGCCATTCCGCGCGACCCCTTCTTCTGGCTGGGAGAAATCAACAAGGCCACCGCCGTCATCAACACCGACGAAGGGCTGCTGGACAAGTCCATGGCGCCGCGCCTGGCCGCAGGCGTGGCCAAGGTTATCAACGACGGCAACCAGCCCGGCGCCAAGCGCCCGGCCAGCGTCATCACCTTTGAACCCTTGCTGATCAAGGCGGCCGGCGAAGACGTGACCCTGCTGCATGCGGGCCGCTCCAGCCAGGACATGCACGCCACTTACCGCAGCGCCATCCTGCGCGACAAGCTGCTGGAACTGGCTGACCAGTTGAACAAGACATCCGCGACGCTGGTGGAGCTGGCCGCCAAGCACGCCGGCACCGTCGTGCCGAACTACACCAATGGCGTGGCCGCGCAGCCCAACAGCTACGGCCACTATCTGCTGGGCCAGGCGGCGGGCTTGGCGCGCGACGCGCAGCGCATCCGCGAAGCCTATGTGCGGATCGACCGTTCGCCCATGGGCACCACCGTGTTGAACGGCACCAGCTGGCCGCTGGACCGCAAGCGTATGGCGCAATACTTGGGCTTTGAAGCGCTGGTCGATAACGCTTACGACGCCTCGCAGATCTCGTCGATGGACCAGCCGGTGGAAGTGGCGGCTATCGTCACCAGCATCGCGCTGCGCACCGGCAATTTTGTTGAAGACGTCATGACGCAGTACGCGCAGTCGCGCCCATGGATTCTGCTGGAAGAGGGCGGCGGCAATACCTATGTGTCCAGCGCCATGCCGCAAAAGCGCAACCCCGGTTTGCTGAATGACACCCGCAGCGACGCGTCCACCGCCATCACCCTGGCGATGGGCCCCGTCATCCAGACGCACAACATCACGCCGGGCATGAGCGACCCCAAAGACGTGAAGCAGAATTCCGCCATGGTCGACAGCGGTATCTCGGCGCTCAAGCGCTGGGACCGCGTGCTCAAGGCCATGGTCATCAGCCCGGACCGCGCGCTGGAAGAACTGAACAGCGACTGGACCGCTTCGCAGGAACTGGCCGACGTGCTGATGCGCAAGTACAAGCTGCCGTTCCGCGATGGCCATCACTTCGCCTCCGAAGTGGTCACGTACGCCAAGACCAACAACATCAAACCCTTGGACTTCCCGTATGAACAGGCACGCCGCATCTACGCCGATGCGATGAAGGATTCCAAGTACGGCAACGAACTGCCGATGAGCGAAGCCGAATTCCGCTCGACGCTGGACCCGGTCGCCATTGTGAAAAACCGCGCCACCAGCGGCGGCCCCCAGCCGGCCGAGATGGATCGCATGCTGAAAGAGGCGCGCGAGCAACTGGCCTCGCAAGGCAAGTGGATCAAAGACCGCCGCGACCACATCAACCAGTCTTTGGCTGAACTGGACAAGAAGTTCGATGCGCTGGCGGCCAGCGCGGCCAATCAGGAAAAGCGCTGATCCGTCATGCCTGCATGGCGAAGGCGACGCACTTGATTCGTTGCGGTCGATGCGGAAGGCCTCGTTGGCGACGTCAACGAGGCTTTTTTCTAGCACGGAAATTGGGGTGCATCGCCCGGCTTGCCAGCTTCGACCCATGCCAGCTTTTCGGTCAGGAACGTTACGGCATTCTCGATTTGACTCCGCTGCGCCTGCAATCGTTGAATCTGATTGCGCAATACCGCTGCCGTGCGCGTGGCCGATCTTGCACCGGCCTTGTACTCCCGCGTGAGCGCGGCAATCTCCGATAGCGTGTAGCCCAGCGATTTTTGCAGTTGGATCATCCGCGCCGCTGCGACGTCATCAGCCGAAAAAATCTGATAGCGGCTGCGGCCTCCCAGTGCGCTGCGCTTAGGCGCAAGCAACCCCTTGCCGACATAAAAGCGAACCGTCTCGACCGATAGCCCTGTCTGTTCTGCGAATTCGGATATCAACATGGGAATTCCTTGACCCTGTAGTTAACTACGCACTTATAACTGGCTTTTCTTTATCTCGGAGCCGGCATCGTGCGTTTACTTTCCACACCATTACCCAAAATTCGCCTGGGCACAGACGGCCCGCTGGTGGGCATTCAAGGCTTAGGCTGCATGGGCATGAGCGAATTCTACGGAGCCACCGACCTTGCCCAGGCCCGTGCGACGTTGGACCAGGCCCTGGACTTGGGCGTTACGCTCTTTGATACCGCGGACATGTACGGCCTGGGCGCGAATGAATCTTTTCTAAGTGACTTTGTGAGAGGCAATCGTAGCCAAGTGGTGATTGCTACGAAGTTTGGCTACACGCGTACGCCTGCGGACCCCGATGACTGGAGCCTGAGCAATCATCCCGCGTACATCCGGCGGGCGGTCGAACAGTCCTTGGCGCGTTTGAATATTGACGTGATCGATGTGTATTACATGCACCGACGTACGCCGGATGTGCCGTTGGAGGAATCCGTTGGTGCGATGGCCGATCTGGTGGCTCAGGGAAAAGTCCGTGCGCTTGGCCTTTGCGAAGTCAGTGCAGACGAATTGCGGCGCGCGCATGCCATTCATCCCATTGCGGCACTTCAGTCGGAGTGGTCACTGTTTAGCCGGACCATCGAGCAGCAGGTGGTGCCGGCCGCCTCTTCGCTGGGCATCACCGTTGTGCCGTTTGCCCCGCTCGGGCGTGGGCTGCTGACCGGAAAGGGATTTTCCGCAACGTTGACGGCGAACGATTCCCGCCGGAGTTTTCCCCGATTCCAGCGGCAGAACCAGGAAGCGAATGCGCAACTCGTGGCGACGCTGGACGCCCTGGCATTGCGCAAGGGAATTTCCAGCGCGCAGTTGGGCCTTGCCTGGCTCTATGCACGCGCCCGGCAGCTTGATGTGGCGCTGGTGCCGATTCCCGGCACGCGACGCCCAGCGCGGCTAAGCGAGAACGTTGGCGCGGCCAGTGTCTCGCTGACGGATGATGAGCTGGCCGCTATTGCTCCGTTGGCAGAGGCGGTTAAAGGGGCGGCGGTATGAAGGCCGCCGAGCGAAGTTCTTCCAGGCCCATCGCCCGGCTGATCGGCGGCTCGTAGCCCAGCTCGCGGCGCGCCTTGGCGATATTCAGCGTTACCTCAACCGCCGAGGGCGCCAGCATCTGGCGCGTCACGGGAGGATGCCATCGACCGCCCGTGATCGCCGAGATGCGCTCGCTGACGGCGGCGACGGTGGTCACGAGCCAACGTGGGACTGCCTTTTCGGGAACCGTCCTTCCCTGGCTGATCAGCATCGCGCTGATGAACGCTCGGAATTCGACGATGTCGGCGTCGGTAATGAAGTAGCACTGCCCGGGCTGGCCATGCCGCAGGGCGCGTTCTACGCCGTGCACCAGATTGCCGATGTGCGTTGTTGAGGTGAGATAGCGCCCGCCGCCGATCCACGCGAACTTTCCGCTGTCCACGGCTTGCAGCAATTGCGGCAACGCGGTGGTGTCGTCGCGGCCCCACACAAATCTCGGACGCACCACAGAGACAGCCACGCCGGCTTTGACGGCATCCAGCGCCACCTGTTCGGCTCGCGCCTTGGTGGCGGAATAGCCGCCCGCCGGTCGGCGCGGGTAGGGATGATGTTCGGTGGCATCCACCAGGGGCGAGCCGTCCAGCAGTACCGACTCGGTGCTCAGGTGTACCGCGCGCGATACCCGCGCCCGTGCGGCGGCCGCGAATACGTGGCGGGTGCCCTCGACATTCGTGTGATGCTGCGCCTGGGATGCAAGGCCATGCTGGGTATCCGCCGCAGCGTGGATCAGCGCGTTGCAGCCTTGCATGGCGTCGGCAAGATGCGGCGAAAACAGATCGCCTTCAACGGGTTCGGCCCCCAGCGCCAGCACTTGCCGGGCGGCATTCGCGCTACGCGCCAACGCAAGCACTTGCGCGCCGCGTGCAACGAAATGGCGGATCAGGTTGCGTCCGACGTAGCCACTGCCGCCGGTCAGGAACAGACGATCAGCGCTTGGCACGAGATTGCTCCGCAGCGGGTTGATCGACCAGCGCCGCGATCTCCTTTAACAGGCGAGCGCGTTCCGGTTTGGAAAAGGTGTGGAAATCCAGGCTTTCCAGCAGTTTCAAGCCCTCTAGCGCCAGGTAAGCAAGCAGTGCGCTGCGGGGTTCGGCGGCATCGTGCTGAAGCGACTGGATCACGGCCGCCTGGTTGGCCTGCATGATCTGCCGCAAGTCGCCGTCTTGGGCCAGCGCGGCGCACAGGTTCAACGCCACGGCGCGCTGTTGCGGAGGGAGCGGGTTGGCGGCGGCCGCAATGCGGCCGCGAACCGTGCGTGCGTCGGCGCCACTCACTTGCTCGGCTGCGGCAAGGTTGAATGCGTTGTCGCGCTCAAGCGCGCGCCGTACCAGTGCTTCGATCAAGCCCTGCTTGGATTTGTGATCGTAGATGACGCTCGCCTTGCTGACCCCCGCTTCGGTGGCTACGGATTCCAGTGTCAGTTTCGCCGCACCATCGCGCGCGATGACCGCTTCGGCGGCGTCCAGTAATTGGTCTTGATCGATGACTCGAGTACGTCCCATGATTGCACTATTTATTTCCGACCGGACGGATATTAATTAAGTCGCCGAGCCGCGTCAACAGTTGAACTGCGGCCGCCTTAGCGCGCGGGCAGCTGCTGGACCGCGTCCAGCACGCACCCGCGCAGCCAGCGGTGCGCGGCGTCGCCATCCATGCGGGGATGCCACAGCATCGACACCGTGAACATGGGCAACGGGAAGGGCAGCGGGAAGCTGTGCATCCCGGTGCGCAGAGTGCCCGTGTGCCGCTCTGGCACCGTGGCGATCAGGTCCGAGTGCCGGGCCAGCGCCAGCGCGGCGGAAAATCCGCCGACGGTGGTGGCGATGGGGCGCTTGCGCCCTGCGGCGGCTAGCGCATCGTCGACGGGGCCGGTCTCACGGTTGCGCCGTGACATCAGAATGTGTTGCGCGTTCGCGTAGCGCGCCAGCGTGATCTTGCCGCCACTTAGCGGATGGCCAGCGCGCACGACGCCGATGAATCTGTCTTTGAAGAGTGCGCGGGTGCGCAGTTCGGGGCTGGCGGTGTCGCTGACCACGCCCGTGTCCAGATCGACTTCGCCCTCGCGCAGCGGCGCGCTGTCTTTGTCCGCTTTCGGCATGAAGCGCAGTCTGACGCCGGGGGCTTCCCGGCCGACGCGGTTGAGCAGAATCGGTCCGACGTTTTCCACAAAGCCGTCGCTGGTGCGCAACGTGAAGGTGCGCACCAGGCGCGTCAGATCCAGCTGTTCGGCAGGGCGCAACACCGCTTCAACGTCTTGCACCAGCGTATGCACCCGGCCGCGCAGCTCAAGCGCCCGAGGCGTAGGGACAAGGCCGCGTCCGGCGCGCACCAGCAGCGGGTCGCCCGTGGTTTCCCGTAAGCGAGCCAGTGCGCGGCTCATGGCTGACGGGCTCAAGCGCAGCCGGCGCGCCGCGCGCGCGACGCTGCCTTCGTCCAGCAGCACGTCCAGGGTGATCAGCAGATTGAGGTCGGGGTTAGCCATTGCGCAAACGTAGCATGGCGGCGCGTGGGTATGCACGTCGAGACATGGCGTTATGTGCAGGTATTCAATGCAAATGCTGCGTCTTCCGCCTGATGACGGGCAAGCCTAGGATGGTTTCAGCGCGCCATGTTGGCAAGCCATTCTTCTTCTAGGCCTGATCGTGCAATCTTCTCATCCCGCTATGCCTGCTTCCCGGCCATTACTGGCCAGCCTGTCCTTGGCGATGCTGTTGCCCGCGCTTGGCACCAGCATTGCGAACGTGGCGTTGCCGACATTCGCGCAAACCTTCGATGCGGGTTTCGCCTCGGTGCAATGGGTGGTGCTGGCGTATCTGCTGGCCATCACCACGGTGATCGTCAGCGCAGGGCGCTTGGGCGATGTGATGGGCCGGCGGCGGCTGATGCTGCTGGGCATCGGCCTATTCACGGCGGGCTCGCTGTTGTGTGGCGTGTCGCCGTGGCTGGGCGGGCTGATCGCCGCGCGTGCCGTGCAAGGGGTGGGGGCCGCCATCATGATGGCGCTGACGATGGCGTTCGCCAGCGTGGCCGTACCCAAGGACAAGACGGGCAGCGTGATGGGGCTGCTGGGCACGATGTCGGCCATCGGCACGGCGCTTGGCCCGACGCTGGGCGGCGCGCTCATCAGCGGATTCGGCTGGCCGTCGATTTTCCTGATCAATCTGCCCTTGGGCGCAGTGGTGTTTGGCTTGGCTTGGCGGCATTTGCCTCGGGACCCTGCGCATGCCGCTCAAGCCGGGGCGCGCTTTGACGCCACGGGTTCGGTGCTGCTGGCGATGGGTATCGCCGCCTATGCGTTGGCGATGACGTCCGGCGGCGGCCTCGGCGCAACCACCCTTGCGCTGCTGACCGTTGCGGCGATCGCCGCCGGGATGTTCGTACGCGTACAGGCGAAGTCGGCGTCCCCGTTGATCCGGCTGACGCTGTTTCGAGAACCGATCTTGAGCGCGGGCGTGGCGACGAATGCGCTGGTGTCCACCGTGATGATGACGACGTTGGTGGTTGGCCCGTTCTACCTGGCGGGCGCATTGGGCCTGGACGCGGCGAGGGTGGGGCTGGTGATGTCTTGCGGACCCGCCGTGGCCGCGCTGGCGGGTGTGCCGGCGGGCCGCAGTGTGGACCGCTACGGCGCGCAACGTGTGATGCTGGCCGGGCTTGTCGCGATGACGCTGGGCGCAACGCTGTTGCCGCTGGCGCCGTTGACGTTCGGCGCGGCGGGCTACGTGGCGCCGCTGGTGGTCATCACCAGCGGCTATGCGCTGTTTCAGGCGGCCAACAGCAGCGCCATCATGGCGAGCGCCGGGGCGGATCAGCGCGGTGCGGTCTCGGGCCTGTTGAACCTGTCGCGCAATTTGGGGTTTATTACCGGCGCATCGTTGATGGGCGCGGTGTTCGCGTGGGCCTCCGGCGCGGGCGACGTGCGGATTGCGCCGCCCGCCGCGTTGGCGGCGGGCATGCGCGGCACCTATGCGTTGGCGGCGGTATTGCTGGTGCTGGCCGTGGCCGTTGCCGCCATCGGCCAGCGCCGTGCGCGCGTGCCGGCTTAGAACGACACCATGTCGGCGGGGTTGATCAAGCCCCTGACGCCCAGCGCGCCCTTGATCAACGGAATCGCAACGGGCGACAAATGACGGCCCAGCGGAATGCCGGCGTGATCAAAGCGTGTGAGCATGGCGTAGTCATTGTTGCGGCCGGTCAGGTCGTCGCTGATGGCGCGGCCGATGCGCACCGTCTGCGCCACGCCGTGCCCGCTCCAGCCGTGCACCATGTACACCGGCACGTCGCCCGCGCTTTTGCGGCTGTCGGTTGCGCCGTTCAAGGTCAGGTCGCTGATGCCGCTCCAGGAATACTCCAGCTCGGGGTTTTCCAGTTGGGGGAACACGGTTTTGATGCGGTCGAGCAGGTAGTTGTTGACGTCACGCGGCGACCACGAGTT
>Ga0213823_1000857_pt1 | contig 21362 bp, 19 predicted proteins | sample MC6MC0907MG_FD_179887 | JGI IMG/M metagenome (GOLD analysis project Ga0213823, IMG submission 179887) | Enriched soil aggregate microbial communities from Iowa State University, Ames, United States - MC6-MC0907-MG | ecosystem: Environmental > Terrestrial > Soil > Unclassified | place: USA: Iowa...
TTGGGGATCACCCGCGAGAAGGCCGAGGATGCCGTGAACAAGGTACTCGAGGCCGAGAACCTGTTGCGTGAACTGGCTTCGCAGTTCAACGCGCCGCATTGATTTGCCTGGGGCCGCTATGCGGCCCATCGTCGGCAAGCCGGCTCCCACAGGTCCCGGCCCGGTAGTATCCCCTGTGGGAGCCGGCTTGCCGGCGATTGGGCTGCAAAGCAGCCCCAACGATTTCAGCCCTTCTTCTTCGGCTTCAGGTACTTCATCAAACCCTGGAACCACATCACCAGCGCCGGATTACCTTTGATCTGGATGCTCTTGTCCTGAATGCCCTGCATGAACGCCAGCTGCTTGTTGCTCGCCTGCATCGTGGCAAAGCCGTAGGCCGCGTCTTTGAAGGCTATGGCGAAGGCCGGTTGAGGATGGCTGCCGCCCTTGCTGCTGATGCGCTCGCCGCTGACGATGAAGTGCCGGGCAACCTTGCCGTCCAGCGTCTGCATCTGGAACACCAGGTCCTTGTCCTTGAGTTGTTGCTGAAACGCCGGGTTGTTACGGCTGGCCCTGGCCATCAGCAGCCCCATGGCCCAGAGCAGAAAGCGAAACTTCATCAACGTGCCCCGAATAAAAAATGACTGAGGCGCGCAGTTTAGCCTTTTCCAGAACTATTTATGCAAGTTCGCTGCACGATGTTTGCAGAACGAACAACGGGCGCCCGGAGGCGCCCGTTTGGACAGAGGCTAAGGGTTTGTCAGCCGTCGATCACTTGGCTTTCTTGGCCGGCTTGGCGGGAACGTTGACGCTGTCGCGCAGGTTCTTGCCCGGTTTGAAGGCAACGGTATTGCTGGCCTTGATCTTTACCGGCTCACCGGTCTGGGGGTTCTTGCCGGTACGCGCACCCCGATGGCGTTTTTCGAAGGTGCCGAAACCGACCAGCGTAACGGTGTCCTTGTCCAGGGCACCGGTGATGCTGTCGAGAATCGCATTCAGCACCTCATTGGCCTTTTCCTTGGTCAGATCGGCCCTTTCGGCGATGACGGCGGCGAGTTCTGGTTTACGCATAGTGAAGCCTCTTTGACGGGATTTCTTGTTGTTATTGCCGTGCTGCCAGAAAGCAGCGTTCAAGGCACCGCAGGCTCTAATCTGCGGCAGACGGAAGTGAGAATGGCACGCCCTCCGGGGCCGCGCCAGTATCTGGGCGGCCATTGTGCAGGCAATAACAGGATAAACCCGACAGAACGCCCGCTATTTACGCCATGAGCGCCGGTAACTGCCGATTCAACGCCAGTTTTTCCATGACCGCGTTACCCGTCAGGGCGTAACCCAGCAACTGGCCATCGGCGGCGAAACAGAGGGCTTTCAGGTCACTGCCTTGCCCTTCGACCTGCCAGCTACCTTCACGGCCCTGCGGCACAGGGGAAACCACCAAGGGGCAGGCCGGCGTTTTCACGGTGACGGGCATCGGCCCATAGCTGACCGCCGTCGGGTTGCCTGCCAGCGTTTGCGCCAGGGCACGTGCGCAGGCCATCAGGGGCATCACATAGAGCAGGTTGATGCCATCGACCTCGGCGCAATCGCCCAGCGCGAAGATGTTGGCGTGGGAAGCCCGCAGTTGGCGGTCCACGACCACCCCGCGATTGGTCTGCAGGCCGGCGGCAGCAGCCAGGTCGGTGCGCGGGCGCAGGCCGATGGCCGACACCACCAGGTCGCAGGGGATGACACTGCCATCGGACAGATGCGCTTCAAGGCCATCACTCACCTGCTGCAGGCGTGTCAGCACCGGGCCGAGGTGAAAGCGCACGCCCAGGCCCTGCAGGCCACCCTGCACTGCAGCGGCCGCTGCGGGGTGCAGTAGCGTGGGCATGACCTGTTCACACGGCGCCACCACATCCACCTGGAAGCCGCCCAGGCTCATGTCATTGGCGAACTCGCAGCCGATCAGGCCGGCGCCGAGGATCAACACACGCCGCTTGCCAACTGCGGCAGCACGGAAACGCGCATAGTCCTCCAGGTCATTGATCGGGAACACCTGCCCGGCGCCGTCGCCCTCGATCGGCACCTGGACGGTCTGCGCGCCCCAGGCCAGCACCAGGTCGCGGTACTCCACCGCCTCTTCACCGATCCACAGCCGCTTGTGGCCGGGGTCGATGCCGCTGATACGGGTGTGCGTGCGGACCTCGGCCTTCAGCTGCGCGGCCATGGCGCCCGGCTCGGCCATGCACAGGCCGTCTGCGTCCTTCTGCTTGGCAAAGCCTGTGGAGAGCATGGGCTTTGAATAGGAGCGGCCGTCGTCGGCGGTAATCAGCAGCAGCGGCGTCTCGCCATCAAGCTTGCGAAATTCACGGGCCAGGTTGTAGCCGGCCAGGCCGGTACCGATGATCACCACGGGGGACGTCATGTCGTGCTTTCCTCTGTTAACGGAAGTGCGATCAGCCGATGGCGATCATTTCAAAGTCGCTTTTGCCGACGCCGCAGTCGGGGCACAGCCAGTCTTCAGGCACATCTTCCCAGCGGGTGCCCGGCTCGATGCCATCGTCCGGCCAGCCTTCGGCTTCGTCATAGATCAGGCCACAGACAATACATTGCCACTTCTTCATCGATTCTGGTTCCTCGGTGTTCAGGCTTTGTTATTCGGGCTCGTGGCCCGTTCACGGGCATTATGCAAGCAGTCGAGGCAATCATGCTAAGCTCGCCGCCTCTCTGGCTGTAACAAAGCATACCGACGTGTCGTACGAATCCCCGCAAGCAGCCGCTGTCGCGTGGCTGCCGTATTCACAGCTGGCGAATATCGACCAGCCTACTCTCGACTGGCTGTTCGACGAAGGTTCCCTGACTCGCCGCCTGACCCGCCTGTCCCACGACCACTTCAGCGTCACGCCCTTGTTCGAAGGCTGGCAGCCGCTGCGCGATGACGAATGCCTGGCGCTGGGCATCGGACCGGGCGCAGAAGGCTGGGTGCGCGAGGTGTACCTGCGCGGCCATGGCGAGCCTTGGGTGTTCGCCCGCAGCGTGGCCAGCCGCAGTGCGTTGGAGCGCGGCGGGCTGGACCTGGAAACCCTTGGCAGCCGTTCGCTGGGCGAACTGCTGTTCTGCGACCAGGCGTTCGTCCGCCACCCCATCGAGGTGTCCACTTATCCACAGCGCTGGTTGCCTGCCGAAGCAGCCCATGACGGGTTATGGGGGCGGCGTTCGCGCTTCGAACGCGACGGCCTCGACCTGCTGGTGGCCGAAGTCTTCCTGCCGGCATTGTGGCGAGCGGCCAAGGAGGATAACCGCTGATGTACCTGCAACTGCTCAAATCCCTCAACCGCGTGCACCTACGCGCCTGGGACTTCGTCCAGCTCAGCCGCATGGACAGGCCGATCGGTATCTACCTGCTGCTGTGGCCGACCCTGTCGGCGGTGTGGATTGCCGGGCAAGGTTCGCCCAGCCTGGCCAACGTGCTGATCTTCGGCCTCGGCGTAGTGCTGATGCGCGCCGCTGGCTGCTGCATCAACGACTTCGCCGACCGCAAGGTGGATGGCCACGTCAAACGCACCGCCGACCGCCCACTGGCCAGCGGCCGGGTCAAACCGCGCGAGGCATTGGCGCTGTTCGCCATTTTGGTGGCCGTGAGCTTCCTGCTGGTGCTGTGCACCAACAGCCAGACCGTGTGGCTGTCATTCGGTGCGGTGGCCCTGGCGTTCTGCTACCCGTTCATGAAGCGCTACACCTATTACCCGCAGGTGGTGCTGGGCGCCGCGTATTCCTGGGGCATTCCCATGGCCTTCACCGCCGCCGGCGGCGAGCTGCCGGCCAGTGCCTGGCTGCTGTACATCGCCAACCTGCTGTGGACGGTGGGCTATGACACCTATTACGCCATGGTGGACCGCGACGATGACCTGAAGATTGGCGTGAAATCGACCGCGATTCTGTTTGGTGATGCCGACCGGAGCATCATTCTGACCCTGCAGCTGCTGTCGCTGGGTTGCTTGCTGCTGGCGGGTAGCCGCTTCGAGCTGGGTGGCTGGTTCCACCTGGGGCTGCTGGGTGCGGCGTTGTGCTTTGCCTGGGAATACTGGTCCACGCGCAAGCTGGACCGCGAGTCGTGCTTCAAGGCGTTTCTGCACAATCACTGGGCGGGGCTGCTGGTGTTCATCGGGGTAGTGCTCGACTACACACTGCGTCAAGGCTGATGGCCCTATCGCCGGCAAGCCAGCTCCCACAGGTACAGCGCTGCCTGCGAGGCCTGCACAAAAACTGTGGGAGCTGGCTTGCCGGCGATGGGCCGCGAAGCGGCCCCGGCAGGTTCAAGGCTTGGCGACATGCCAGACGTCTTTCACCCCGTCACCGGTCATGTCACCGGCTTTCTTGTCCTTGACGAAGGTGTACAGCGGTTTGCCATCGTAGGCCCACTGCATCGAGCCGTCATCGCGCGTGACATGCGTCCACTTGTCTTTCGGCGCTTCATCATCCTTCTTCACAATCAGTGGCGGCCAGTTCTTGGCGCAATCGGCATTGCACACCGACTTGCCGTTAGCGTCCTTGTCGAAGGTATACAGCGTCATGCCGTTGTGATCGACCCACATGCCGTCCTTCTCCATGGCATGGTGGGCCGACGCCACCCCTGGCAGCGCCAGCGCAGCGAAAAGGGCCATCCAGCTCAGCGTGTGTCGTGTCATTGGAATCACCATAAATTCGGGGGTGGAGAGCGTTCAGATTGCCGCCGCGGCGGCCCTTTCAAGCCTAGCCCAGTCACGCAATGTCGCCAGAACGGCCAACCCTCTGTCACACAGCTGCAATAATTCCGTTATCTAATGCGGGCCAGACACGATATTCCAGGAGAGGTTTAGAGCATGGTTGGCAGAAACATTCTGATCGTCGACGACGAAGCACCTATTCGCGAGATGATCGCCGTTGCCCTGGAAATGGCCGGCTATGACTGCCTGGAAGCCGAGAACTCGCAGCAGGCCCATGCGATCATCGTCGACCGCAAGCCTGACCTGATCCTGCTCGACTGGATGCTGCCCGGCACCTCCGGCATCGAACTGGCCCGCCGCCTCAAGCGCGATGAGCTGACCGGTGATATTCCGATCATCATGCTCACCGCCAAGGGTGAAGAGGACAACAAGATCCAAGGCCTGGAAGTCGGTGCCGATGACTACATCACCAAGCCGTTTTCGCCACGCGAGCTGGTAGCGCGCCTGAAGGCCGTGCTGCGCCGCACCGGCCCGAGCGACAGCGAAGCGCCGATCGAAGTCGGTGGCCTGCTGCTCGATCCGATCAGCCACCGCGTGACCATCGACGGCAAACCGGCCGAAATGGGCCCCACCGAATACCGCCTGCTGCAGTTCTTCATGACCCACCAGGAGCGCGCCTACACTCGCGGTCAGTTGCTCGACCAGGTTTGGGGCGGCAACGTCTACGTCGAGGAGCGCACGGTCGACGTGCACATCCGTCGCCTGCGCAAGGCGCTGGGTGAGGCGTATGAAAATCTGGTACAAACCGTCCGGGGCACTGGCTACCGCTTCTCGACCAAAAGCTGATCGAGCACCTGAGCGCAAGCCTGCACGTCGTTGTACAAGGACCGTCAATTGAACCAGAACTGGCACGCGACCCTGATTCGCCACTTGTTGCTGCTGATCACCGTCTGCCTGATTGGCGGCCTGGTCAGCGGCTATTACGGCTGGAGCCTGGCCATCGGCCTGGGCTTCTACCTGGGTTGGACCCTCAAACAGCTGCTGCGCCTGCACGACTGGCTGCGCAACCACAAGCCCGATGAAGCACCGCCCGATGGCTATGGCCTGTGGGGCGAGGTATTCGACAGCATCTACCACCTGCAGCGCCGCGACCAGCGCGTACGCGGCCGCTTGCAGGCGGTGATCGACCGGGTGCAGGAGTCCACCGCCGCCCTGCGTGACGCGGTGATCATGCTCGACAGCGACGGTAACCTGGAGTGGTGGAACCGCGCAGCCGAAACCCTGCTGGGCTTCAAGACCCCACAGGATGGCGGCCAGCCGGTCACCAACCTGGTGCGCCACCCACGCTTCAAGGAATACTTCGAGTCGGAAAACTACGCCGAACCGCTGGAAATCCCCTCCCCGATCAATGACCGCATGCGGGTGCAGCTGCACCTCACCCGCTATGGCAACAACGAGCATCTGATGCTGGTGCGCGATGTCACCCGCATCCATCAGCTCGAGCAGATGCGCAAGGACTTCGTGGCCAACGTCTCGCACGAGCTGCGTACGCCGCTGACGGTGATCAGCGGCTACCTGGAAACCCTGCTGGATAACGTCGAGGACGTGAACCCGCGGTGGAGCCGGGCGCTGCAGCAGATGAGCCAGCAAGGTTCGCGCATGCAAACGCTGCTCAACGACCTGCTGCTGCTGGCCAAGCTGGAAGCCACCGACTACCCCTCGGACAACCAGCCGGTGCCGGTCGATGCGTTGCTGGCCGCGATCAACAACGACGCCCAGGCGCTGTCCGGCCCCCGCAACCAGCGCATTACCCTGGAGGGCTCGCCCGGCCTGCGTTTGAAGGGCAGCGAGTCGGAACTGCGCAGCGCGTTCTCCAACCTGGTGTTCAATGCGGTGAAATACACCCAGGACGCCGGCAGCATCCGCATCCGCTGGTGGGCCGACGAACAGGGCGCCCACCTGTCGGTGCAGGACTCGGGGGTTGGTATCGATGCCAAACACCTGCCACGCCTGACCGAACGCTTCTACCGCGTCGACTCCAGCCGAGCCTCCAATACCGGGGGTACCGGGCTGGGGCTGGCGATCGTCAAGCATGTGCTGATGCGCCACCGCGGGCGCCTGGAGATCAGCAGCGTGCCAGGCCACGGCAGCACGTTCACCTGTCACTTCCCGCTGGCACAATTGGCCAACGACAAGGGTTGATGCCAAGGGCCACTTTGCTTTTGTCGCCCCAGCCGCTACATTGGATCCCCTGTGCCAGCAAACGCTGGCACTTTTCTTTCTACCTTTTCTAAGACGGACCCCGTAAAAACTCCATCATGGACCCTTCCCCTGGTATCAGCCTCACCTCGCTCTTCGCCGATTTCGGCATGATCCTTTTTGCCTTGTTCCTGGTGCTGCTCAACGGCTTCTTCGTTGCCGCCGAGTTCGCCATGGTCAAGCTGCGCTCCACGCGCGTCGAGTCCATTGCCGAACAGCACGGCTGGCGCGGCAGCATCCTGCGCAAGGTACACAACCAGCTCGACGCCTACCTGTCGGCCTGCCAGCTGGGCATCACCCTCGCCTCGCTGGGCCTTGGCTGGGTCGGTGAACCGGCATTCGCCCACCTGCTCGAACCATTGCTGGCCTATTTCGGGGTCGATACCCCCGAACTGATCAAGGCCGTGTCGTTCTTTGTCGCCTTCTTCGTCATCTCGTACCTGCACATCGTGGTCGGCGAGCTGGCGCCCAAGTCCTGGGCGATCCGCAAGCCCGAGCTGCTGTCGCTGTGGACGGCCGTGCCGCTGTACCTGTTCTACTGGTTGATGTACCCGGCCATCTACCTGCTCAACGCCAGCGCCAACACCATCCTGCGCATTGCTGGCCAGGGCGAGCCAGGCCCGCACCACGAGCACCATTACAGCCGCGAAGAGCTCAAGCTGATCCTGCACTCCAGCCGAGGCCAGGACCCAAGCGACCAGGGCATGCGTGTGCTGGCCTCGGCCGTGGAAATGGGCGAGCTGGAGGTGGTCGACTGGGCCAACTCCCGTGAGGACATGGTCAGCATCGACGCCCATGCACCGCTCAAGGAAATCCTCGCCTTGGTGCGCCGCCACAAGTTCAGCCGCTACCCGCTGTACGACGCCGAGCGTGAAGAGTTCACCGGGCTTCTGCACATCAAGGACCTGCTGCTGGAGCTGGCCGAGCTGGAACACCTGCCGGAAACCGTCGACCTCGAAGACCTGGCCCGCCCGCTGGAGCGCGTGTCGCGGCATATGCCGCTGTCGCAGTTGCTGGAGCAGTTCCGCAAGGGTGGCGCGCACTTCGTGCTGGTCGAGGAAGCCGATGGCAAGGTGATCGGTTACCTGACCATGGAAGACGTGCTGGAAGTGCTGGTGGGTGACATTCAGGACGAGCACCGCAAGACCGAGCGCGGCATCCTCGCCTACCAGCCGGGCAAGCTGCTGGTGCGTGGCGACACGCCGCTGTTCAAGGTCGAGCGCCTGCTAGGCATCGACCTTGACCACATCGAGGCGGAAACCCTGGCCGGGCTGATCTACGAGACCCTCAAGCGCGTGCCTGAAGAAGAGGAAGTGCTGGAGGTCGAGGGCCTGCGCATCATCATCAAGAAGATGAAAGGGCCGAAGATCGTGTTGGCCAAGGTGCTCAAGCTCGATTGACGCAACCGGGCCGCGTCGCGGCCCCATGGATAATGCTGGTCAGTGTGCAGGTTTTATGTGCTTGCGGGTCGTCAGGTCCAAACCAACGGCTCGCATCACCGCCAGCATTGTTTTCAAGGTGGGGTTGCCCTTTTCCGAGAACGAACGGTAGAGGTGCTCCCGGGAAACGCCTGCCTCATTCGCTATGGCCGACATTCCCTTAGCGCGAGCGACCACACCAAGAGCCTGCGCGATGTAGGCTGCATCACCCGTTTCGAAAGCGTCCTCCATAAACACGGCGATTGATTCTGCGTCCGTCAGCGCTTCGGCTGGATCATAGTCATAGAACTGTTCTTTCATTCGTCGTCACTCCACTGGCTGGCCAGGGTTTTAGCTGTCTCGATATCGCGTGCCTGGCTGCTCTTGTCTCCACCACACAACAACAATACCAGCTGATGTCCACGCTGCTGGAAATACACGCGGTAACCGGGGCCGTGGTGGATACGCAGTTCACTAATGCATTGACCCACAGGCTGAACATCACCTAGCAATCCATGCGCCAGACGAAAAATACGTGCGGCGATGATAGCCCTTGCCTGCTTGTCCCGAAGCTTGCGTTCCCAATTCCTGTAGGTGGCAGTTTGTTTGATGCTCTTCATACAGCATTTGTAGCTTATAAATCACACACGAGCAAGTATCCTCAAGGGTTGCCGGCCGTGAAGTCCGGCAGCCCGCCGATCGGTCGGTCGAACTGAAAGGGTATCGACTCCAGCGCCAGCCCGACGTTGCGCTGCACCACGAAGTGCAGGTGTGGCCCGCTGCTGTTGCCGGTATTGCCCGACTTCGCCAGCGCCTGCCCCAACGCCACCTGCTGCCCCTCGGTTACCACTACCGAACCGCGCATCAGGTGCAGGTACACGCCCATGGTGCCGTCCGGGTGCAGAATGCGCACGAAATTGCCTGAGGGGTTGGTGCCTCGGCCGGTCTGGTTGTTCTCGACTTTCACCACCATCCCGCCCCGCGCCGCAATGATCGGTGTGCCTTCCGGCATGGCGATGTCCATGGCGTAACGGCCCTTGGGGCCGAAATGGCTGAAGCGGCCGTTGGGCCCCTGGCTGAGCCGGAACGGCCCGCCTTTCCACGGGAAGGGGTAGCGATAGGCCTGCGAACGCTGGCCAGGGTCGCCCATGGCGTATTGAAAGTTGCTGGCATACTTCAGCGGCCCGCCGGGCGCCGCCAGCACCGAGCTGAGCACCTTGGTAGAGCGCGGCCCGACCACGGCACGTATCAGCCGCGGGCCATTGCCGCCGAAGGCATTGGCCAGCTGGTCGATGCGCAGCTCGACCTGCATGGGCACGTAAAGCTCGTTACGCACCACGAAGCGAACACCGCCGGGGAACGGCTCGGTCTGCAGGCGCACCTGGCGGTCCAACCGCTCGAACATCGGCTCGCGCAGCTCGAAGGCTTTTGCGCCTGGGCTGGGCCGCTCGGAATAGGAAGCCACACCGAAATTGTCGGTGGTCTTGTAGATGGTCATGCCCAAACTCGACGCCGAGGCCGAAAGCAAGGCACACAAAAGCAGCAAGCGGGCGATGGCGGGCATGATAGTGGCTTTTTGACAGGTGATGTTCTGTCGAAGCCTAGCAGCGGGATTTGCGCAGCGGTATGACAGTTGGTCGGATGCCGGCTCCCAGAGGGTAGCCACAGACTTCAGGCCCGCAAGCGCGCCGCATACCCTGTAGGAGCGGCTTCAGCCGCGAAGCAGGCGCCGCGGTGAATGGCACCGGCTTCGCCGGTGTTCGCGGCTGAAGCCGCTCCTACAGGATCCCCGGAAGGCCAGATCAGGCGCCGGGGGTGAAATGCTTCTGCGCCGTACCACGGGCGATCAGCCGCGACAGGTAATCGAGCTTCTGCGCATCCTGATCGACGAACTTGAACGTCAGCTGCAACCAGTCGCTGTCAGGCTTAGGCTCCAGCGCTGCCACGGCATGCAGGTAACCATTCAACCGCGCCACCTCGGCGCTCTCGCCCTGCTCCAAGTCGAGCACCGCCCCTTCCAGCACCTGTGGCAGGTTGGCACTGCGACGCACCACCAGCAGCGCCTCCTTGAGGCTCAGGGCCTTGATGACGCAAGGCTGGGTGCCGCTGGACAGGCGCAACTGGCCTTGGCCACGGCCGGACTGTGCAGCAGCGGCTGCAGTCTGCGGCTGCGGAGCGTTGATCAACGGTTTGGCCGCTGCAGGTGCCGCAACCTTGACCGCTTCAGGCTTGCCACCAGTCAGCGCGCTCAAGGAGTCGTTGGCAAATGCCGAGTTGACCCGCGCCGGGCCGCCTGCCATCAGGCTGTCGAGCTTGCCGATCCTGGTCAGGGCCTTTTTTACCTTGGTCAGCAGCTGCTCATTGGTGAACGGCTTGCCGACGAAGTCGGACACGCCGGCCTGGATGGCCTGAATCACGTTCTCCTTGTCGCCACGGCTGGTCACCATGATGAACTGCAGGCTCTTCATCTCTGGCTGCTGACGGCACCAGGTGAGCAGTTCCAGGCCGGACATTTCCGGCATCTCCCAGTCGCACAGCACCAGGTCGAACTGCTCTTTGCCCAACAGGGTCATGGCCTTGCGGCCATTGACCGCGTCTTCGATGACCATGCCGGGGAAGGCATTACGCAGGCACTTCCTTACCAGATCACGAATGAACGGCGCGTCATCCACGACCAGCACATTGACTTTACTCATCGATACTCCTCTTGAACCCGGACTAGCCTACCGTCGATTGGTGGCCATTTGCCAATACCTGGGCCACGCCGGGACTTCTTTGCATCGTTCGCGGGTGCCTGCTGACTGCTCTGGCGCAAACGAAAACGCCCGGCGAAGGCCGGGCGTCGATGCTCGGGAGCAATCTTATTTATCGTCCGGTTCAGCCGGAACATTAGCGATTTCGGCCTCATCCAGCGCAGTACCCTGGACTTCTGCCTTCATGCGCTTGAGGCCCATGTGGCGCACATCGGTGCCGCGAACCAGGTAGATCACCAGCTCGGAGATGTTGCGCGCGTGGTCGCCGATACGCTCCAGCGAACGCAGGGCCCAGATGACGCTCAACACCCGCGAGATCGACCGCGGGTCTTCCATCATGTAGGTCACCAGCTCGCGCAGAGCGGTCTTGTACTCACGGTCGATGGTCTTGTCGTACTGCGCCACCGACAGCGCCAGGTCGGCGTCGAAGCGGGCGAAGGCGTCGAGCGCATCACGCACCATGTTGCGTACCTGGTCGCCGATGTGGCGCACCTCGACGTAACCGCGCGGCGACTCCCCTTCCTCGCACAACTGGATGGCGCGGCGGGCGATCTTGGTCGATTCGTCACCAATGCGCTCCAGGTCGATCACCGACTTGGAGATGCTGATGATCAGCCGCAGGTCGGAGGCCGCCGGCTGGCGACGGGCGAGGATGCGCACGCACTCCTCGTCGATGTTGCGCTCCATCTGGTTGATCTGCTCGTCGACTTCACGCACCTGCTGGGCCAGGCCCGAGTCGGCCTCGATCAGCGCGGTGACCGCGTCGTTGACCTGCTTTTCGACCAGGCCGCCCATGGCCAGAAGGTGGCTGCGCACCTCCTCCAGCTCGGCGTTGAACTGTTGGGAAATATGGTGCGTCAGGCTTTCTTTGTTGATCATCGTTTCGCTCCGCGAAGAAGCTGCAAGCTTCAAGTAGTTCGTATCGTTCCCTGGCCCCCGCTCCCACGGGGGAAGGTGCCTAGCCGTAGCGACCGGTGATGTAGTCTTCGGTCTGCTTCTTCGCCGGGTTGGTGAACAGGGTGTCGGTATCACCGAATTCGACCAGTTTGCCCATGTACATGAAGGCGGTGTAGTCCGAAACACGGGCCGCCTGTTGCATGTTGTGGGTCACGATAACGATGGTGTACTTGGATTTCAGTTCGTAGATCAGCTCTTCGACCTTCAAGGTCGAGATCGGGTCAAGTGCCGAGCAAGGTTCGTCGAGCAGCAGTACTTCAGGCTCCACGGCGATGGTACGGGCAATCACCAGACGCTGCTGCTGGCCACCGGACAGGCCCAGAGCCGAGTCGTGCAGGCGGTCCTTGACCTCGTCCCACAGGGCGGCGCCCTTCAGGGCCCACTCGACGGCCTCGTCGAGCACGCGCTTCTTGTTGATGCCCTGGATCCGCAGGCCGTAGACCACGTTCTCGTAGATGGTCTTGGGGAACGGGTTGGGCTTCTGGAACACCATGCCGACGCGGCGGCGCAGCTCGGCCACGTCCTCGCCCTTGCGGTAGATGTTGTTGCCGTACAGGTTGATGGCGCCTTCAACGCGGCAGCCGTCAACCAGGTCGTTCATGCGGTTGAAGGTACGCAGCAGGGTCGACTTGCCGCAGCCGGACGGGCCGATGAAGGCGGTCACGCGCTGCTTGGGGATATTCAGGCTGACGTCGAACAGGGCTTGCTTGTCGCCATAGAACAGGCTCAGGCCCGGTACTTCGATGGCAACGGTTTCTTCGGCCAGGCGCAGGCTCTGCTTGTCGCGGCCCAGGGCAGACATGTCGATGCCGTGGGTGTGGGATTCTTGCTGCATGGTCAACTCCATACGCTATCAATTCGTTTCAAAGGGCCGCCCGGCTGCGGGCGGCACGCTTGCAAATCAGGCTCAGTGGTCGAGCGCCTTGTACTTCTCGCGCAGGTGGTTACGGATCCACACCGCCGAGAGGTTGAGGGTGGCAATCACCATTACCAGCAGCAGCGCGGTGGCGTACACCAGTGGCCGCGCGGCCTCGACGTTGGGGCTCTGGAAGCCGACGTCGTAGATGTGGAAGCCCAGGTGCATGATCTTCTGGTCCAGGTGCAGGTACGGGTAGTTGCCGTCCAGCGGCAACGACGGCGCCAGCTTCACGACACCCACCAGCATCAGCGGCGCTACTTCACCGGCAGCGCGGGCCACGGCGAGGATCATGCCGGTCATCATCGCCGGGCTGGCCATCGGCAGCACGATCTTCCACAGGGTCTCGGCCTTGGTCGCACCCAGCGCCAGCGAACCCTCACGGACCGTGCGTGGGATGCGCGCCAGGCCTTCTTCGGTGGCCACGATCACCACCGGCACCGCCAGCAGCGCCAGGGTCAGCGATGCCCACAGCAGGCCCGGGGTACCCAGGGTCGGTGCCGGCAGCGATTCAGGGAAGAACAGCCGGTCGATCGAACCACCCAGCACGTAAACGAAGAAGCCCAGGCCGAACACGCCGTAGACGATCGCCGGAACGCCCGCCAGGTTGTTCACGGCGATGCGGATCAGGCGGGTCACCGGGCCTTGCCTGGCGTATTCACGCAGGTAGACCGCGGCCAGTACGCCGAACGGTGTAACGATCACGGCCATGATCAGGGTCATCATCACGGTACCGAAGATCGCCGGGAAGATACCGCCCTCGGTGTTGGCTTCACGCGGGTCGTCGCTGAGGAACTCCCAGACCTTGGCGAAGTAGGTGCCCATCTTGGTCAGCCCGGACATGCCGTTCGGCTGGATGGCATGCACCACCTTGCTCAGGTTGATCTCCACTTCGCGGCCGTTGCCGTCGCGGGCAACCAGGCTGTCGCGGGCGAACGCCTGGTGCAGGCCGCTGAGGCGGTCTTCGATGGCCTTGTAGCGGCTGTTCAGCTCGGCGCGCTCGGCGTCCATGTCGGCCTGGGCAGCAGCGTCCAGCTTGCCTTCCAGCTCCAGCTTGCGACCGTGCAGGCGCAGGCGCTCGAGGCCATGGTTGATGGCACCGATGTCTTTCTTCTCAAGCTGCTGCAGTTCGCCGTTGAGCTGGTTGGCGCGCTTGAGGCGGGCTTGCAGCTCATTCCAGGCATCAGCGCCTTGGGCCACGACACGGCCTTCTTCCTTGACGCTGACCAGGTAGCCATAGAAGTTGCCCCACTCGCGGCGCTCCAGGGCAATCAGGTCGGCCGGGTGCTGTTCATCGACCAGCCAGTCGCCGACCACCCAGGTGAAGTCGCTGCCGTTGAGGTCGCGGTTACCCACCTTGATCAGCTCGCGAGTCATGAACTCCGGGCCTTCGTCCGGTACCGGCAAGCCGGCACCTTTCAGGCGGGCGCGGGGCACTTCTTCCTTCTGTACCACTTCACCGACCACGATATGGTCAGCCTGGCCCGGCACCTTGTAGGTTGCCTGGACCAGGTCGGCCGGCCAGAAGTGGCCCAGGCCGCGCACGGCGATCACAGCCAGCAGGCCGACGGTCATGATCACCGCCATGGCCACCGCGCCACCGCTGATCCAGACGCCGGGGGCGCCGCTCTTGAACCAGCCTTTGAGGGAATCCTTTTTCACGGATCTCTACCTTTCTATCAAAGCGACGAGTATTTCTTGCGCAGACGCTGGCGAATCAGCTCGGCCAAGGTGTTCATGACGAAGGTGAACATCAGCAGCACGAGTGCAGCGAGGAACAGCACGCGATAATGGCTGCCGCCGACTTCCGACTCGGGCATCTCGACCGCCACGTTGGCGGCCAGGGTGCGCATGCCTTCGAACAGGTTCATCTCCATCACCGGGGTGTTGCCGGTGGCCATCAGCACGATCATGGTCTCGCCCACTGCACGGCCCATACCGATCATCAGCGCCGAGAAGATACCCGGGCTGGCGGTCAGGATGACCACGCGGGTCAAGGTCTGCCACGGCGTCGCACCCAGGGCCAGGGAGCCCAGGGTCAGGCTGCGCGGCACACTGAACACGGCGTCTTCGGCGATCGAGTAGATGTTCGGGATAACCGCAAAGCCCATGGCGATACCGACTACCAGGGCGTTGCGCTGGTCGTAGGTGATACCCAGGTCGTTGGTGATCCACAGGCGCATGTCACCGCCAAAGAACCAGGTCTCCAGGTACGGGCTCATGGTCAGGGCGAACCAGCCGGTGAACAGGATCACCGGGATCAGGATCGCAGCTTCCCAACCATCCGGCACACGCAGGCGGATCGACTCCGGCAGGCGGCTCCAGATGAAGCCCGCCAGCAGGATGCCGAACGGCATCAGCACGAACAGGCTGAACACACCCGGCAGGTGACCTTCCAGGTACGGTGCCAGGAACAGGCCGGCGAAGAAGCCGAGGATCACCGTCGGCATCGCTTCCATCAGTTCGATCACCGGCTTGACCTTGCGGCGCATGCCCGGGGCCATGAAATAGGCGGTGTAGATCGCAGCGGCAATGGCCAGCGGTGCCGCCAGGATCATCGCGTAGAACGCGGCCTTGAGGGTACCGAAGGTCAGTGGCGACAGGCTCAGCTTGGGCTCGAAGTCGGTGTTCGAAGCGGTCGACTGCCAGACGTACTTGGGCTCGTCGTAGTTCTCGTACCAGACCTTGCCCCACAGTGCGCTGAAGGACACTTCAGGGTGCGGGTTCTTCAGGCTCAACGGCAGCAGCTTGCCACCTTCTTCGATGATGATGCGGTTGGCGCGTGGCGACAGGGCCAGGATGCCAGCCCCTTCGGCAGCCGGCTCCACCAGCAGCGTACGGTGCGCGGTGCTGTGGAACACACCAAGCTTGCCGTCGCTGTCCAGGGCGATGAAGCCCTTGCGGCGCTCTTCGGCATCGATCTGCACAACCGGCGCCTTGCCCATCTGGAAGGTGCGGATCTGCTTGAAGCGCGATTCGCCATCCGGGTCGCGGGCCATGAACCACTGGGCCAGGCCACCTTTGGAGTCACCCACGATCAGCGAGATGCCGCCGACCAGTTGCGCGGTGGCGGTGATCTCGGTGTCGGCGCTCTCGGACAGCTTGTAGCGGCCGTTGAGGCTCTTGTCGCGCAGGCTGAAAACGTCTGCGGTGGCACGGCCGTTGATCACGTACAGCCACTGCTGGCGCGGGTCGATGAAGATGTTCTTCACCGTCTCGGTCATCTGCGGCAGTTCGATGCGGTTCTCTTCGGTGGTGACCTCGTCGGTCATCATGTTCTCGGTGCGCGTCAGCTCGAGCACCTGCAGGTGCGCGCCGGTAGAGCCGGCCAGCAGCAGGGTATCGCCGTTGACGTTGACGCTGACGTGTTCCAGCGCACGGCCTTGGTCATCGAGCACGAAGGGCTCCTGGCCGTACGGGTAGTCGATGCCGGGGGTGATGGTCTTCTTGTTGTCCGGGTAAGTGATCTTGTAGGTGTGGTGGAACACCAGCGCCTTACCGTTGGACAGCCCCAGCACCACCATCGGGCTACCCGGCTGGTCGGTGCTGATCGAACTGACTTGCGTGCCTGCTGGCAGCGGCAGGTCGACACGCTTGAGCTCATTACCGGTCTTGGTATCGAAGAACAGTGCCTGACCCTTGTCCGAAACGCGCATGCCGACCAGGTTCTGCTCTTCAAGGGCGATCATCAGCGGCTTGCCGGCATCCTGCTGCAGCCAGGTCGGCTCCAGTGCCTTCTTGCTGGTCAGCTCGGCGCCCTGGAACAGCGGCAGCACCACGTAAGCCAGATAGAAGAAGATCAGGGTGATGGCTGCCAGCACGGCAAGCCCGCCCACCAGTACATACCAGCGGGTCAGGCGATCCTTCAGAGCGCGCATGCGGCGCTTGCGTTGCAACTCGGGCGTATTGAAATCAATCCGCACGGGAGGGGAATTTTGGGTCATTGTGGAGTTGGCCAGATCATTCATGCGCACACCCTAGCGGTCCCGTATGACAAAAACATGACAGTGCATTGACGCAAAAAAGCCCGCCGCTCAGGAACCCTGGCTTCGGACCGAGAATTCGTGGAGGAGGCCAGCAGGAGTGCCGGCCTCTTCCTCAGTTACTTACTTCTTTGCAACGTTACCGGCGTGGGACAGGCCCAGGTCAGCCAGGGTCTTGTCGACCACTTTGGCCGGCAGCGGGATGTAACCATCCTTCACCACGACCTGCTGGCCAGCTTGCGACAGCACCAGCTTGATGAACTCGGCGTCCAGCGGGGCCAGAGGCTTGTTCGGGGCTTTGTTGACGTAGACGTAGAGGAAGCGCGACAGCGGATACGAACCGTTCAGGGCGTTGGCTTCGTTGTCTTCGATGAACTCACCGCCTTCTTTCTTGGCCAGGGCTACTGTCTTGACGCTGGCGGTCTTGTAGCCGATACCCGAGTAGCCGATGCCGTTCAGCGAGGAGCTGATCGATTGCACGACCGAAGCCGAACCAGGCTGTTCGTTGACGTTAGGCTTGAAATCGCCTTTGCACAGGGCTTCTTCCTTGAAGTAGCCGTAGGTGCCCGACACCGAGTTACGGCCGAACAACTGCACTGGCTTGTTGGCCAGGTCGCCGGTCACGCCCAGGTCACCCCAGGTTTTGACATCGGCCTTGGCGCCGCACAGGCGGGTGGACGAGAAGATCGCATCGACCTGGGCCATGGTCAGGCCTTTGATCGGGTTGTCCTTGTGCACGAATACGGCCAGGGCGTCGACGGCAACCGGGATGGCAGTCGGCTTGTAGCCGTACTTCTGCTCGAACGCCTGCAGCTCGACGTCCTTCATCTTGCGGCTCATCGGGCCGAGGTTGGCGGTGCCTTCGGTCAGCGCGGGTGGCGCGGTGGAGGAGCCGGCAGCCTGGATCTGGATGTTTACGTTTGGATATTCCTTCTTGTAGGCCTCGGCCCACAGAGTCATCAGGTTGGCGAGGGTGTCCGAACCGACGCTGGAGAGGTTGCCCGAAACACCGGTGGTCTTGGTGTAGGTCGGGATTGCTGGGTCGACAGCGGCTACCGCATTGGCGGTTGCTACGCCAGTGGCGGCGAAGGTAAGGGCCGCCATCAAACGCTTCAGTTTCATGCCTTGCTCCTAGCAGGAATATTGGGGGTGTTGGATGGATCGGGCCCAAGTATCTGCAGGCCGCATGAACACGATATGACTTCAATATGACAATTGGATGAAAGGCCATCACCGGTTGCCAGAGATGGCCTTTTCAAAATGTTGCTGGGAGAGGCGGCCGTGCGCTATAGCTCCCGGCGGTCTCTGAACATCAAGTACAAAGGTTCTATACCCGATTCCGGTGCAAAGACCACGATGTAGTCGTCGAACTGCACCTCGGCCAGGTTCTCGAAAGGTTCTATCAGCGGGACCTTGGGCATTCTGAAGAAGCCAATGCTTGGGGGCCGGGAGAGATCCGCGGGCGCGTGAACGCTACCGTTCTGCCACGCGACCGTGACAGGCGAATCACCGTCGCTGGTGAACACGTATGCCTGTTGCATGGCATTCCAAGCTGCACTGCGCACCTTTACACGCGATGGGACAACACCACCCTGAGTGAGGGTCATGATGACATGGGAGTAGCGAGTAAAAGGCTTGACGCCAGTGCTGGTGGCCCCACTGGCAGCGCGTACGGTGGAACACAAGCGCACCGGCAATGCCACTTCCGCACGCGCTTGAGCCAAAGCCACCCAGTCATGCGGCTCGCTGTCGAACAACTCAACCAGCGGAATCGTAACTGCAAAGCGCGGATCGGCACTGGGAGTACTCAGCACGAACTCGGCAACATCTACAAAAGAGCCCGGATGCTTTCCTTCCAATGAGGTCGATTGCCACTCCAGCTCAGCCACAGCCGAGCGAAAACTCTTGTTCAAATGATGCAGCTGCTCGGCTACTTCACGGCTCAAGCCTTGCGCAGTCAACACCGCAGGATGCAGGCTGGCCGTCTGTGCCGCCGCCATTAACGTAAGCGCACCATGGCCTGGGCCGGACGCACTGGCTTTGGCAAGCTGGGCGATCCGTACCTCCAGGCTTTCTATCAGCGTGGCCCCACGGTCGTACAAAGCGGGGTGACGCGCCTGCGCTGCGGCCAAGGCAACAGCATGGCGCTGGCTGCCCTGCGTGATCTCCTGCAGCACAACGGCCTGGGTCGCAGGGTCCAGAAATGAATTGGCGGCATCGCGTTGTGCACCCTCGAGGGCAAACTTGACCGACATCTGCAAGCGTTGAAGCTGGTCGACGGCGCGTTTGGCCTGATGCTGTGCCAGTACCACGGCATGTAACGCTTCCACACTGGCGGTAAGTTCCTGCTCAGGCGCTGCCCCGGCAAGGGTGAGCTGATGCTCCAGCGTCGCCAGTTTTTGCTCTGCCTCCCCCTCTGATGAATGAATGTCGGCAACCAGTTTTCGTACCTTCTCCAGATTGCGGGTGGAGGACTGGGTGGCGCGCTGTTCGCGGGTCAAGGTTTGCGGAACCGGCGGTGGTTGTAGTGTTTGGTCTTTGAAAGCTGCACGGCCGTTTTGCTGATGCCAGGCTTTGATGGTTGCAACTATATATTCGGGGGAATTTATAGCGCCGACTTCATCGGCCCCTGAGTAGAACAGAAGGTCGCTGCCGGCAGGATGGCCGACGATATTACTGAAGTGGGTGATCAACGTATCATGCGAAACTTTGTCTGTCTCTACCTGCCATATATCGTCAACCAGTCGAAGAAAAGACTGCTCTTCGTAATGGTCCAGGCTTGATCTCAAGTCCATAATCCTTTCCTCATACGCATAGAGGTAGAGTATTCATATTTCGGCTGGGTGCTCGAATTCTTCCCTAAGGCGGTCGAAGCCCGACTTAGCCACTGCAAAGGATAGGTGTTTGACATTCATATGCACATCGTAGCTGAAGATAACTACTAACCCGGGATGGCCCTGACCCTCAAGGCTAAACTTATCCCACCCCCCAACCTGGCCCATGGGTAATGGCATTTTGAATGGGCCTTTCGACTCAACCGGGTCGCCAAATACTGTCAACGCGGCCTCTCGGGTTACACAACTGGCATACGGCTCTGGAAGCCCTTGCGAATAAACAACTTTCGAGGTGGTCGTTACAGCGAGCGAAATAATTACTGACTCAAATCGCTTGTCTTCAGCCCAAAAGCACAGCTCCAAACCTGGGCTGGGCTTCAAATAAACCGTCCATGAGTCGGGATAGATCTCTATAAGATGATCAGCCGGCACCACGTCATTAGCCACAAGTTCGGGGTGAAATTTGCCAAGATTAAGAAGATAAGATTGCAGCTGTTGAGCATTCATTCGTATGTTCCTTTCTATTGATGCAATGCATGCAATTGCTGCCGAGCAGCTTCTATCCCATTGGGCTTTAAAAGCTGCACGGCCGTTTTGCTGATGCCAGGCTTTGATGATTGCAACTATATCTTCGGGGGAATTTGATACCGCCGAATTCATCGATTTCCGGGTAGAACAGAAGTTCGCTGCCGGCAGGATGGCCGATAATATTACTGAAGTGGGTGATCAACGTATCATGAGAAACTTTGTCTGCCCCTACCTACCACATATCGTCAACCAGCCGAAGAGAAGACTGCTCTGCGTAATGATCCAGGCTTGATCTCAAGTCCATAATCCTCACCTCACACGCCTACAGGTAGAGTATTCATATTTCTACTGGGTGCTCGGATTCCTCTCTAAGGCGGTCGTAGCCCGACTTAGCCAGTGCAAAGGATAGGCGTTTGACATTCATATGCACATCGTAGCTGAAGATAACTACTAACCCGGGATGGCCCTGACCCTCGAGGCTAAACTTATCCCACCCCCCAACTTGGCCCATGGGTAATGGCATTTTGAATGGGCCTTTCGACTCAACAGGGTTGCCGAAGACTGTCAACGCGGCCTCTCGGGTTACACAACTGGCATACGGCTCTGGAAGCCCTTGCGAATAGACAACCTTCGACGTGGTCGTTTCAGCGAGCGATAGAATCACTGACTCAAACTTCTTGTCTTCAGCCCAAAAGCGCAGTTCCAAACCTGGGCTGAGTTTCAAGTATACTGACCATGAGCCGGGATAGATCTCTATAAGATGATCAGCCGGCACCACGTCATTAGCCACAAGTTCGGGGTGAAATTTCCCAAGATTAAGAAGATAAGATTGCAGCTGTTGAGCATTCATTCGTATATTCCTTTCTGTTGATGCAATGCATGCAATTGCTGCCGAGCAGCTTCTATCCCATTGGTCTTTAAAAGCTGCACGGCCGTTTTGCTGATGCCAGGCTTTGATGATTGCAACTATATCTTCGGGGGAATTTGATACCGCCGAATTCATCGATTTCCGGGTAGAACAGAAGGTCGCTGCCAGCACGATGGCCG
>Ga0213823_1000860_pt1 | contig 21328 bp, 13 predicted proteins | sample MC6MC0907MG_FD_179887 | JGI IMG/M metagenome (GOLD analysis project Ga0213823, IMG submission 179887) | Enriched soil aggregate microbial communities from Iowa State University, Ames, United States - MC6-MC0907-MG | ecosystem: Environmental > Terrestrial > Soil > Unclassified | place: USA: Iowa...
TAAAGCACTATTAATGATAACAGATGGTTTATTTCATCCCGATTATTTCATTGAAGAAACATTTAAAATGGTCCAGAAATCTGATGTTTCTTCGTATTCTATTGAATTAGAACAATTTGAAAGAAGTAATAACCTTCGTTCAGATGATAAGGCTGGGATCATGATTCAACTTGTGAAGTGAATGGTATCTTTAAAACAGCTTTCAACAATATTGTAATAAATTTTTGGAAAAAATGACAGAAGCAGAGGAATGTGTACTCAATAAGGGGTAATTGACACAGGAATTGACTTAAAAGCTTTCTATAAAGGTTACCGTGCATAGTCTTTTGTCCATCTACTAATGAAGAGTCCCTGCTATTCACCTTTACTCCATTTCGATCAAAAAAACCGGAATACAATACACCCATTTCGCCCACATTTAATAATCTAGAAAAATGTCTTTACACTAGCCTTTTTTGGGTTTTTGGCAACTTAACCCATTATTATTAAATGATTGTCCAAGCTATTTCTTCTTAATTGAATACTTTAGAGTATGAAGTTAGGGAGGTGACTAAAATGGAGCGTATTATTGATTATCAAGCAACAGAACCAGTTCGTAAGGTTGGTCAAATTAGACCTGTTACTATTCCTCATTCTCCGAGAAAAGTTGTGTTAGCAACCATACGAATATCTATTCCTCGAGTGAATGCTAATAATAATCATGTAGAATTGGTTGCAACTGTAGGAGTGCGTGGGGTAATGGGAACATCTCAAATTTTATTTAAGATTTTCCGTGATGGAAAGGAAATTTTCAGAGCCCAAGAAGGAGTAGAATCAGATCCTACATCAGAAGTAAACTATATTGTGACATTTCAAGCAATTGATACGAATGTAGGAGAAGGTACCCACACTTATCAGGTAACTGCTGAAAATATTACCAATGGTACAGAAGCTGCTGTTGTAGGGCCAATATCCTTTAGTGGTTTAGCAATAGCTCCTTTTGAAAAAGAACATGATAGCGACCGAGCCATGGAACGTAAAACGAGTCGTAATAGAACCCGAACCATGGTACGTGAAACGAGTCGTAATAGACACCGAACCATGGAACATGAAACAAGACGAAATAGAACCCGAACCATGGTACGTGAAACAAGACGTGATAGAGACCGAGATATGGTTCGTAGAACGAGTCGTAACATGAATCGTGATAGAAATCGAGATTGAAGCCTTGGAAGTGATTTTATATTCAGGTTCTATGAGAAACAAAATGTTCAGGCACCATCTAGATATCTGAGAATTAAAAAGAGGGCAGAATGCTATTAGTAGCGTTCTGCCTTTTTTCCTTTTTAAAACTCAAAATACCGCCGAAGTAAATAAGAAATCCACTTACAATGAGGATGATTTCGAATATTTTCGAGTAATCCTTTCACGATGGCAGGGCTTAATGTCGATTCGAGTAGCTGCTGCTTTAGTAAGATTAACGATTCTTTTTCAATTGACTCTTCCATTTCACCGGTTTTTTGTGTGATGATTTCGAGGATCTGTTCCTTCGTTACGTCTTCATTCATCGGCTGCTTAAACATTTGTCTAAGCTCTTGTGTAACAAATGGAACAGTCGTATGCTTCGCCAGTAACGTTGTTTTTTCCACAAGCGACTCCGTCAGTAACTTCAAATCCAACGGAACAGTATAGAATACAAATAACTGTGTATACGTATTCATAAAGCCTTTAATACAATAAATTAAGTCATATTTTGTATCCTTGACCCCATCGCCATATAATCGTTCAATCATCAATAAGATCGCGTTCTCGATTCCTTTTTCGTAGTATTGAATTTTTAAAATAAGTTCTTTATTAAATGTGTGCGACTGCTCTTTCAGGAGAACGTTAGCGAAATCAGAATGCTTATGAAAAGCATGAAAGATTGCATAATAAAATTCATATAAAAGATACTCATTTTTTGTATTTCTGACTAAGTAGTCAATGTCAGAGGTGATTTGCATCATAAAGTCGTCAATTAATGCGGTAATCAATTCGTCCTTTGACTTGAAGGATAAGTAAAAAGCACCTTTGGAAATCCCGCAATGCTCGGTGATCTGTTGGACAGATGTGGCCTCAAACCCTTGCTTTGCAAAAAGTTCTAACGCCTTTTCCATAATTAACTGTTTTTTAACCATTTTATTGTATCGCTCCTATGGCCTTTTTGTTGACAAATGACTCATTGGTCATTATTATAAATAATTGAGTTCATAAAGTCAATTAAGGGTAGGTGTAATAGTGAAAGGGTTAGTTAATTTTGTCCTGAAGAATAAATTAGCAGTATGGCTGCTGACCATCATCATTACGGTGTCTGGTATTTATTCAGGTACACGAATGAATATGGAGACGATACCGAATATCTCGATTCCATACTTAATGGTCATGGACGTCTATCCGGGAGCTACTCCTGAGAAAGTGATGAAAGATGTATCCATGCCGATCGAGAAAGCGGTAGAAGGCCTTGATCACGTGAAAGCCGTTTACTCCAATTCCTATTCTAATATGTCCAGTATTCAAGTGGAATACGAATACGGCATCGATATGGATGAGGCGAAGCGTGAATTAAAATCGGCTTTAGATTCCTTAAAATTACCGGAAGGTGCACAAAAGCCAACAACGACAGCGATTAGCATGAACATGATGCCGGTTGTGGCACTAAGTGTAAGTAGTTCAAAAGAGGATATTGTTGAATTAACGTCAACAGTAGAGGAAAGTCTACTTCCAAAAATCCAGAAAATAGAGGGTGTTGCGTCTGCTACGATTGCCGGCCAGCATATTGAAGAAGTAGACCTTACGTATAACAAAGCCAAAATGGCTGAGTTCGGTTTAACCGAAGATAAAGTTAAGCAAATGATTCAAGCAAGCAACATGTCAGTTTCCTTAGGACTTTACGAGTTTAAAGAAGGTGAGCAGGCCGTAGCCATCGACGGTAAGTTCACGACGGCTGATGAATTAAAGAATATGCTGATTCCTGTCACACCATCAGCAACAAATCCTTCTCCATTTGTAAAGCTTAGCGACATTGCGACAATTGAAACAGTCGGTAAAGTACAATCGATTTCCCGGACAAATGGAAAAGATGCGATTGCGATTCAAATTGTCAAAGGTCAACAGGCGAACACCGTTGATGTTGTAAACAAGGTGAAAAAGTTAGTAAAAGATGAAAAGAAAAAGTATGACGGTCTTGACATTGATGTCACCCTTGACCAAGGTAAACCGATTGAAGATTCGGTCGCCACGATGATAGAAAAAGCGGTATTTGGCGGTTTAATTGCCGTATTAATCATCCTTCTATTCTTGCGTGATTTTAAATCTACGATTATTTCAATTGTATCGATTCCAGTTTCGATTTTCATGGCATTATTGCTGCTGAACTGGATGGATATTACGCTGAATATTATGACGCTTGGTGCGATTACGGTCGCAATCGGGAGGGTCATCGATGACTCAATTGTTGTCGTGGAAAATATCTATCGAAGACTGCATTTAAAAGAAGAAAAATTAACCGGCCGCGCACTTATTCGTGAAGCGACGATTGAAATGTTCAAACCAATCATGTCTTCCACATTAGTCACGGTTGCGGTATTTGCACCACTGATCTTTGTTAGCGGCATGGTTGGCGAGCTGTTCGCACCGTTTGCTTTAACGATGGCGTTTTCGCTTGGGGCTTCATTACTTGTAGCGATTACCATCGTTCCGGCCCTTTCCCACTTCTTATTTAAGAAGAAGTTATATGGTGATAAAACAGCAAAAAGACATAAAGAAGCTGGTGAACTGGCAAAATGGTATAAATGGTTCCTGGAAAAGGCTCTTAACCATAAGGTGATTGCTTCGATTCTTGCTGTTGTTTTATTAGCCGGAAGTTTGGCCTTAACGCCATTAATCGGCTTTAGCTTCATGGGCAGCGAAGAGGATAAAGTGATGTACTTAACGTACACACCAAAAGCCGGCGAACTTAAAGAAGATATAGTAGCAAATGTTAAAGTGGTCGAAGATCAGATGCTGAAACGGGACGATATTGATATCGTTCAGGTATCTGTAACTGAAGAAGGCGATGAGATGTCTGCCATGATGGGCGGCGGCTCAGGCGGTGGCTTAATGTACTTAATTTTTGACCCAGACATAAAGAATTTCCCAGAGGTTAAGGAAAAAATTGAAAAGTATGTTACCGGCCTTAATCAATCAGGCAAATGGAAGAGCCAGAACTTCTCTTCGATGTCAGGGGCGCAAAATGAAGTCAGCTACACCCTTTACAGTGAGGATTTAAATAAGCTAAATCAATCTGTGAAAAAGGTTGAGTCGGTATTAAAGAAACAGGATGACTTGAAAGATGTGACGAGCAGTGCAGAGGATGCCTATGTCGAGTACACTTTCAGGGTTGATCAAGCTAACTTGCTGAAGTACGGGTTAACAGCGGGACAGCTTGTGATGATGTTAAGCCCCCAAAAAACACAAGATGTGTTAACAACGGTCGAAAAGGACGGCAACTCCTTAGATGTCATCGTCCAGCAGGAACAAGCTGCCCTGCCTGAATCGATCGATGATCTTTTAGGAAAACAAGTACCAACTGCAATGGGTACAACAATGCCTCTTTCTGAACTTGTTACTGTGAAGAAAGGGACAACACAGAATACACTAGCACGTAGTAAAGGCGAGTACTACGCAACTGTTTCTGGAAAAATTAAATCTGAAGATATTTCAAAAGTAACCTCTAAAGTTGGTAAAGAAATAGATAAATTGGATTTACCTAAAGGTGTAACCGTCAGCGTTGCGGGGGTACAGGCAGATATGACGGAAACCTTTACACAGCTTGGTGTCGCCATGTTAGCGGCAATCGCCATTGTGTACTTCATCCTTGTGGTAACCTTCCGTGAAGGTGTCGCACCATTCGCGATCCTATTCTCGTTACCATTTGCGGTCATCGGTTCATTTGTTGGTTTGATAATCGCTGGGGAAACCATCTCTGTCTCTGTTATGATGGGGCTATTGATGTTAATTGGTATCGTAGTCACGAACGCCATCGTGCTGGTAGACCGGATTATTCATATGGAACGTGATGGCTTGGGTATGCGTGAAGCGGTTCTAGAAGCGGGTGCAACACGTTTACGTCCTATCCTCATGACAGCCATCGCAACAATCGGTGCGTTAATTCCATTAGCACTTGGTGCAGGCGGCGGTGGAGGTTTAATCTCCAAAGGTCTTGCTATTACCGTAATCGGTGGTTTAACAAGTTCGACGTTATTAACGCTAATTGTGGTACCGATTGTTTATGAAATCTTGTCTAAGATGTTTAAGAAAAATCGGAGAGAAGTGGAAGAAAACTAGTGCCTTCACGCTCCGAATAATCTTGGTTCACGACATGACCCTAAAGGGTATCTTCATAGATTAGATCAAGAAAACCGAGGGATATTCCCTTGGTTTTTTTGATGATAGGAAAGTTTAACTTTTCTATCATGCATAAGTGCAACTATGCCTCTGTATTCCCACTTAGGGGCTCATCAATCGGCAAGTTTTCTTTATTTCTTATTTATTGTGGACTGTTACTTTATTATCGATAGTTTAATAGACTTATCTGACAGTAATGAGGAATTATTCGCCGATTGTGTAGTTCCAACCGCTAATTAGAAAGCGCTAACCGCCTATAGACAGCATCCTCTCTTTTTTTATGAAAAAATTTTTAAAAATATCAAACTGAAAAGAAGAACGCTTCGTTTACTACAGTGAAAAGCAAAAATATGATTAAGGAGTGTAATTAATGAAACCTTGTTCTTTAAAAAAAATGAAGTGGAGAAGTGTTTTGGCGGCGGTTCTAGTTTTTCTTTATATGCTTCCAGCTACGATTTTTGCCTCTGGTCATGAAAACAACCAAGAGAAGCCTGAAACTGGTTTTGACACCCACATTACGAATAATTCGCTGGCTGTAAGTCCAGATGAAAAGACCGGGGTTGTCTCAGATAGCCGTGAACACATCATCCTCGTGTTCGACCTTGTAAAAGGCACTTTGAAAAAAAAGATCGAGGGCTTTGTCACGCCAAGGAATATCGTGTTCATTGAGGGTGGGGCACAGTTTGTCGTCTCGGACAGTACGCTTGGTTCCTTACGATTTTATGATACAAAAACACTAAAACTGAAAGATGAGATAGTGGTTGGGCAAGGAGCATTTGGAACGGCGGTCAGCCCTGATGGGCGTACGATGTACGTTAACAACCAGGCTCAGAGTTCAGTAACGGTTGTCGATCTTGAAAAACGCAAGCCTGTTACTGTTATCACCGGGTTTTCCCAGCCGCGTCAAGGGATTGTTGTCTCACACGATGGAAAATCTGTATTTGTTACAAATTTTAAAGGTGACAAGGTATCCGTAATTGATACGGCTTCTAAGAGTATCGTTCGTGAGATAACCGGATTTTCGATGATTCGCGCGATATCTGTAAGTTCTGATGGAAGTACGTTGTATGCAGCAAACAGCGGCCGTGACAGTATTTCTGTGGTAGACCTCGCTCTGGGTGAAATTATGGATGAAATAAAGGTTGGACGCGAGCCATATGGGGCAGCATTGTCGCCTGATGGAAAGCTCCTATTGGCCAGCAACAAAGCAGATAACACAATCAATGTTGTCAACGTTTCAGACAATCGTATTACCGGGACGATTAAAGGATTTCTGGAGCCACGGCAAGCAATCGTCTTCAGTCAAGATGGGGCGCGTGCTTATGTACTTAATCGTGATCTTTCCATTTCCCATGTCGATGTGAACAGCGGCACGATCATAGATACGATAAGTGAGAATCGTTCCTACAAGCTTCAGGTTTTAAAATCCGATGAAGTTGGAAAATATCTAGCGGACCAGGAAGGAAAGACGCTTTACTATTTTACAAAGGATACACCGGGCGTCAGCAATTGTTCAGGAAAATGTCTTGAGATTTGGCCGCCGTTTTATGCAGAAAATATAAAGGCTTCGGGAGGGTTTCATAAAAAAGATTTTGGAACGATAACGAGTGAAGATGGGAAGAAGCAAACAACCTATAAAGGCTATCCTCTTTATTACTTTGTCAAAGATCAACAGCCAGGGGATATAAAGGGACAAGGCGTAAACAATATCTGGTATATTATTGACAAACATTTTATGGAAAAAAGTGAATAACGTAACCATAGGGAAAATTACCTGAGCCGGGCACTATGCCTGGCTTTTTTACTTGTTTTGGAGGGGGCAGAAGATGTTAGAGAAACCTCTCTCTGTGTGCAGGCCTTTCTGGTGTGTTAGCATTACTTTTATCTCCACAACCCCTTATCGTTATACAAATGAAAAAAATGGTAGTAAACTATATTTAAAAATGGAAGCATGGGGACGGTTCTGTTGCTTCGAAGCGGTGCCTGACACTAGTCATGTGTGGTTGGTTTTGTCAATCTTTGACTTAGTATTTCGAATTACAGAATTGGCAGGATACCGTTTGAAGCAGCGGTATCCTTTTTCTGCAAGGTTTCCTAGTTAAGTAAATGATCCAAAAGGAGATTATCATGATGTTAAAAAAATTATTTGGTCTGACTTCAACAAAAAAACAAGAAACTCTTTTATCCCCGGTAACTGGCCGGTTAGTCCCGATTGAAGAGGTGCCAGATCCAACGTTTGCTGAAAAGATGTTGGGTGATGGCATTGCCATCGTACCGTCAGAAGGGGTGGTCGTTTCTCCTATTGATGGTGAAGTTATTTCCATTTTTCCAACTAAACACGCTATTGGTCTCAAATCCAAGCAAGGGCTGGAAATCCTGATTCATATTGGACTTGATACGGTCAATATGCGAGGGGAGGGATTTGATGCGTTTGTTGAGGTTGGAGACAAAGTATCAGCCGGGACAAAACTCATCAGCTTCTCCATTGATTTGATCAAACAAAAGGCGTCCGATATCATTACCCCTGTGGTTATAACAAATTCCGAGGTAGTGAAGGAGCTGAACCGCGCAGACTTTTCAGAAGTGAAAAGCGGAGAAACAGAAATTATCAAGGTGGAACTCAATTAAATTCAATGGGTGTCAGGCACCACTCGTGGACTGCAATGAAGCGGTGCCTGTGCCCCAAATTTTGTTGAAGATGACTTCACCTATAGCCTAGAAGGTAATCTTGTAGGGCTTTTAGGATTTTAATGTAGGTTTAAAATAAAGTTTGATCACTTTTTGCTATGTTATTCAACTAAATTACTCGTTTAGTTGAATAACAACGGTTTGTTTTAAATAATTATATTGTTTTTCATTAGTATCTTTATATGCTTCTTCTCTATTTGAAGGAATATCCATATATAAGATGTCTTCTTTAAATTGAGAAGCTGTTAAATCGTACCGCTTTCCATTAATAATATTATAAAAATGCCATCCATCAGGCAATTTAGTTTTCTTTATTTCTCCACCTAATATATCATTTACTACTAATGTGGTTACACCGCATTGCCCCTTTGCAGGATTATCCTTACTCCATTTTGAACTTGATTCTAAAGACCAAGATTTAGACAAAGTATTCATTATTTGTTTTATTTGTAACGTGTTATTCTCCATATAAATCCCCTCCCTTTCATATATACACATAACACCGTCTGAAAAATACAAACGGTGTTAAAATAGTTGTTTATTATTCACTTACTTGCAACAGAACCTAGAAGATAATGCTAATACTACCCCAAAAATTAGATTTTGACTCTAACTTTTAGGGGACATTGATAGTTAGGGCATGTATTTATTTTTGGTTTTTGATAAATTTATTGTATTATTTTTTATTAAATGAACTAATAAGGCGATTAAAGGAAAAGCTGCTCCAATGAGTAAAGTTACTTCGCTATTAAATTTATAGTAAGTATAACTTCCAATCCATGAACCAAAGGCTCCTCCCAAAAAGAAAATAGTCATATATAATCCATTAAGTCTGTTTCTTATCTCGGGATTCAAACCAAAGATTACTTTTTGACCTAATAATAAATTTCCAGCTACACCAATATCAATGCCAATGCCTGAGATAAGTATTAAAATTACACTAAATAGTGAATGATCTTGAACAAAAAATAATAGTACGATAGATAATAGTACGAGCGCAATTGATACATTAGTCATTGTAAAAATATAACCTTTATCTGCTATTTTACCAATAGTAGGAGTTAATACAGCTCCAGCTATTGCAACAAAGCCAATTAATGCAATTTCATTATTTGAGAAATGTAATGGCTCAGACCTTAATAAAATTGGAATAACTGTCCAATAAAGACTAAATGTTGCAAATAAACATGCATGATAAAAAGCTCTTTGTTGTAACGGGGAAGTATTTATTAGTAGTTTTACCATAGAAGCTATTAAATTTGGATATAACATGTTACTAGTCGATACCACTTCATAGTTGGGTAAAAATTTTATAATTAACAGTAATACGACAACTAGGGTTATTAATGAAAAAAGAAATACCATTCTCCAGCCGAACCAGTCAGCTATTCCGATAGATAATGGGCGAGCAATCATAATCCCAATCAATAAACCACTCATCACTTTACCCACATATTTACCTGTCTCTTCAATGGGCACAATCCTCATTGTTATTGGAACTAACATTTGAGCCGCACAGGCTCCAATGCCAATTACAGTTGTTAATATTAAAAAAACAATTCCATTTGTCGAAATTAGCGTACCAATTAATGAAATAATAGTCAGCCCGATAAGAATTCCTATTATTTTCTTACTTTTGAATAAATCAGCCATTGGTACGATAAAAAATAAGCCCAATCCATACCCAATTTGTGTCAAGGTAGTGAGCAATCCAGATAAATCAGAAGAGATGTTTAGATCTTTTGCAATGAATTGTACAATTGGTTGTGCATAATAAATATTTGCAGCAAGTGAACCACAACTAATTGCCAAAATAAACATTAGAAAATTTGCCTTTTTAGTCACCATTATCATTCCTTTTGTTTATTTTTATTATTTTGGTACGATCGTTCCGAAATTATAAAAAAAGAAAGACTATAGGTCTGCAATAGTCTTATCCACTAGATTATAGGCTAGATTTTTCTCTTTTTTATATCTGGACATTAAATTAATGCTATGATTTAAACTTAATAAAGAATAAGCAACTAATTCAGAGTTAGCCTCTTGTGAAATTTCTCCTTTCTTTTTTCCTTCTTCAATGACTTGCTTAAATACTTTTTCAAGTTCATTAAAATCATTTATAAGTATTTCTTCTATGGAAGGATCAATATGTCCAATAAGCAGTGACGAATTAGTTATAATACAACTTTTTGGAATGTCATCTGAATAGCATTTTTCAATATGTTGATAAAAAAAAGATTTAAGTGATGCTTTAGTGTTTATACCACTAAAAAGTAAATTTCTCTTTTGATAACCATAGTTTTTATAATGTTCTAAAACCAGTTTAAATATTTCATCCTTATCTCCAAAACTATCGTAGAGAGTAGATCGACTTATTCCCATCGTTTCAATAAGATCTGAGATATATGTAGCGTCATAACCTTTCTCCCAGAATAAATGCATAGCGTTATTTAAAGCATGTTCTTTGTTAAAACTAATATTTCTACCCACTTTACAACACCCCTTATCATATAATTTAGTATAAAGATTTTGGAACGATAAGTCCAGAAAACTTATCTTGAGATCAAGTCTTCCATTAAAGAGCGCGATTGTTGAATAAAACTTAGCTTTTTTAAATGACTTTATTTAAAGCGTCCTTTATAAAGGCGGTACCCCTTAAATAAAATATTTGGTTGATGAACTATTAAGTTTTCCTTGAATATACTAGATACTTTTATCTATAATCCCATTATTTTATATAAGTTGAAATTTTCATACATTATTTATTAATACTATACGGGAGTGGTGCAGTAGAATAGGAGGCATTTTATAATGTAGCTAGACATTTACCTTATTCTACATTTAAAGATAATAAGGCCCTTTATAGTTGCCCACTAGATTTACAACAAATTAACTCTGAGAAAATATAAATATAATATTTTTACATTACAATACAAAAGGAGCCTATTCATAAAGCACCATTTCAGTTTAATGAGAGCAGCAGAAGGAGAAAATCAAGGTTCCAATATTGGAAACGAAAGGGGGATTTCCGTGACGAAAAATCTCCTCTCATCTCGATCGATGGGAGGATGCCCGCCATCCTTGTAAAGCGGGCGACCTTCTCCAGCACAATGGAGTCGTCGACATGATCGATATAATCAATGAGTTCCGCATCAAAGTTTCGCTACGGAGCGTTTTTTTTTACTCAATTTTACGAAATTTTTGAACAAGCTCTTAAAATACTTAAAATATGGAGGTTTTCTGTTATGAAAAGAATATTATCTATTACCCTCGTATTAACGATGATATTCGTTATGTTATCGACCACCGTAGACGCACTTGCAAACGAATCGGGCTCCAGACTCGTCAAAATCGACAATATGCAGCCTGTTTACGGTCAAACGATCACTGCCAGTGCAATCATGAATCATGGTTCAATGGGCAAAAATCTAACATATCAATGGCAAGTACAGGAATCACGTACAAGTGATCAATATATTAATGTAAAATCGGGTGGTACATCCAAAAGCTACACCGTAACGTTAAATGATATTGGTAAAAAATTGCGCGTTGTAGTTGGTTTACCAGCAAATGGTGACAGAAAAACTTCATTTCCCACGAACGCAGTATTAAATGCCAACCCCCTTATTGCATCGATGAAATTCGACAATAATTTAAAGGATGATGCAAATCAAGAGAACTTGGAAGGGAAAGGAAATTATAGTTATGTAGACGGTGTATTACCCGGGACCAAAGCCCTGCACTTAGAAAGCGGAGACGGCAATTATGTCGGTACGAAGCATAGCTTGAATTTTGGTAATGACAGTTTTACCACATCCTTCTGGTATAAGGGTGACACGAACAATAATCAGGTAATAATATCAAACAAGGATTTTACTAAGAGCTCTAACGAAGGCTGGGCGATTTATACATCAACCAATTCGGTCAATATGAATTTAGGACTCCCGACCGCATCAGTAAAATTTGGGCGCGACACGTTTAATGCTTCCGATTGGCGTTACGTGACATTTGTTGTAGACAGAGATAAAATGCTCGGATCATTGTATATTGATGGTTACAAAATGACTGAAACTTCACTGGGGATTGGAACTTTAGATACTTCGAACCCATTAAATATAGGGAGCGACGGATTGGGCAATCATGGCGGTAATTCATTCGATATAGCTGATCTGAATGTTTGGAAAGGTGCATTTAGTAGTGAAGTAGTTCAAGCTAATTATAATAGTTACGCTGTAAATATAGTAGATATGAACGCACTTAACGACACAATATCAAAAGCAAATACAATAATAGCAGACGGCCTCGGTAACGGCTTCAGCCAAACCGATTATGATCATTTGAAAAAGGTTTTGAATACGGCAACTACGGTTGCAACATCACAAAAAGTAAAATTATATACACAGGAAACCATCAATTATTACGAACGTGAACTAAACAACGCCCTATTCATCTATCAAAAAAGCAATAAAACATTAACTCCCGCCGGTTTAAATATGATTGTGGACAGCGACCCGGAAGTAAGTGCTAATCCCGCAACAATCGCGCGCATTGAAAAGGATTACAGAACAGAACTGAGACTATTCCCACAGGCCGACGTACTCTTTATTCCTGGCGACGTTACCGGCGGTAACAACGCCAATGAATATGTGTGGATGAAAAATCTGACAGGCATATACAATAAACTTAAAGATGAGGGTCTGTTTGACAATACGAAGCTTTATATGGTTAGAGGCAACCATGATATGGGCGGCGCCGAACAATTTATACCTGTCGGTTCGGCGGGCGCGTGGAACGCCTCAACGAATTCATACGATAACAATTTTTTTAACGATGCTTATCGGGTAAAGGTAAAAGGATATAATTTTGTGGGTTTTGACGGGAATTATAACAATAACAACACATCTGGAAAAGCTAAAAATTTCCTTGACCAAATTAAAAAAGAACCGGATTACGATCCAACCAAACCCATATTTGTATCTTCTCACTACCCTATAAGCGGAACCGTGTGGGGATCGGCATGGAGCAGCGCGGCAAGTAATAATGTAGGTAAATATATTGCCGACAATAATTTTTCGCAGGTGGTATATATGTCAGGTCATACGCAATACGACCCGACCGACGAACGTTCTCACTATCAAGGTGCGGCTACGTATCTCGACAGTGGTGCGAGTTCATATTCCAGCTATATTGATAACGGTCCGTACGGCGGATATATAGAAGGCTCGTATATCAACTACCATACCACACCTCGCATCGCGAATTTCATAGAGGTTTACGGTTCAAAAATTATCATCAAACAGTATAATTTAAGTACAGATGAATATGTAGGCATACCTTCTGTAAAAATCGTTGGTGAAGGGAAAGAGGCCTTTACCTATAGTAAGAGCGATATAAGAGAACTCATAGCTCCGCAGTTTGAAGAGGATATTAAGGTCGATTCCTACAAAAATAACGAACTTGCTTTTACAATAAAGCAAGCAAATGACAATGTGCGCGTTTTGGAATATAATATTCAGCTTATCAACAAGCTCACGGGGAAAGTGGACAAATCGTTTAACAGTCTTTCACTGCCGCTAGACAAACCATTCGATGAATACAGACATTATAAGTTTACAGATTTGTCGCCGACTACACCATATATACTCAGGGTATTCGCCGACGATTCCATGTATAACCGTTCGTCGAAGGACATTGACATTGAGGCTCAAAATGTTAATTTAAACAGCATCACTGCGCCTGCTGACATAACAGGGTTGACAATAGGAACGGCGAAGACAGCGGACGCCCTTGGATTGCCAAAGACAGTATCCTTGGATACTGATGCAGGCAGGGGAGAAGCCAATGTGACATGGAATGTAGATGCTTCAAACTATGATCCCGCTGTAAAGACTTTACAGACCTTCACTGTAAATGGAACTATAACTTTGCCAACTGGGGTGAAAAATCCCAATAACGTCCCTTTGACAACAAGCATCAGTGTAACTGTTGATGCAGCAGCTTTTATTCAGGCGGAAAACTATACCTCTATGAACAATGTAAAGAAAGAGGACACCAATGACATTGGCGGCGGACAGGCACTTGGATATATTGGTGCGGATTCTTGGATGGAATATAGTGACATCGATATTCCGTCGTCAGGAACTTATACCCTGCAATACAGGGTGGCTGTCAATAAGTCGGCAGGATCCGGCATCACATTTATCGTAGACGGAGTTCCGCAGAAGACAACGACATTGCCGAATACAGGAGGGTGGCAGAATTGGTCAACAGTGTCCAATGAGGTTACACTGACGGCCGGGAAGCATACAATAAGGCTTCAGGCAGCTGCAGACGGATTTAATATCAACTGGTTCAAAATATTGTATCAGAAACAGTAATACCGTTGCTGCGAGACGCTCAATATATATTTGACACAAAAGTAGAGCAATTCAAGTGTTTGAAACCAAAAGTATACACGCAGGTGTCATCACATTAGCGAAATTTAGGAAAGATCGATAATGAAACTGGGGGAGATCAATTTTCTCCCCCTCATTGATTTAGACGATTAATAGTACCAAAGGCGTACTAAAGCTGCATTTCCTCGCTCTGCAACGGGATACCGGCTCATATTTCATATGTAATGTGACAGTCGCTGGCGCCGTCGGTGTAGAAATTGACCTAATTGTTGTCCAGTCGGTTGTTGTGAAAGATATTAACAGACACTGGGGGTAAAGACGCCATTGCATTGAACCTTAACCCTCAAGTAAAAACACTCTTGGACAGCTTGAAATAAGTCGAGCAACATGTTCAAGTTGCAAAATGAACGTTCGTAACCGGATAAACTATATTGCAGATTGTAATACTATCATTTCATGAAAAGAGGTTCCGCTATGAAGCAGCGTTCATTTCTGTCCATGTTCATCATCATGATCTTATTATTTTTTGGGACTGCCACAACTTCACTTGCGCATTCCATAAATATGAATTACTCGGATTTAACCATTGAAGGGAACGAGATTCTCTATGATCTTTTTATTGAACAAAGAGACTTGTTTCCACAATTCGGTACTGACTTGGATAATCAGGTGAACGATGAACTGGCCGCTCAAAAAATCGAATCCTATATACAGAAAGGTCTTCGCATAGATGTGGATTCGAAGCCATTAAAGATGGAATTGGATTCGATGAACATGGCGCAAAAGGGTGCCGCAAGAGGCGTGGAATTTCAACTGAAGTTTATCGCTGATGAAGAAATCGAACAATTTAATCTTCATTACGATCTGGTGTTTGACGATGCGCCTGCTCATACGAGTGTACTCATGGTCCATGCAGGGGAATATTTTCAGCAGGATATGATTGATAGCACTAATAGAGATATTCTGATCAACCTTCCCCAGGACCATCCCCAGGACCTTCCCGAGCCTAAGATTGGCGCTGTTTTGTGGAAATACTTTAAGCTTGGAATCGAACACATTTTGACAGGTTATGACCATTTGCTGTTTTTGTTATCCTTAGTATTAATCGCATCTCGCTTCAAGGATGCGTTGAAAATTGTTACTGCTTTTACAATCGCCCACAGCATAACACTATTCTTGGTGGCCACTGACCGTATTCAGGTCAGTTCGCATTGGGTCGAATCCTTGATTGCCCTGACGATCTGTTATGTGGCAGTGGAAAATATGTTTGTTCAAAAGGCAAAATGGCGGTGGCTTTTGACGGCCTTATTTGGCCTGATTCACGGCATGGGCTTCGCCGGGGCTTTGGCCGAAACGGGACTTCCAAAGAGCAATCTGATTGGCTCACTCCTGACGTTTAATTTAGGTGTGGAAGCGGGCCAGCTCATGGTCCTATGCCTATTACTTCCCTTCTTGCTATGGCTGCGAAGGTTCCCATGGTATCGTAAAATGATGATTTCAACGTCTTGCCTTATTTTTGTGCTGGCATTTTATTGGTTGATTCAAAGATTGTAATTAGGCCATTTATTGATCAATACGAGAGTTAGCGGTATTTTTGCTAGCTCTTTTTTATTATTGACTGTCTAACCAAGTCAGGCACAACTAGCTGGTATAGTCCGGTTGAGGTAAGAGCCTAGTCGCCTCGTAGCTGACAGGCAGCTCGTGAAGAGACGGAGTGACCTTTACTAAAGTTGCAAGCGGAACTTGGGCAAACGACAATGCGGAGAAAGTAACAACTTTTGATCCGACAGATGCATTATATGTCTAGCTCGAAGCAACGGCGGGTGTTAACGGCTGGGCATCGGCTGCGGAGAATAGCGTCCTTGAAACAGAAACTGTAAAGAATTAGCTTCTAACTTAAAAGAATTTATTGTATTGAATTCTGAATTTGAAGATGAGATTGATGAGGATTAATAAACAAAACTTTCCAATACTAGCTAATAAATTATTAGTTATTCAATTAAAGGGCGCGATTGTGGCATAACATAAGAAGAAAATGATCAACCTTTTTTATAAAAACCAAACTTAAATATGCAGAAAATGAATCCATTTTGATCAATCTTTGTCAAAATGGATTCTTCTTATTTATCGTAAAAAGTGGGTTTGCGAGTTATTTTTGATTAAATTTTATTTCAAAGCTACAACTGGTCCCTTTTGTAATCGTTCCATTTGATTTTGAAGATTTGAAGCAGGAGACCGTCCCCATGCTTGCCCTAATCAATGGACTAATTTTATATACACTGTAATATCTTTATGACTTGCCCGCATTCTATTGCTACTCGAGGCGGGTTTTTTTATTGTTAATAGTGAAAGTATTTTATCACAAAAAAAATGACAGCGTTTTCTCGCTGCATAATATATGAAGGAGAGGAAGTCTCATGAAGAAGACGGCCCATATTATATCCCATTCCCATTGGGACAGGGAATGGTATTTGCCTTTTGAGAAACATCGCTATTACTTCATTAAGCTTATGAATAATCTTATTGAACAGTTCAAAAAGGAAGGAAATGCCTTTCAATCATTTCATTTGGATGGTCAAACTGTTCTTTTAGAGGATTATTTCGCTGTTCACCCAGAAAAACGTGAAATCGTTAAACAATTGATCGATGAGAAAAAGCTGCATATTGGACCTTGGTATGTGCTGCAGGATGCTTTTTTAACAAGCTCTGAGGCAAATGTTCGGAACTTGCAGATTGGGATGAATGATACGAAGGCCTATGGACATGTATCAAAAATTGGCTATTTTCCTGATACGTTCGGTATTTACGGGCAGGCACCCCAGCTTTTAAAACAAGCTGGTATTGATACGGCAGCCTTTGGACGGGGAGTTAAACCAACTGGCTTTAATAACACGGTCTCAGACACGCCCAACTTTGAATCGCCGTTTTCCGAGATGATTTGGAAATCGCAGGATGGCTCGAGTGTTTTAGGTGTATTGTTTGCGAATTGGTATTCAAACGGAAATGAGATCCCGGTGGATGAAGAGGAAGCAAAAGCATTCTGGGATAAAAAACTCCAGGATGCTGAAAAATATGCGTCAACGAATCAATTATTGTTTATGAATGGATGTGACCACCAGCCGCTGCAAAAAACGATTCCTGATGCGATCGAAACCGCTGCTAAGCTTTATCCTGATTACACCTTTAAACATTCAAGCTTTGATGAATATACAGAGGCATTAAAAAAGGATCTTCCGGAAAAGCTCCAAGTGATTGAAGGCGAATTGCGCAATCAGCGGACAGACGGCTGGTCCACTCTCGTCAATACCGCTTCAAGCCGGATTTACTTGAAGCAATGGAATAACCATTGTCAAACCCTTTTGGAAAAATTCGCCGAACCGGTTGCGGCAATGAACTACCTCGCAAACGGTACCTACCCGCGGGAATATATCCGTTTTATGTGGAAATCACTGATGAAAAATCACCCGCATGACAGTATTTGTGGCTGCAGTGTCGATGAGGTCCACCGTGAAATGGTGACCCGTTTTGAAACGGTTTCCCAAATGGGTGAAGTTTTTGTGGAGGAAAAGGCTGCAGAGCTTGCCCAAACGATTGATACATCACAAACCCCGGATGGCGGAATTCCTCTAGTTGTTATGAATACAACGGGATGGAATAAAAACGAAGTAGTTTCACAAAAGGTTGACCTGGAAAGAGTTTATTTTTCGCAAATGCACTTTGAAGAAATCCCAGACTATTTACATGAAAAAGAAATGCCTTTATACAAGCTGGTTGATGATGAAGGCAAGGCTGTTGAATACCAGCTGGAGATCCCTTCAGTTGAATTTGGGTACGATTTACCTGACGATAAATTCCGGCAGCCGTTTTTTTCAAAACGAGTAAATCTATCATTCTATGCAGAGAATATTCCTTCTTTCGGATACAAGACCTTTTATCTTGTTCCAGAACAGGAAAACCAACCGGCAAAACAGCCGTATGTACAGTTTCCTGAAAACAGTATAGAAATGGAAAATGAATATGTGCACTTACTGTTCCATGAAGATGGCACCTATGATCTAACGAATAAGGAAACCGGTAAGACCTTCTATCACCTCGGTATGTATGAAGACACAGGGGATGTCGGTAACGAATATATGTTCAAGGAAGCAAAGGGGCATGCCGCTATCACAACAAAAGGCGTAACAGCGGAATTTAACTTCTTGGAAAGAAGTGCAATAAAGACAGTCCTAGAATTTACGCACACGTTATCAATCCCGGTTTCTGCGGATGATCGATTAGAAATGGAACGGAATAAACTTATTTGGCATAAGGAAAGAGAAGCAGGCAGATCCAGTGAAATGACCACCATTTCTCTTCGAACTGTTGTCACGCTCGAAAAAGGAATGAAGGGGCCAGCCTTTAAGCTCTCTATTAATAATCAAGCAACGGATCACCGTTTGCGTGTCCTTTTCCCTACAGGACTGCAGACGGAAGCACATAAAGCTGATAGTATATTTGAGATTGTTAATCGCCCTAATACGCCGGAGAAGGAATGGGAAAATCCGAGCTTTTGTCATCACCAGCAGCGATTTGCCAGCCTAGCAGATGACAAGATGGGGTTAACAGTTTCAACGGATGGTCTCCAAGAATACGAAATCCTGCAAAAGGACGGAACACTCGCGGTGACCGTGCTTCGATCTGTTGCGGAGCTTGGGGACTGGGGCTACTTCCCTACTCCTGAGGCACAATGCTTAGGAATGCAAACAGCAGAATGGCAGGTTCTGCCTCATGAAAGAGATGTCATTATGTCAAAAGTATATGTGGATGCTTATCAATACAAGGTCCCACTATTGGTTATTCAGACAAGCTCCCATGAAGGTACATTACCGGGAACACAACAGTTCGTGAAATGGGAGTCAAATGGACTCGTATGGACGTCGATGAAAGTGGCGGAAGAGCATGATGACGTAATGATTCGCTGGTTTAATCCGGCAGGAACAAGTGAAAGCCTTAAGGCTTCCATTAATTCTAACTTTACATCCTATAAAAGTACTATTCTTGAAGAAAAAACAAGAGAATCAAAGGATCTATATGAAGTTAAAGGCTATGAAATTACAACCCTTGGTTTCCGACAAGAGTGATAGGAGAGAAAAAAATGACAGTTGCTATCCCGCGATCATTAAAAAAGCTTATTGATCATGTTAAGGAATCCTTTCCACATGATGAAAAATTGCAGCGAATGTTTGAACAATGTTTTGTGAATACGTACGAAACAACGTTGAAAAAACAAGAAGATGGAAAAACATTTGTCATTACAGGAGACATTCCTGCGATGTGGTTAAGAGATTCCGCTGCACAAGTAAGACCTTATTTACTTGCCGCCGAAGAGGATGAATATATCGCTGATCTGCTGGAAGGGGTTATTCAACAGCAATTTGCTTTTATCTTACACGATCCTTATGCTAATGCTTTCAATGAAACGGCAAATGGCAAGGGGCACCAATCAGACCTTACAAAGATGACACCACATATTTGGGAGCGGAAATACGAGATTGATTCCTTGTGCTACCCGCTGCAGCTGGCCTACCTGTTTTGGAAGTCAACAGGACGTACATCACATATAAATGAAACATTCCAACATGTAATTGAAACGATTATCCAAGTATGGAGAACCGAGCAAGATCATGAAAAGAATTCTTCTTACCGGTTTGAACGTGCCGATGTTCGCCAGTCAGATACGTTAATTCGCGATGGAAAAGGAGGGCGTGTTGTGCCGACAGGGATGACATGGAGCGCCTTCCGCCCGAGTGATGATGCGTGCACGTACGGTTATCTCGTACCGGCTAATATGTTTGCTGTTGTCATCTTAGGTTACACTGCTGAAATGTGTGATGAAGTTCTTAACCATTCTTCATTAAAAGAGGAATGCTTGAAGCTTCGTGAAGAGATTCAAAAGGGTATTGAACAATACGCGAAGTTTGACCACCCTATTCACGGCGATATGTATGTGTATGAAACAGATGGGGAAGGGCGAGTCAATTTAATGGATGATGCTAATGTTCCGAGCTTGCTTGCTGCGCCCTATTTAGGATACCTTCCATATGATGACTCGGTGTATTTAAACACACGTTCCTTCCTTTTAAGCAGGGATAATCCTTATTATTACGAAGGAAAATATGCCAATGGAATTGGAAGTCCGCATACGCCCGATCATTACATTTGGCATATTGCGCTGGCTATACAAGGCATGACAACGACAAATGAAACGGAACAACAGGAAATTTTAGCTTATTTTAAAAATACAGATGGCGGTACGCATTTTATGCATGAAGGCTTTAACGCAGACTGCCCTGAAGAATTTACTAGGGACTGGTTTGCTTGGGCAAACACGATGTTTAGTGAATTTGTGTTAAGTCTTACAGGGAAAGCAGTCAAAGGAAGTCCGCTTTATCATCAATTGTTGAAAAACAAAAGCAATCAAGCGTAAGAAACTATTCGAACAGATCATTTGAAAGGGTGATGCCGTAATGAAAAAAGGTCACTGGATGGTCGAAATTTGCGAACTAATATGGAGGGTGGTCTTGGTGAATTTGTGTTGGATTGCCTTTACCGTCCTAGGGTTAGGGATTTTGGGCTTTTTCCCGTCTTCTGTTGCCCTTTTTACCATTGTCCGGAAATGGCTGAGGAAAGATACGGATACACCTGTATGGAAGACTTTTAAACATGTTTATTTTAAAGAGTGGAAGAGAAGTAATGGAATTGGCCTTGTTTTTTACAGCATTGGCCTTTTCCTCTTTGTCGATATCCGTATTACAGAGGAACTTATGACAGGCGTTTTTTCTAGCTTTCTTTTAGTCATACTA
>Ga0213823_1000862_pt1 | contig 21311 bp, 9 predicted proteins | sample MC6MC0907MG_FD_179887 | JGI IMG/M metagenome (GOLD analysis project Ga0213823, IMG submission 179887) | Enriched soil aggregate microbial communities from Iowa State University, Ames, United States - MC6-MC0907-MG | ecosystem: Environmental > Terrestrial > Soil > Unclassified | place: USA: Iowa...
CGACGTTGATAGGTTGGGTGTGTAAGCGCTGTGAGGCGTTGAGCTAACCAATACTAATTGCCCGTGAGGCTTGACCATATAACACCCAAGCAATTTGCTAGCGCGAATTGCGGTGGTGAAGACGAAAGACCCGAAAGTTCGTAACCACAAAATCGCATATCCGAATTCGCTGGGCTGTCCAACTGGACATTCTGGCTACAGAATTTCTTGACGACCATAGAGCATTGGAACCACCTGATCCCATCCCGAACTCAGTAGTGAAACGATGCATCGCCGATGGTAGTGTGGGGTTTCCCCATGTGAGAGTAGGTCATCGTCAAGATTCATTTCGCAAAACCCCTATCTGCGCAAGCAGGTAGGGGTTTTGTCTTTAAGTAGGAACTACAGAGATTCGCTGGTACGTCCGCAGGACGGGCCGGCACACAGAATTTCTTGACGACCATAGAGCATTGGAACCACCTGATCCCATCCCGAACTCAGCAGTGAAACGATGCATCGCCGATGGTAGTGTGGGGTTTCCCCATGTGAGAGTAGGTCATCGTCAAGATTCAAACCCAAAGCCCCTGTCTGCGATGCAGACAGGGGCTTTGTCTTTTCCGGTCAGAATTGATAGCTGACCGTAGCGCTTACGTTTCGCTCTTCACCCATGTAGCAGTAGTTCAGGCTGGCACATGAGGTGATGTAGCTTTCGTTGGTCAGGTTGTTCGCATTCAGGCGCACATCCACCCCGGTGAGGCCGATCTTGCCCAGGTCATACCCGATCGAAGCGTCAAACAGCGTGTAAGAGGGCACCTTCATGCTGTTTTCCGCATCAACCCAGCTATACCCCACATAGCGCATCCCGCCGCCCAGTCGCAGGCCGTCCAGCGCCCCCTGCCGGAAGTTGTAGTCGGCCCACAGCGAAAACATCTGCTTGGGTGCCTGGGTGGGCGAATTACCCTTGTTGTCCAACTGGGTCGACACCAGGCTCGGCATCGTCTTGGCGTACTCGATGTCGGTAAAGGTGTAGCCGCCCAACAGCTTGAGGTTATCAGTCAGCTGAACATGGGCCTCCAGCTCCAGCCCTTGTGAGCGAACTTCACCCACAGGGCGATAGAACTCTTCGTTCGGTTGTTTGGAGGCAAGGTTCTCTTGCTCGATGCGGAACACCGAGGCGGTGAACAGGTTGTCACTGCCTGGCGGCTGGTACTTGATACCTGCTTCCCACTGGGTGCCCTCGGTTGGCGCCAGTGGGCGGCCATCCTGGTCGGACACGGTATTGGGGTTGAACGACTCCGAGTAGCTGACATAAGGCGCCAGGCCATTCTCGAACAAGTAGAGCACGCCTGCTCGGGTGGTGAACTTGGTGCGCTCGTCATTGACCTTGGTGTTGCTGTCGCGGTTTTCCTCAGAAACCTTCACCCAGTCCTGACGCAGCCCCAGCGAGAAGCGCCACTGGTCGAGCTCGACCAGGTCCTGCAAATACACCCCTGTCTGCTGCAGGCGACGCTGGTAGCGGTTCTCGCCGAGTACCTGCAGGTTGCCATTGCCATATTGAGGGTTGCCGGCATCCAGCGCATCCACCGTGCCGTAGCGCCATTCCACGTCGGCTTTGCGGCGTTGATAGTCGGTGCCAAGCAGCAAGGTATGCTTGGCCGCACCGGTGAAGAACTCTGCCTGCAGCATGTTATCGATGATGTAGGAGTGCAGGCGCTCGTCGCCGCCGGTATAGGCGCGGTTGAGGATATTGCTGTCGGCATCTGCCCAGCCGGCCGAATACACCTGGTCCATCGAGACATCAGAGTCCTGGTAGCGGAAGTTCTGTCGGGCGGTGAACACGTCGTTGAAACGGTGCTCGAACTGGTAGCTGAACGACTGCTGAGTGCGTTCGTAGTTGTCGATCCCAGGCTCGCCTTCAAAGAAGTGGTCTGACAGGCGCAGCCCGTTGCGCTTGTGCAGCATGCCGTCTGCCGGGTTACCGCCGTGGTACCCACCATTCGGGTCATGCTGCAGATATGCCTGAAGCGTCAGCGATGTGTCTTCAGTGAAGTCGATGCTGACAGCCGGTGCTATGGCGTAGCGCTCTTCCTTGTTGTGGTCGAACTGGGTATCAGCGCTATCGGCCAAACCTGTCAGGCGATAGGCGATACGTTTGTCGTCATCAACCGGGCCGCTGAAGTCGAAACCCATGCCACGCTGGCCCTGGGTGCCGACTGTGGCCTGCACTTGATGGAATGGCGTGAACAATGGCTTCTTGGTGGTCAGTGCCACCAGGCCCCCTGGGGAGCTGCGGCCATAGAGTACCGAAGACGGCCCTTTCAGGATGTCGATGCGCTCAAGGAAGTACGGGTCCACTTGCGTGGTGCTGTAGGTGCCGTTGTCACCCATGGATTTCAGGCCATCGACGTAGATGTTGTCTACCGAGCCGTCGTTGAAGCCCCGCATGGCCACATAGTCGTAGCGGTGCGTGGCGCCATAGGGGTTAGTCAACACACCTGGCGTATAGCGCATGGCCTGGGCAACGGTCTGCGAGCCCTGGTCGTCCATCTGTTGACGGGTGACCACCGAAACCGACTGTGAGGTTTCCACCAACGGCATGCTGGTCTTGGTGGCCACCTGGCTGTGCGTGGCGTTGTAGCCGTCCATGCTGCCCAGGGCATTACCCAGGGTAAAACTGCGCACGTCGGTGTCTGGCAACGACAAGGCGGCCTCTTCAGGCTGGGCCCGCAGCACGTAGCTGTGCCCACCCTGGCTGACGGCTTCCAGGCCGCTGCCATTGAGCAGTTGGCGCAGGGCCTGATCAGGCGAGTAATGCCCTTGCAAGCCATTGGACTGCAACCCGTTGGTCAACTGCGGCGTGCTCGACAGGGTGATCCCCGCCTGGCGGGCAAACTGGTTGAGTACATCGTTCAGTTCCCCACCCGGGATCGCGTACTGCTGGCTGACCTGGGGCGCTTCGGCGGCCAGAGCATGGAGGGGCAGGGTGGACATGCTCAAGGCTGTGCCGAACACAGCTGCCTGGACTGCTTTGCGCAGAGTGGCTGAATTCAAGACAGGTCGAAAATCATTCTCGTTGAGCGGGCGTGTGTGTGGTGAGGCGATGGGCATGAAAGAGTCCGTTGAAGGGTGGGAGGGCAGAAGACGATGTTTACTGTCCTAGCCGGATCGCCACCCAAAACCCGCCAAAAAGATCAGCGCTTGGGTGAGGTCAGGCAACCTGCTCCACACGTATCCACCAGCGCGTGCGTTGACGAAGCCTCACCGGCAGCGTTTGTGGAAGCAATTGCAGCAACTGCTCAGGGGCCTCGAGGCGGAACACACCTGACAGGCGTAAATCGGCAATCTCATCGCTGCAACCCAGGTAGCCGTGGCGATAACGGCTCACCTGTTCAAGAAAGTCGCGCAAGCGCATGTCGCGGGTAACGATCAGCCCTTCGCTCCAGGCCGCTGGGTCCATGGCCACGCTCTCCAGGCGTTGTGCGCCCTGTGTGTCCAGGCGCCAGTGCTGGCCGCTGGCAATCCACTGCACCTGGCCGTTCCCCGGCCGGTGTATCGCCACGTGGCCGTGGCTGACGCTGACCTGCGTGCAGTCTCGCGCCTGGCGCACCACAAAGCGCCCGTCGAAACCTTCGAGCAGGGCATCTTGCGTCTGTACCAGCAGAGGGCGAGCCTGGTTCGGTGCGTCACTGCACGTGAGCATCAGCTCCCCATGCTGGAGGCGGAGCAAGCGCTGCTGATCGTCGAAAGCGAGGTCTACCGCACTGTGCGTGTTGAGTTGCATCAGCGAGCCATCGGGCAGCCGGAAGCTGCGCCGTTCGCCCGTGGCAGTCGCGTAGTCCGCAGTCCAGCCGCTGACGGTATCGAGGTCTTTGGCCAGCCATGTCGCCGAGCCCGCCATGGCGGCGCAGCCAAGCAACTTGAGCGCCTGGCGACGGTGCAGGCGCCGCTGGCTGGTTTCCAAGGTCTGTAGGGCAACCCCCGCGCCGGGGATGGCGCGCAGGTCAAGGTCCTGATGCAGGTGAACCACCCGTTGCCAGGCCAGTTCGTGCTCGTGCCGTGCGCTACGCCACTGCTCGCATTGCTGCAGCAGCACGGGGCTATTGCCGCTTTCTCGTAGCCTGAGCATCCACTGAATGGCTTGCTTGACCGCTTTGGCGGAAGGAGCGGCGGCTGTCATCGCTCGTCTTCAAAGCGCAGCAGGTAGCAATGATAAAGCGCATCAGCAATGTAGCGCTCCACAGTGCGCACCGAGATACCCATCTGCTCGGCGATCGCCTGGTGTTTCAGCCCTTCGCACTGGGCCAGCAGAAAAGCGCGGCGCACCTTTGGCTTGAGGCCATCGAGCATGCGAGCGATACGCTCCAGCAGTTCGAGCAGCACCTCGCGGGTTTCCGCCGAGGGTGCCGAAGCTTCCGGCAGGTGGGCCAAGGCTTCAAGGTAAGCCCGGTGCAATTCTTCACGGCGCCAGTGATCGATCACCAGCCCGCGCGCCACGGTGCGCAAGAAGGCCCTTGGCGTATTGAGCTGTACCTGCTCGCCACGCTGTAACAGCCGGACGAACGTGTCCTGGGCCAGGTCTGCGGCATCGGCGGCGTTACCTAGCTTGCTTCGCAGCCAGGCATGCAACCAGCCGTGGTGGTCACTGTAGAGCGTTTGCACGGAGTCATTGGAAGGCATGGAAGAGGGCGCTGGCTTCAATGGACATAAATGATAATTAGTCTCATTGTTTGCGGAGCCCGTTTATTTTGCAACAGGCTGATGTCGGGCGACCGGCTATCCCGCTCAGAACCGGCTACCGCCCTAGCTGTGAATCCAGATACTGCCTGATAACACGCGCCCCTGAGTTCAAGTGCTGCTCAAGCACCGCGACCGCTTCTTCCACCAGCTTGTCGCTGGCCGCATCCACCAGCGCGTTGTGATCGTCCTGGGTGAGCTTGCCCAGCCCCATCGACGAAAGATGGAAGCGCAGAAAGCGCTCTTCTTCGTTCAGTTCGTTCTCGATCAGGCGCAGTAACTTCTTGTTCGGCGCCTTGCTGTACAGGGCCATGTGGAACAGGCGGTTGAGGCGGCCGATTTCGGCGTGACGGGTTTCGTTTTCCAGTTGCTGGATATACCCGCGCGCGCGGGCGATGTCATCGGCATCGAGCAACGGAATGGACTGGCGCAGGGCCTCGCTTTCGAGCAGAACACGCAGGGCGTAGGTGTCCACCGCGTCTTCGCCAATCAAGGGCGCAACCACTGCGCCCTTGTGCATCTCCACGTTCAGCAGCGACTGCGCTTCGAGCTGGCGCAAGGCCTCGCGCACGGGCATGCGGCTGACCCCGAACAAGGTGGCAAGCTCTTGCTGACGCACGGCAGTACCTGGCGGCAGACGACCATCAAGAATGGCGCTGCGCAGGCGCTCCTCGATAACAGCACGTGCCATGTGTGGGGATAGCTGTTCGCTAGCCAGCACGTTGCTCAGTTTGATTTTCTCGGCCACGCGGAGTCTGCCTCGACGATAAGAAAAGTTGGATCCAATGACACTAGTAACAGGCAAGGGGGCTTGTCAAACCGTCGACCGCACTGGAGCGGCCGACCCAAGGCCGCGGCTATGGTGTATGAAGTCGCTTGGCAAAGGAAGCGGTACATAGAACGAGATAGCCATAAAGTCAGTATGGCCCGACCATTGGCTGCGTGATTGCAGGGGGCCATTGTTTTTTGCACGGGCAGGCCGCACCATCGCTGCTTTCGACGGGTCTGAACAGGTCTTCGCAGTGGCGATATCCTGGATGTTCAAAACCGCTGTGCGACGTGTCGGCCTTGCCGCGCTGCTGGGTAGCTTGCTACTGGGCGGCTTGCACGCGGACTGGGATTTTTCCCAGATCAGCCGCCAGTCGCAGGCGCTGTATGGCCCGCTTGGCGCGGGGCAGGGGCGTATCGACGCCTGGCAGAACCTGATGGCCACGCAGAAGCAGGGCAGTGAGCTGGAACGGCTGCAAGTGGTCAATCGCTTCTTCAACCAGCAATTGCGCTACGTCGAAGACATCGACTTGTGGCATGAGGTCGATTACTGGGCCACGCCGGTCCAGGCTCTGATCAAGGGGGCCGGTGATTGCGAGGACTACGCTATTGCCAAGTATTTCAGTCTGCGACGTATGGGCATCCCCAGCGAGAAGCTGCGCATCACCTACGTCAAGGCGCTGCGGCAGAACCGGGCGCACATGGTACTGACCTATTATGCCAGCCCACAGGCTCAGCCGTTGGTGCTCGACAGCCTGATGGATGCCATCAAGCCGGCGAGCCAGCGCCCCGACTTGCTGCCGGTGTACGCCTTCAATGGCGAGGGCTTGTGGCTGACAGGCGCCGCCGGCAACAAGAAGGTCGGCGATACCAAGCGCCTGTCACGTTGGCAGGATTTGCTGAAGAAAATGCAGGCCGAAGGGTTCCCGGCCGAGCCGGTTTACTGAAGGAGCACAGATGTCACTGTTCAAACAATTGCTGTTGGCCATTTGCCTGTTCCTGGTGGTCGCTTTCAGCGGCAGCTTCATGGTCAGCCTGGAGAGCTCGCGCAGCCAGTACGTCAACCAGCTGCGCTCGCACGCCCAGGACGCGGCCACTGCCTTGGCGCTGTCGCTGACGCCTAATATCGACGACCCGGCGATGGTCGAACTGATGGTCAGCTCGATCTTCGACAGTGGCTACTATGCGAGCATCAAGGTTGTCGACCTAGGCTCCAATGCCGTGCTGGTGGAGCGCCACGCCGAGCCCGACCCGGGGGGTGTGCCGGCCTGGTTCGTCCACCTCATCGGCCTTGAAGCCGCAGGTGGGGATGCCATCGTTAGCCGTGGCTGGCAGCAGGCGGCGCGGGTGGAGGTGATCAGCCATCCGATGTTCGCCATTGCCAAACTCTGGCAGAGTGCCTTGGGCAGCCTGGGTTGGTTGTTGCTGTGCGGTGCCGCCAGCGCGGTGCTCGGCGCCTTGTTGCTGCGTCGGCAATTGCGGCCGCTGGATTACATGGTCGAGCAATCCCATGCCATCGCCCGGCGCGAATTCCTCAGCCTGCCAGACCTGCCGCGCACCCCTGAGCTGCGCCGTGTGGTGCAGGCAATGAACCAGATGGTCGAGAAGCTCAAGGCACTGTTTACCGAGCAGGCCGAGCGCAGTGAGCGGCTGCGTGCAGAGTCCTACCAGGACAGTCTCACCGGCTTGTCCAACCGCCGCTATTTCGAGATGCAACTGAATACGCGCGTCAGCAACCTGGAAGAGGCGCGCGCCGGTTACTTGCTGTTGTTGCGGGTTCAGGGCCTGGCAGGCCTTAACGCGCGCCTGGGGGGGCAGCGCACCGATCAGCTGTTGCAGGCAGTGGGCGAGCAACTGCGCCGCACCTGTGCGAGCTACCCGGAGACCAAAGACCTGATCTCGCGCAGCCGTGGGGGCGAGTTCGCCGTGCTGGCGCCGGGCATGGTGCATGAAGAAGCGGTACAGCTTGCCCAGGCCCTGGAGGCGACACTGCAGAGTCTGCACGAGACGGGCGCCAGTGATGTCGACCCGGTGGCGTGCATCGGCCTTGCGCCATTTACCCCCGGCGATGCGCCGCAGGCATTGCTGAAGCTCGCCGACGAGGCCCTGGCGCGTGCCGAAAACCAGCCTGCGCCGGGCTGGGTGTGCCTTGAACAGGGTGCGGCCGCGGTGGCCGGTGATAGCCATCATGCCTGGCATGAGCGGCTCGACCAGGCCTTCGTCAATGGGCAATTCGAACTGTTCTTCCAGCCGGTGGTGGACTGCGGCACAGGGCAACGGGTACTGCACCACAAAGTGATCTCGCGTTTGCACGATGAGCAGGGCGAGGCATTGCCGGCCGGGCGCTTCTTGCCTTGGCTGGAGCGCTTTGGCTGGATGCCGCGCCTGGATCTGCTGGTGCTGGAAAAGGTGCTTGCCCACCTGCGCACTCATGATCAGGTGCTGGCGCTGAACCTGTCCGCTGCAACCTTGGCCGACCCCAAGGCGCTGCAACGCGTCTACGAGCTGTTGAGCCAGCATGCGGCACTGGGCCCACGCCTGACATTCGAGATCGGCGAAGAGCAATTGCCCGAACAGTCAGCCCTCGAACAGCTGACCCGGCGCCTGCACGCGCATGGCTTCGGGCTGGCGCTGCAGCGCTTTGGCGGGCGGTTCAGCATGATTGGCAACCTGGCGCACCTGGGCCTTGCGTACCTGAAGATCGATGGTAGCTATATCCGTAACATCGACCATGAACAACACAAGCGCCTGTTCATCGAAGCGATACAGCGCGCGGCGCACAGCATCGACCTGCCGTTGATTGCTGAAAGGGTCGAGACGGAAGGGGAAAGGTTGGTGCTGCGGGAAATGGGCGTGGGCGGTATTCAGGGGCAGTTGGTGGGTGAGCCCGCACCCTGGCGCTAACGGGTAGGAGCAGCCTTGTGCTGCGAAGAGGCCAGCGGCAGCACAGAAGATTCTCGGTACTGCCACTGGCCTCTTCGCAGCACAAGGCTGCTCCTACCGGGATTGCGTAAAACTCAACGCTCGCGCAAGGCTTCCGAACGCGCCTTCATGATCGGCTTCAGCAAGTAGCTCATGATGGTCTTCTTGCCGGTCATGATATCCACCGTCGCCACCATCCCGGGGATGATCAGCAGCGGCTTCTCGTCGGTGCCCAAGTGGCTGCGGTCGGTGCGTAACTTGATCAGGTAGTACGTGGTCTTCTTGTCTTCATCGGTGATGGTGTCGGCACCGATCTGTTCCAGCTTGGCCTTCAGGCCACCGTAGATGGTGTAGTCATAGGCGGTGAACTTGACGGTCGCTTCCTGCCCAGGGTGCAGGAAGGCAATGTCCTTGGGCAGGATCTTCGCCTCGATGACCAGTGTGTCGTCCAGCGGCACCACTTCGACGATGTCGCTACCCGGCTGGATGACTCCGCCGATGGTGTTGACCAGCAGCTGCTTGACGATACCGCGTACCGGCGAGGTGACCATGGTGCGGTGTACCCGGTCATCCAACGCCTTGCTGGTGGCAGTGGCCTTGTTGAGCTCGGTGCGGGCCTCGTTGAGCTGGGTCAGCGCCTCGCTACGGAACTTGCCGCGGGTCTCCTCGACCTTGCTCTGCACTTCGCGGATGGCCGCCTCGGCGCGCGGGATGGCCAGCGCGGTGGAGTCCATCTGGCCACGGTTCTCCACTTCGGCACGGCGCAGGCGCAGCACTTCGACCTGGGAAATCGCGCCCTGGGCCACCAGCGGCTCGGACATCGCGATTTCCTGACGCAGCAGTTGCAGGCTGTTGGCGTACTGGGCGCGCTTGGAGGTGTACTCGCGCAGCTCTTGCTGGCGCTGTACCAACTGCTGCTGCAGGCCGCCGATTTCGTCCTGCAGTTGCTGGCGCCGGCTCAGGTACAGCGACTCTTCGTTGGCTGCCTGGTTGGGCGCTGCCTTGCGCAGTTCTTCATCGATTTTCAGCGGGCGGTCTTCTACCTCGGCACTCAGGCGTTCGACACGCAGCGCCATGGCCAGGCGGTCGGCCTCGGTTTCACCGACGTTGGAGGCGAAGCGGGTTTCGTCCAGGCGCAGCAAGGGCTGGCCGACTTCGACGATTTGCCCTTCCTTGGCATAGATCTCGGCGATGATGCCGCCCTCAAGGTTCTGGATCTTCTGCACCTTGGAGGACGGAATGGCCTTGCCTTCGCCGCGAGTGACCTCATCGATCGGCGCGACGCTGGCCCAGACGATCATGAACACGAAAAACGCGATCACACCCCAGATGGTCAGGCGAACCACCCGTGGCGCGTCCTCGATCAGCGCCTTGTTGACCTCAGGCAGTGGCTGCCCGCCAAGCGAGTCGGAGCCTTTGAAGTAGCGCCGCAGGCCATCCTTGAATTGCCCCATATCGAGCTTATGCAACACTGATCTGCCCCTTCTTCAGCGCATCCATGACCGCGGCTTTCGGGCCGTCGGCGACAATCTGCCCGCGATCGATCACGATCAGCCGGTCCACCAGCGACAGCAACGAGGCGCGGTGGGTCACCAGCAGCACCGTCTTGTTTTCGATGACCGCCTGCAGGCGCTGCTTGAGGCGCTCTTCACCGGTGTTGTCCATGGCGCTGGTCGGTTCGTCGAGCAGCAGGATCTGTGGGTTGAGCAGCAATGCACGGCCCAGGGCGACGTTCTGCCGCTGGCCGCCGGAGAGGTTCTGGCCGCGCTCGCCCACCTGCAGCTCATAGCCGTCAGGGTGCAGCCTGGCAAACTCATGAACACCTGCCAGCTCTGCGGCCTGCAGGATCATTTCGTCTTCGATGTAGCGGGCGCCGCTGACCAGGTTGTCGCGCAGGGTGCCGGCCATCAGCTGGATGTCCTGGGGTACGTAGCCGATATTGTGGCGTAGCTCGCTGACGTCGATCTGGCGGATATCCACGCCATCGACCAGCAGCGATCCGCCGTCGGATTCATACAGGCCAACGATCAGCTTGGCCAACGAGCTCTTGCCCGAACCGCTACGGCCAATGATGCCCACCTTCTCGCCGGGGCGAATGGTCAGGTTGATGTTCTTGAGGGCCAGGTTCTGCTGGTTAGGGTAGGTGAAGTCCACCCCACGGAACTCGATGCTGCCCTGCAGCACCCGGCGGCTCAGTGGGCGTTCTTCGAAGTTGCGCTCCTGCGGCAGCTCCATCATGTGGTCGGTGGAAACCATGGTCACCTTGGCCTGTTGGTAGCGGGCCAGCAAACCATTGAGCTGCCCCAGCGGGCCAAGGGCACGGCCGCTGAGCATGTAACAGGCGACCAGGCCACCCATGCTCAGGTTGCCGTCGATGATCATGTAGACACCGACGCAAATCATCGCCACGCCAGCCAGTTGCTGGATCAGCAGGGTGATGTTCATCGCCAGGCTCGACAGCACCTTCACGCGCAGTTCCAGACGGCTGAGGGTGCCGAGCGTCTGTTCCCACATGTACTGGCGCTCGCTTTCAGCGTTGTTGACCTTGACCGCATCCAGGCCTGCCAGGGTCTCGATCAGGCTCGACTGGCGTTCCGAGGCCAGGGCCATGGTCCGCTCCATGGTCGCCATCAGCGGCCGTTGCAGGGCGTAACCGATGCCCAGGGCCAGCGGGAAGGCGATGACCGGGATCCACACCAGATGCCCGCCAATGATGGCGATGACGATCAGGATCAGCAGCGTGAACGGCAGGTCGATCAGGCTGGTCAGGGTCAAAGAGGCGAGGAAGTCGCGTAACCCCTGGAACTCATGGATGTTTTGGGCAAAGCTGCCGACCCGCGCGGGGCGGTACTTCATCGACATCCCGACAATGCGTTCGAACAAGGTCGCGGAGATGATCAGGTCGGTCTTCTTGCCGGCCAAGTCCAGGCAGAGGCCGCGCAACCCCTTGAGGATCAGGTCGAAGAAGTAGGCCCCGGCGATGCCGACGGCCAGCACCCAAAGGGTCGAGGTCGCCTGGTTGGGCACCACCCGGTCATACACGTTCATGACGAACAGCGGCGCTGCCAAGGCGATCAGGTTGATCACCAGGCTGGCGGCGATGGCGTCGATATACAGCCATTTGCTGCGCAGCAAGGTGTCGCGGAACCAGGATTTCGCGCGCGGGATGAGGTTGCCGTGGTTGACGTCGAACTTGTGCTGCGGCTGGGCGAAGAACACACGCCCGCTGTAGTCACTGAGCAGCGCTTCGCGGCTGACGTGCACCTCGCCACCATCGCTCTCGCTGAGCAGCAGGCGTGCGGTGTCTTCATTCTCCCAGCCCAGCAGGACGGCGCTGCGGCCTTCCTTGAGCAACAGCATGGCAGGCATTGCGATACTGGGGATCTGCTCCAGTTTACGCTGCAGCAGCCGCCCCTGCAGGCCGGCCCTGGCCGCCGCACGGGGCAGCAGCTCGGGGCTCAGGCGCTGCGCGGGCAGCGGCAGGCCGGTGGTCAGCATGACCCGGCTTGCAGGTTTCTGGTGCAGGACACACAGGCTCAGCAGACTATCCAGCAAGGGATCGTCATGCTGACTGCGTGGATCGTGGCTGAGTTGGACTCGACTGACTTCGGATTCCACGCGGCGCTCTCTTCATCCTTGCGGTGGGTGGGGCAGGGTGCGCTTCAGTTCAGGCCTGGTAGGCTCACCCTTGGTTTCAGATCGTTCTGCACAACGGTGGCCATCGGGGCTACGACACCCTGACTCTTGAGCAGTTGGCCAATGGTCGCTTTGATTCGATACTGAGTAAACAATTGTATGTTCTTCACTTCCACCAGGCGACGCTGGGCAGTGAAGGTTTCATTCTCGCTGTCGAGCAAGTCGAGCAGGGTTCGCTCGCCCAGGCTGAATTGCTGTTGGTAGGCGCTGCGCACACGGTTGCTGTGATCGACGTACTGCTGGGCGATCGGCAACTGGGCGTTGGCGTTCTCCTGAGCATTCCATGCCAGGCCCAACTCTTCATTGAGCTGACGCAAGGCATTGTTGCGGATATCCAGCGCCTGGTTGGACAGGTACGACTTGGACTCCAGGTCTGCCTTGTTGCTGCCGCCAGCATACAGGTTGAAGTTCATTCGCAGCATAGCCTGCCATTCGTTGTTATGGCCTGCTGTGCCGTCGATATTGTTATCCGCCGTTCGTCCGAGTTCTGCATCGAAACGGGGGTAGAAGGACGACTTTGCGGCCTCGTACTGTTTTTCTGCGGCGGCAACGTCCGATTCGGCCGAGCGCAGCACCGGGCTGCTTTCTACCAACTGTGTGCGGGCTTCCTCCAGCGTGGCCGGCAGCAGGTCGATGAACGGCGCCGGTGCGCTCAATTCATCGGGCATCTGGCCGACGACGCTGAGGTAATTGGTGCTGGCATCGGCCAGGTTGGTCTTCTCAGTGATCAAGTTGTTTTGCGCCTGCGCCAGGCGTGCCTCGGCCTGGTCCAGGTCAGCCAGGCGGCCGACGCCGCGGCTGGTGCGCAGTTTGATCTGATCCAGAATACGTTCGTGGTTGCTCAGGTTGTCTTCGGCCAGCCGTACCATCTCGCGGCGCGACAGCACATCCAGATACACCTGGGCGACGTCGAGTGCGGTGCGCTCGGAGGTGCCCATCAGGGAGTAGGCCCGGGCGTTGGCGGTGGCTTGTTGACGGTCGACTTCGTTTGACGTGGCAAAACCGTCAAAAACCATTTGGCGAAGACGGATTGCTGACTCACCTCTGTTCAGTGTGTCCCAGCGGTTACCGGTGCTTGGGCTATCGGTACCTTCGCGCCCATAGCCCGCCGTTACATCGACCCTCGGCAAGTAGCCGCCCTTGGCCGCGCGCAGCTGGTAATCCGCGGCCACGCGAGCATTCACGCCGGCCTGGATTTCCGGGTGTCGCTCAAGGGCTGTTTGCATGGCTTCGGGCAAGGATTGTGCTTGTACGAACGTGGCGGCTAGGGTGATGGGAAGAACGGTAAACAGTGACGCACGCATTTTTGGCGGGTTCCCGAAGGCGCAGTTGTCCTGAATCACGGTTGAGGTTTTCAGGGCCTGGAAAATGGCACCTGATCTGACCGATGAGCGAACTTCCGACGGGCACTGGATTAGTACTAAAGGAAGGGGTGGCAAAGGTGCAAATATCAATGTGACATTACATTGCCGATTGTTTAGGATGGCGAGTATAAGGTCAATAGTTTGGCAGATAGTTAATTCCAAACAGTTATAGACGGAATTTTGACGTCAAAAATCGTCAACACATCAATCTACACAGTTCCGCCTGAAGTGGCTTTAAAGAGCGCCGCTCTGGCAGGGAAGTACCCCAATCGGGTCACACGGAGAGTCCAATGAGCAGCGTTGTAGCCATCGTCAAAAGCATTGTCGGCCAGGTTATTGCGGTATCCCCAGAGGGCATCCGGCGTGTACTCATCGAAGGTGACCGCCTGTTGGCGGGTGAGGAAGTCCTCACCGGCCCAGGCGGCGCGGTAACCCTTGAGTTGGCTGACGGCCGTATGCTCGACTTGGGCCGTGACAGCCAGTGGAGCGCGGATGCGCCTTACAGCAGCGCCGACCTGAGCCAGGCCACTGCGCAGGCTGCACCGTCGGTGGAAGAGCTGCAGCAGGCGATCGCCGCGGGTGTCGACCCGACCACCGAGCTTGAAGCTACCGCAGCAGGCCCGGCAGCGGCGGGCGGTGGCGGTGCGCTGGGCGGTGGCCACAGCTTCGTCATGCTTGAGGAGACCGCAGGCCGGGTCGACCCGAGCATCGGCTTCCCGACCGGCCCGTTGGGCTTTGCCGCAGCGCTGGACAATGAAGACGTCGGCGCGGTGGACACCAGCAACAACAACCAGGTCATTCCGCCCACAACGGAGACCAACGTCTCCACCGCCCTTGTACTCAACGCCACCCCTTCCATCACCGAAGCGGGTGGCGTAATCGTTTACACCGCGACAGTTGGCCAGGCGCCGACGTCCAATCTGATCGTCACCCTGGCCAACGGCGCAGTGATCGTCATTCCGGCAGGGCAGACCAGCGGTAGCGTCAACGTCACCATCCCGGCCAATGACACGCCGTACATCGACGGTGGTCAGATTTCGACCACCGTAACCGGCACCACCGGTGGTAACGGTCTGATCGTGACCCTGCCGCAAACACCGGCGGTTACGCAGATTACCGATACCATCGACACCACCACGGCGACCTTGACCGCCACCCCTTCGGTGACCGAAGGCGGCGTGATCACCTACACCGTGACCCTGAGCAACCCTGCCCAGACGCCGGTTACCGTGATCCTGTCCAATGGCCAGACGATCACCATTGAGCCTGGCAAGAGCCAGGGCAGTGTTGATTTCCAGACGCCGGCCAATGACGTTTACAACAATGGCTCGACCGTTAGCACCACCATCACCGGTGCCACTGGCGGCAACTTCGAGCAGCTGACGCCGAATCCGACCCCGGCTCAGACCACGATCAATGACTCGGTAGACGTCACTACCGCGACCCTGACTGCCAATCCGTCGGTCACCGAAGGCGGCGTGATCACCTACACCGTGACCCTGAGCAATCCTGCTCAGACGCCGGTAACCGTGACCCTGTCGAACGGCCAGACCATCACCGTTGAAGCGGGCAAGACCCAGGGCAGCGTTGATTTCCAGACCCCGGCCAACGACGTCTACAACAACGGCTCGACCGTCAGCACCACCATCACCGGTGCCACTGGCGGTAACTTCGAGCAGCTGACGCCGAATCCGACCCCGGCTCAGACCACGATCAATGATTCGGTAGATGTCACTACCGCGACCCTGACTGCTTCGCCAAGCGTTACCGAAGGCGGCGTAATCACCTACACCGTGACGCTGAGCAACCCTGCCCAGACGCCGGTGACCGTTACTCTGTCGAACGGCCAGACCATCACCGTCGAAGCCGGCAAGACTCAAGGCAGCGTTGACTTCCAGACCCCGGCCAACGACGTCTACAACAACGGCTCGACCGTCAGCACCACCATCACCGGTGCCACTGGCGGTAACTTCGAGCAGCTGACGCCGAATCCGACCCCGGCTCAGACCACGATCAATGATTCGGTAGATGTCACTACCGCGACCCTGACTGCTTCGCCAAGCGTTACCGAAGGCGGCGTAATCACCTACACCGTGACGCTGAGCAACCCTGCCCAGACGCCGGTGACCGTTACTCTGTCGAACGGCCAGACCATCACCGTCGAAGCCGGCAAGACTCAAGGCAGCGTTGACTTCCAGACCCCGGCCAACGACGTCTACAACAACGGCTCGACCGTCAGCACCACCATCACCGGTGCCACTGGCGGTAACTTCGAGCAGCTGACGCCGAACCCGACCCCGGCTCAAACCACGATCAATGACTCGGTAGACGTCACCACCGCGACCCTGACTGCCAATCCGTCAGTCACCGAAGGCGGCGTGATCACCTACACCGTGACCCTGAGCAACCCTGCCCAGACGCCGGTAACCGTGACCCTGTCGAACGGCCAGACCATCACCGTCGAAGCGGGCAAAACCCAGGGCAGCGTTGATTTCCAGACCCCGGCCAATGACGTCTACAACAACGGCTCGACTGTAACTGTCACGATCAAGGACGCTACTGGCGGTAACTTCGAGCAACTGACGCCGAACCCGACCCCGGCTCAGACCACCATCAATGACTCGGTCGATGTCACTACCGCGACCCTGACTGCCAATCCGTCAGTCACCGAAGGCGGCGTGATCACCTACACCGTGACCCTGAGCAACCCTGCCCAGACGCCGGTAACCGTGACCCTGTCGAACGGCCAGACCATCACCGTCGAAGCGGGCAAAACCCAGGGCAGCGTTGATTTCCAGACCCCGGCCAATGACGTCTACAACAACGGCTCGACCGTAACTGTCACGATCAAGGACGCTACTGGCGGTAACTTCGAGCAACTCACGCCGAACCCAACCCCAGCGTCCACTGTAATCAATGACAGTGTCGATACCGTCACCGTAAGCATCGTCAGTAACGGTAATGTCACTGAAGACCAGCAGCCATCCTTCACGATCAAAGTGAGCCAGGCGCTGGACCGTCCGCTGACCGTGACCCTGTCGAATGGCGAAACCGTCACCATCGAGGCCGGCAAGACCGAAGTCGAGTACAAGACCCCGGCTCAGGGCGATGACGTCATCAAGGACGCGGGCTCCGTGACACTGAGCGTCACCGATGCCACTGTTTCGGGTGCAACCTTCGAGCATCTGGCCATCGGTGGTCCCGCTACCGTCGAGATTTCGGACACCATCAGCGAAGTCGTTGCAACCTTGACTGTCGACAAGGCGACTGTGGCGGAAGGCGGCCAGGTGACCTACACCGTCACGCTGACCAACGCGCAGGGGCTTTCGGTCACTCAGCACGGGGCACTGACCTTCACCCTGACCGACGGCACAAAAGTTACGATTCCGGCTGACAGTGCCTCTGGTACCGCGACCATCACGGTTAACGATGACGTGTACGTCGGCGGCCAGGCCGCTATTGCCAACAAGCTTGAGTCGGTTTCGGGTGCAGACAGCTTCGAGAAGCTGACTCTGGGTGGTGAAACTGTCACCACTTCTGTGACGGACGAACCGGGTTCGGGTACTCCAGGTACCGGTAACCAGGGCGACTTGGTGCAGGTCACCATTACCGCTGACCAGGTTTCGGTTGCTGAGAACGTCAAGCCGACGTTCACCGTCCACATCAGCACCGCGCTGGCCCACGATCTGGTTGTGACCCTGAGCAACAACGCCACCGTCACCATCAAAGCGGGTGAAACCAGCGCGCCGTACACCCACGAAGCACAGGGCGACGACGTTTACAAAGACGCTGGCGAAATCAGCCTGGGCATCAAGTCCGCGGTCGATGTTGACGGCCGTGCCTTCGAGAACCTGCAGTTGGGCGACGCGGCATCGGTCAAAGTGACCGATACCACTGACGACGTCATCGCCAAGCTGACCGCCACCCCTTCGGTCACCGAAGGCGGCGAGATCACTTACACCGTCACCCTGACCAATAAAGACGGCTTGCCGATCGATAACCACGCGCCGTTGTACTTCACCCTGAGTGACGGCAAAACGGTCATCACCGTTCCGGCGAACGGCACCACCGGTTCGATTACCGTAACTGCCCCGGACAACGTCTACACCGGCACTAATCCACCGGTCGAGCAGAGCCTGCAGGCGGTCAGCGGTGCTGACGCTTGGAAGTTTGAAAACCTGGTTCTGGACAAGACTCCAGTCAGCACCACTGTCACTGACGAGCCGGGTACCCCAGGCAACGAAGGCGATGTGGTCAAAGTCACCATCACCGCTGATCAAGTCTCGGTGGCGGAAAACGTCAAACCGACCTTCACCGTTCACATCAACACCGCGCTGGCTCACGATCTGGTCGTGACCCTGAGCAACAACGCTACCGTCACCATCAAAGCCGGTGAAACAAGCGCGCCTTATACCCACGAAGCACAGGGCGACGACGTCTACAAAGACGCCGGCGAAATCAGCCTGGGTATCAAGTCGGCAGCAGACATCGATGGTCGTACCTTCGAAAACCTGCAGTTGGGCGACGCCGCTTCGGTCAAAGTGACCGATACCACTGACGACGTCATCGCCAAACTGACCGCCACTCCATCGGTTACCGAAGGCGGCGAGATCACTTACACCGTCACCTTGACCAACAAAGACGGTCTGCCGATCGACAACCACGCGCCGTTGTATTTCACCCTGAGTGACGGCAAAACGGTCATCACCGTCCCGGCGAACGGCACCACCGGTTCGATTACCGTGACTGCGCCGGACAACGTCTACACCGGCGCTAACCCACCGGTCGAGCAGAGCCTGCAGGCGGTCAGCGGCGCTGACGCCTGGAAGTTTGAAAACCTGGTTCTGGACAAGACCCCGGTCAGCACCACTGTGACTGACGAGCCGGGCACGCCGGGCAACGAAGGCGACGTGGTCAAGGTGACCATCACCGCTGACCAGGTTTCGGTCGCTGAGAACGTGAAGCCGACCTTCACAGTCCATATCAACACTGCTCTGGCTCACGATCTGGTCGTGACGCTGAGCAACAACGCTACCGTCACCATCAAGGCTGGCGAAACAAGCGCGCCTTATACCCACGAAGCACAGGGCGACGACGTCTACAAAGACGCCGGTGAAATCAGCCTGGGTATCAAGTCGGCAGCAGACATCGATGGTCGTACCTTCGAAAACCTGCAGCTGGGCGACGCGGCGTCGGTCAAAGTCACCGATACCACTGACGATGTCATCGCCAAACTGACCGCCACTCCTTCGGTCACCGAAGGCGGCGAGATCACTTACACCGTCACCTTGACCAACAAAGACGGTCTGCCGATCGACAACCACGCGCCGTTGTATTTCACCCTGAGTGACGGCAAAACGGTCATCACCGTCCCGGCGAACGGCACCACCGGTTCGATTACCGTGACTGCGCCGGACAACGTCTACACCGGCGCTAACCCACCGGTCGAGCAGAGCCTGCAGGCGGTCAGCGGCGCTGACGCCTGGAAGTTTGAAAACCTGGTTCTGGACAAGACCCCGGTCAGCACCACTGTCACTGACGAGCCAGGCACGCCGGGCAACGAAGGCGACGTGGTCAAGGTCACCATCACGGCTGACCAGGTATCGGTGGCGGAAAACGTCAAACCGACCTTCACCGTTCACATCAACACCGCGCTGGCCCACGACCTGGTCGTGACCTTGAGCAACAACGCCACCGTCACCATCAAGGCTGGCGAAACGAGCGCGCCGTACACCCATGAAGCACAGGGCGACGACGTCTATAAAGACGCCGGCGAAATCGAGTTGGGCGTGAAGTCGGCAGCAGACATCGATGGCCGTGCCTTCGAGAACCTGCAGCTGGGCGACGCGGCGTCGGTCAAAGTCACTGACACCACTGACGATGTCGTGGCCAAGCTGACTGCCACCCCATCGGTTACCGAAGGTGGTGCGATCACCTACACCATCACCCTGTCCAACAAAGATGGCTTGCCGATCGACAAGCATTCGGCGCTGACCTTCACGTTGAGCGACGGCACCACCGTCATCACCGTGCCGGCCAACAGCACCACTGGTTTCACCACGGTGACTGCCCCGGACAACGTCTACGTCGGTACCAACGATCCAGTGATCAAATCGATCGCTTCTGTTGATGGCGCGGATGTCGGCAAGTTCGAAAACTTGGTTCTGGACAAAACCCCGGTCAGCACCGTTGTCACCGACGAACCAGGCACGCCGGGCAACGAAGGCGACGTGGTTAAGGTCACCATCACCGCTGACCAGGTTTCGGTTGCTGAGAACGTCAAGCCAACCTTCACCGTCCATATCAACACTGCCCTGGCCCACGACCTGGTCGTGACGCTGAGCAACAACGCGGTTGTGACCATCAAGGCTGGCGAAACCAGCGCGCCATACACCCACGAAGCGCAGGGCGACGACGTTTACAAAGATGCCGGTGAAATCTCCCTGGGTATCAAGTCCGCGGTCGATGTCGATGGTCGTGCCTTCGAAAATCTGCAGCTGGGCGACGCGGCATCGGTCAAAGTTACCGATACCACTGACGATGTCATTGCCAAACTGACCGCTACGCCTTCGGTCACCGAAGGCGGCGAGATCACTTACACCGTCACTCTGACCAACAAAGACGGTCTGCCGATCGACAACCACGCGCCGTTGTATTTCACCCTGAGTGACGGCAAAACGGTCATCACCGTACCGGCCAACGGCACCACCGGTTCGATTACCGTGACCGCGCCGGACAACGTCTACACCGGCGCTAACCCACCGGTAGAGCAGAGCCTGCAGGCAGTCAGCGGCGCTGACGCCTGGAAGTTTGAGAACCTGGTTCTGGATAAGACGCCGGTCAGCACCACTGTCACTGACGAGCCAGGCACGCCGGGCAACGAAGGCGACGTGGTCAAGGTGACCATCACCGCTGACCAGGTTTCGGTCGCTGAGAACGTGAAGCCGACCTTCACCGTTCACATCAACACTGCGCTGGCTCACGACCTGGTTGTGACCTTGAGCAACAACGCTACCGTCACCATCAAAGCCGGTGAAACCAGCGCGCCGTACACTCACGGCGCGCAGGGCGACGACGTCTACAAAGATGCCGGTGAAATCAGCCTGGGTATCAAGTCGGCAGCAGACATCGATGGTCGTACCTTCGAAAACCTGCAGCTGGGCGACGCCGCTTCGGTCAAAGTGACCGATACCACTGACGACGTCATCGCCAAGCTGACCGCCACCCCTTCGGTCACTGAAGGCGGCGAGATCACCTACACCGTCACCCTGACCAACAAAGACGGTCTGCCGATCGACAACCACGCGCCGTTGTACTTCACCTTGAGTGACGGCAAGACGGTGATCACCGTACCAGCCAACGGCACCACCGGTTCGATTACCGTGACTGCGCCGGACAACGTCTACACCGGCACTAACCCGCCGGTCGAGCAGAGCCTGCAATCGGTTAGCGGCGCTGATGCTTGGAAGTTCGAAAACCTGGTTCTGGACAAGACTCCAGTCAGCACCACTGTCACTGACGAGCCAGGCACGCCGGGCAACGAAGGCGACGTGGTCAAGGTGACCATCACCGCCGATCAAATCTCGGTGGCTGAAAACGTTAAACCGACCTTCACCGTCCATATCAACACTGCCCTGGCCCACGACCTGGTCGTGACCTTGAGCAACAACGCCACCGTCACCATCAAAGCCGGTGAAACCAGCGCGCCGTACACCCACGAAGCGCAGGGCGACGACGTTTACAAAGACGCCGGCGAAATTTCCCTGGGTATCAAGTCTGCCGTCGATGTTGACGGCCGTGCCTTCGAGAACCTGCAGTTGGGCGACGCGGCATCGGTCAAAGTCACCG
>Ga0213823_1000864_pt1 | contig 21281 bp, 12 predicted proteins | sample MC6MC0907MG_FD_179887 | JGI IMG/M metagenome (GOLD analysis project Ga0213823, IMG submission 179887) | Enriched soil aggregate microbial communities from Iowa State University, Ames, United States - MC6-MC0907-MG | ecosystem: Environmental > Terrestrial > Soil > Unclassified | place: USA: Iowa...
CTGCCGCCGTACTGCTCCGGCACCAGCATGCCGAACAGGCCCAGGGCAGCCATCTCGTCAATGGCTTCGCGCGGGAAGCGATGCGCCTTGTCCCATTGCTCGGCGAACGGCCTTAGACGCTCCTGGGCAAAGTCACGGATGGCGTCGACAATTTGTTGTTGCTCGTCAGTTACCAGCATGGTTCACCTCAGTACAGGCATTCGACGGCGATGGCCGTGGCCTCGCCACCGCCAATGCAGATGGCCGCCACGCCGCGGCGCAGGTTGTTCTGGCGCAAGGCCGACAACAGCGTCACCAGAATCCGCGCGCCCGAAGCGCCGATCGGGTGGCCCAGCGCACAGGCGCCGCCATGGATATTGACCTTGTCGTGTGGCAGGTCAAGGTGCTTCATGGCCGCCAGGGTGACCACAGCGAAGGCTTCGTTGATCTCGAACAGGTCGACTTCGGCCAGGTTCCAGCCGGTACGCTTCATCAGCTTGTCGATAGCGCCAATTGGCGCGGTGGGGAACAGCGCCGGGGCATCGGCAAAAGCGGCATGGCCATGGATCACGGCCAACGGTTCGAGGCCGCGCTTGTCTGCTTCGGAGCGGCGCATCAGCACCAGCGCTGCGGCACCATCGGAGATCGAGCTTGAGTTGGCGGCGGTCACCGTCCCCCCTTCACGGAAGGCCGGCTTGAGCTGCGGGATCTTGTCCAGGCGCGCCTTGGGCGGCTGCTCGTCATCCTTGACCAGGCGCTTCTCTTTGCCCTCGGTGACTTCCACCGGGACGATCTCGGCAGCGAAAAGGCCGTTCTTGATAGCGTCTTGCGCGCGGGTCAGCGAGGTAATGGCGAATTGGTCCTGGGCTTCGCGGCTGAAGGCGCCCGCCTGGGCGCAGTCCTCGGCGAAGGTGCCCATCAGCCGGCCCTTGTCGTAAGCGTCCTCGAGCCCGTCCATGAACATGTGGTCGATGATCTTGCCATGGCCCATGCGGTAACCGCCGCGGGCCTTGTCCAGCAGGTAGGGGGCATTGGTCATGCTCTCCATGCCGCCAGCCACCACCACATCGGCGGTGCCGGCCAGCAGCAGGTCGTGGGCCATGATCGCCGCCTGCATGCCCGAGCCGCACATCTTGTTCAAGGTGGTACACGTGGTGTGTTTGTCCAGGCCTGCGCCCAGCGCGGCCTGGCGCGCCGGGGCCTGCCCCTGGCCTGCCGGCAGCACGCAGCCGAACAGCACCTGCTCGACGCTGGCGGCATCGATACCGGCGCGTTCGACGGCTGCGCGGATCGCCGCTGCGCCCAGTTGCGGTGCGGTGAGGCTCTTGAGGTCGCCCTGCAGGCCGCCCATGGGCGTGCGCACGGCGCTGACGATGACAATAGGATCGTTGACGAGGGTCATGTTCAATGCTCCTTACTTGGCAGCCATGCGCAGCGCGCCGTCGAGGCGTATCACCTCGCCGTTGAGCATGCTGTTCTCGATGATGTGGCGGGCCAGGGCGGCGTATTCCTGTGGCCGCCCCAGGCGCGGCGGAAACGGTACGCCGGCGGCCAGGGAGTCGCGTACTTCCTGGGTCATGCCGGCCATCATTGGCGTCTCGAAGATGCCGGGGGCGATGGTCATCACCCGGATCCCGAAGCGCGCCAACTCACGGGCCGCAGGCAGCGTAAGGCTGGCGATCGCGCCTTTGGATGCAGCATAGGCGGCCTGGCCGATCTGCCCGTCATAAGCGGCGATGGAGGCGGTGTTGATGATCACGCCGCGCTCCCCTCCTTCTTCAGCCTGGCCCTCGGCCATGGCTGCCGCTGCAAGGCGCAGCAAATTGAAACTGCCGATCAGGTTGACGTTGATGACCTTGGTGAAGCTGGCCAGGCCATGCGGGCCCTGCTTGCCCAGCACCTTCTCGGCGCCGACGATACCGGCACAGTTGATCAGGCCATGAATACTGCCAAAAGCTCTGACAGCAGCGTCGACCGCCGCCTTTGCGGCCTGCTCGTCGCTGATGTCGGCGACCGCGAAACGGGCGCTGTCACCCAGTTCGCGTGCCTTGGCTTCGACGGCTTGGGCATTGAGGTCGACCAGCATGACCTTGGCACCTGCCTCGACCAGCATCTGCGCAGTGGCGGCACCCAGCCCGGAAGCCGCGCCGCTGACGATGAAATGTTTGTGGTTGATCTGCATGTGGGGTCCCTCAGGCGCTGGCGCGTGTGGCCAGCGGCGCTTGTTGTCTGGCGATTTCCTGATTGCGCAGGATGAAGCGTTGCAGCTTGCCGCTCGGCGTCTTGGGCAGCTCGCTGACGAATTCGATTTCACGCGGATAGGCGTGGGCATACAGTCGCTGGCGCACGTGCCGGCGCAACGCATCTTCCAGCTCGGCGGTGCCTGTCACGCCTTTGGCCAGCACGACGAAGGCCTTGATCAGCTCGGTGCGCTCCGGGTCGGGCTTGCCGATGACTGCCGCTTCGATCACCGCTGGGTGCTCGATCAGCGCGCTTTCCACATCGAAAGGGCCAACCCGGTAACCGGAGGTGGTGATGACATCGTCGCTGCGGCCGACAAAGCTGATGCTGCCGTCGGCGTTGAGCTCGACGGTATCGCCGCTGAGGTAATACTTGCCGACGAACGATTGGGTAGGCACGCCGCGATAACCGCCGAACCAGCACAAGGGCGATTGCTCACGGTCGACGGCCAGAATCCCAGGTTGCCCGACCGACAGCTCCGCGCCCTGCTCATCGAGCACGACGATACGGTGGCCTGGAATGGCGAAACCGGCAGCCCCTGGATGCACGGGGTGCTTCAAGCCATGGTGGTTACACAGCACCATCCCCAGTTCGGTCTGGCCGTAGTGATCGTGGATGGTCACCCCCAGTTCGTCGGCAAACCAGCGTATGACCTCCGGGTTGAGGGGCTCGCCGGCACTGCTGACGGCCCGCAGGCGGCCTTGGATTGGCGCGGAAAACTCACCGCCCGCAGCAATCAGCAACCGATAGGCCGTAGGCGAACCGGCCAGGTTGCTGATGCCCAGCTTGTTGATGATGTGCGCGCAGCTCTCGACGTTGAACGGGCCATCGTAGAAGGTCGTGGCGTGGCCCAGCGACAACGGGCCGGTCACGGCGTAATACAGGCCATACGCCCAACCTGGATCGGCCAGGTTCCAGAAGTTGTCTTCCGGGCGCAGGTCAATCGCATCACGCATGTAGCCCTGGAAGGCGACGATGGCGCGCAGCGGCACTTCAAGGGGTTTGGCTGGGCCGGTGGTGCCCGAGGTGAACATCAACAGGAACGGGTCGTCACCCGTGCGCATGACAGGTTCACAGCCATCTGCAACGTGTTCAAGGCTGGCATGGAAATCCAGTTCGCCAGCGCGTGCTTGAACTGTGATGACCTTCGGGCAATCACTCACCTCATCCAGCTTGGCGCGGTTCTGCTGGTCGGTGACGACCACGCGCGCTGCGGACTGCGCCAGGCGATGTTCGATGGCCTTGGGGCCGAAGGCAGTGAACAGCGGCTGGTAGACCGCACCCAGGCGCCAGGTGGCGAGGATGGTCACCAGCAATTCGGGGGTGCGTGGCATCAAGCCGGCAACACGGTCGCCGGCGCCTACCCCCTGGGCTTTCAGCACGTTGGCAAAGCGTGCCGCCAAGCCGGCCAGCTCATCGAAGGTATATTGCTTGCTGTCGCCATCACGGCCTTCCCACCGCAGCGCCAGCTTGCCGCTGCCAACATGGCGGTCGCAGCATTCGACACAGGCATTGAGGGCATTCAGCTGCCCGTGCAGTGCCCCGCGGGCGGCCTTGGCATGGTCGAACGAACGGGCGGCATCGGCATAATCACGCATCGTCAGACTCCTGGTTGTTATTGTTGGAGTGCACCATTGGTCTGACGATGTTGTCGCTACATGCCCTGACGGGCAATGGCCAAAGCTGTCAATCTGGATGACCGGTTTGGTCGCCAGCTGGCAGGATTGGATCTGCGTCGGGCGTCAGCATGGGTTTGGTCAACAAGATCACCAAACGGGTTTTGTTTTGTGCAAGCTGCCTGGACAACTCATTGCTTTGTTCCCAATATGGCGCGTCGTCGATCTCACCCCGCTGTTCAAACACTTCGTCCAGACTTTCCTGGAATTGGTCGAGCAGGGGAGCAAACGCCTCCGCGTGTTGCTTTTCCACCCATTCACACCAGAAGGTCTGCTGGCTCAGGAAAGCGGCTTTCGCTTCGACTGTGGCCGCATCCCTGACGAAGGCCCGTGCAGCATCAAGATCCGCCTCGCTGACGTTGGCTATCGCACCGAACATCATCGAGCTCGGCTGGCTTGGCAGCTTCATCTCTTCGGCCAAGGCCAATCGGAAATAAAGGCTGACTTCGATGGCATCAAGGTTTGGCTTGCTCACGGTTTTTTCAGCGATGTACCTGCCGATATGTTCCTTTAACAGCGTGAGCCGGAACAACCCCTGGCCCAGCTCGAGCAACGCCTGTTGCTGCCCGGCCTCTGCTGACGATCGCGTTGCATTCTCCACCAATACAAGCAGATGCAGCTCGCTGAATAGATCGGCGACATCATCTACACAAGTAGTGCCGCGAACATAGGCATGGACGTTATTGGCCAGCTCAGTGTCGGTGTCCATGGCGTCAAGTATCGTCCACACTCGGGCGTCCAGCTCACTGCGCAGCGCCTTATTGCTGTAGTCGCTGCTTTGCTGCAGCCTGCCCAGGATCGTGTCCAGCTCACTGCGTCGTGGCTCAGCGAACAACCGATCCCACGTTTCCCCGCGCGCTTGCACATGCTCACCAGTCACCCAGACATCCCTGGCAGCAAGTAGCTGAGGCGCGGGGTGGGCGGCCGGCGGATGGACATGCACAGGGCGCGCATAGAGGCGCTCCAGTTGCGCTTCCTCAATGGCGTTGCGATGCAGCAAAATTGAGATACGGTAGCCATACGGCATTGCCTGGATGGCTGCAGGTACGTTGATCAGATGATTGGAACGCAGGTCGATCCAGCGCAATAATCGGCACCGCTCCAGGCCCTCAGGCCATTCCAGCAACCCGCACTCCCTCAGGTGCAGGCGCCTGAGCCCTGAAGCCCAGTTGCTCAGATACAAACTGCGGATCGCCGGATTGGCGCTGAGGTCCAGCTCCTGCAGCTCGGTCAGTGTGCTGAGCGCCTCAGACACACGCTCGCCGTTGCGAATACCGTTGTATGAAAGGTCCAGCCTTTCAAGCCCCCGCAGATGCCGAATGCCGACCGGTAGTGCTTCCAGGCGGTTGCGCGCCATATTCAGACGGCGAACATGCCTGAAGCAACTGAGGAAGGCATCTGGCACCACCTGCAGTGGCGTATTGACCATGGCCAGGGCGGTGATGTGATGGAAGTCGATCGCGGCATTCAGTTGAGGCAAGCTGCTCACACCATGCCCACTCAGGTCCAGAACGAAGCCGCGCAAACCATTCCCGTGGGCATCGACCGGCAACTGCCTGCGCCAGGCTTGTAGCAACCTTTGCCCAAGCAGGCGACGCGCTGCCCGTTCCCCTTCTGGCCCATCAGTTATCCACGTCCCCAGGCAATGGTCGAGCATCTGACAGTTCTGCTCTTCCAGAACCAGAGCTGCGTAGGGGTTGGCAGCGTCCAGAATGCGATTCAAATGCTCATCGATCTGCCTGGGCGAATCGCCCTGATAGAGCCTGGCCAATCGCCGCCGGGCCCGCCACCCCGGCCTGCGCAGCTGAGAGGCACTGCCGCCCAGCGGATACCCGACACGGCCATCGTCCAGCTGCTGCCCCGGATTGAACCAGCCCGGCTGCTCCTGCCAGGCCAATTGGCTCACCAGCTTTTGCCGGCCTGTGGGCAGCTGCTTGACGACCTGTCGCCGTAGCTCGCCTGCCTGATCCTCGCTGCCGAGGCCAAGGGCGGTTTTCTGTGCCGCTGTCAGTACGGTGGCAATGGCCTGGAAGAAGTCATCGGGAACGCTGCTCTGCTCTTCCAGCGGGAGGCCTTGAGCGTCATACAACCGGAACGCCCCCGCATGACGTACCATCGTTATTGGCTCTCCCTGCGATGCCTGCGTGTTGATAGCTGCCAGCAAGCGCCCCTCCGCCGACTCGAGGCGTATTTCGAGGCGACTCGAGAAAGACCAATGGTCAAGCCTGGACAGCAGTCCCAGCGCTAACTCGTCGCTGCTATCACAGAACGCGTTTCGCAGCATCACGCCTTGTACAGCACGATTCAGCCTGGCGAGCTGAAGCAGGGAGCGCGCTTTGGTGGAGACAGACAAGGGCAGCCGCTGCCGCAACTGCACCTCTTCCCGCTCGTCTGCGCTCACCTGACAGGCCAATTCGATGGCGTAATCGGTAGGCAAGCCAGGAAAATCCCGCTTCAGCACTTGAACAACAAGGTCAGAACCCGGCTCGACGAATGTGAGGTGATCTAACAGGTCCTGACGTAGTTGGATCTGTTGATCAAGAATCGCCCCATGTCGCTCGGCGGCTGTCAACTGAGCTAAATCGAGGCGCTGCTCGCACCAGTCAAGCAGCGCCAGGTCATCGGCCCCCGTCGCACCGGGCGCCAGCGACCTGAAGAAGCGCTCGATCCTTTCATCGGCCTCGAAACGGCGCAGGGTATCGCGCAAGTTCGCCGGCAAAGGACGATTCTCCACCAGGATCCCGCGCAGTTCGTCTATATCGCTGCAAGCCGCTTGCAGCACCTGCTTGGCACGTAGCTGGTCAAGGGGAATTTGCTGTGGCCAAAGGCGGGCGAGCATCTGCTGTGGGTCATTCCAGCCCATGGGCGAGTCGTCAGGTAACAGCCACAGGCGCTCGGCGTTGCGCTGCAGCACCGGCCCGTAAGCCTGTGGCCGGTCGGGATGAAGCAGCCGCCAGGCCCCGTTCTCACTCGGCTGATGCACCTCGTAATAGTGCTCGTCGACCCTTAGCCAACGGCGGTTGCCTTTGAAATACAAACCATCTGCACCCATGACCGCATCATCCGGCAATTCACGCTGGTAGATACTCAGGTCGCCGTTCCACAGCCCTTGGCTATCATCGTCCAACGTGACCGCTTCCAGGCCCTCTTCCAGCGCCCTGTCGACCAAACGGCCAGCAGCGGCGCCCGCACCCCCCGCAGCCCCCGTGGCAACGACAACCTGCGCCACGTTCAGTGCATGTTGCAATGCTTCGTGGTCATGCCCCTTGGCCCAGTCTGTAACGCCTTCGAACACCTGGGCGCAAACATCCTTCAGCAACGCCCCCAACAGCACGGCCCCTACCGCGGGGATGAAGAACCCGGCCAGCCCGACCAGCCCCCAGCCAAGCGACGTCCAGTCCTCCAGGCGTTCACGGCTGGCCTCGGCATCAGCGTCTGCGGTAGGTACGAGCAGCACCTTGGCATCCGCGCGCACCCGCTCGACCTGCTCATCCACCCAGCGGGTGAAGACTGTGCCGTGCCCGGTCATGCCCTCTATCTGCAGGTCAGGCACGTCATCCATCAAGCGCAATTGCAGCTGCTGGAAGAACGCGCTGCGAGCATCCAGCGCGATCAATTGCAGGAGTTCACGCTGATAACCTTGGTGCTGCAGGGCGGATACCATTTCAACTTGCAACTCTTGGGTGGAGCTGTGCCAGCGCAGTGGATTGTCGGCATCGCCAGGCATGTAGGTCACTACACCTGCACTGTTGCCATCGGCCGTTTTCAACTGGATTATCAAAGCCTCATGAACCAGCACCCCCAGCATGGACATCAGCCCTGGGTACGCCGTGAGCCTGGGCTCGGTAGCCGTGCCGCCAGGGCTTTCGGCATAGTGCTCCAGTGCGTCTCGGACATCGTTGTCGATCTTGCCCTTGAGAAAGGCGACCTGCACGGCCAGCTTGAAGCCCGCAAGCTTGTCCGCCACCAGCAGCGCCTTGTTCTGGGTGAAATGTTGATCAAGCAGTGCCTGGTACTGCTTTCCAGCATCCAATTGGCGGCACGCTTCGATCAATTGCGCGGTATTGCCAATGACCCCTTCATCGTCAGCCTGGACAACCAGACCACTGCCGCTCAAGGGGATGTCATCTTCGGCGAAGTTCTGCACCAGGCGCGACAACGCTGGCTGCACTTCAAAAGCGTCTTCCAGGTGGGGAACCGAATGGCCAACCGGTCTGCGAGTCTTCCTTCGCCACTGCAACGCGTTCAGTGTTTGCCCACTGGGCAGCATGCCTGCCAGGGCTTCGGAGAATTTGCTCTCGGCGAACGCCTGCAGGGGTACCGCTGCCTTGGTCGCCCCGGCCACGGCTATCTGGCTGGCTCTATGGCTGGCGATCAATACTCGCAGCTTGTAGATGTTGGCTTTTGAGGCACCTTTGATCCATTCAGGTAGCGATTCGGTGAAAGCCGTAGCAGCCTCTTGCATATCTTGGGCAGTGACACTGTTACGGGTACTGGGTACAGCCGGAAATGTGCGCATGAGGAACCCTCTGTGCTGATGAGAGGGCACAATCTTTCACTCATTGCGGCAACGCTTCAGAGGGAAGCCGAACAGCTGTCGCAGTCAAGGCAGACAGCCGCTCAGCAGTGAGGCTCACGCGCCTGGACCAACGCACGGTAATGGCCGGGGTTGCAGCCAAACCACTTGCGAAAGGCCTTGTAGAACGAGCTGCTGTCGGCAAACCCCAGCCGCTCGGCAATGTCCGCCATGGCGGGTTCAGCCTCGCTGAGCCAGGCAATCGCCAATTCACGTCGCACGCTGTCCTTGAGCCCTTGGTAGGTCTGCCCTTCTTCGGCCAGGCGCCGGCGCAGGGTGGAAGGTGACAAGCACAACTGCCGGGCCAGGGCGTCGGCGTCGGGCCACTGATTGGGGTGCCGATGCAACAGATCGTTGCGCACACGCCGCCCCAGGCTGGCAGGGTCGCGATACTTGACCAGAATATTGCCCGGCGCTTCGGCCAAGAAGCGTTGCAATTCCTGGGGCGTACGCTTGATTGGCAGGTCAAGGCTATCGGCGGCAATGATCATGCGCGTACGCGGCCGATCGAATTGCAAACTTTCCGAGAACATGACCCGGTAATCATCGCAGAACGAAGGCTCGGCGCAGCGCAGGTCGATGGCCAGGATCGGGATGCGCCGGCCCGCCAGCCAGCAGGCGACGCCGTGCACGATCATCCAGAAGGTGAAATAGGTGAAGGCTCGCCGCGACTGTTCACGGGGTTCATTGATGACGATTTCAGCCAGGCTCTGCTGGCGTATCAGGGTTGGATGCAGGTCCGCGAGCATCAACGAAAGAAAACCCAGCGCGACGTCCAACCCCTCACCGAGCGTCGGCTGGGCCATGGCTGCACGGGTCATGAAGGCCAGGCTGCCGACGGCCAGGCCACGCGGGTCCATGGCGAAGAATTCATCGTTGCAGCGTCGCGCCAGCAGCCGCCAAAGCTGGGCATAGGCATCAGCACTCACCCGCGCCTCTGGCAGCTCAAGCTGCGCCGGGTCGATGCCGGCACGCCGCAGCACACCGACATCGGGTTGCCCTGCCGGGCAGGTCTGCAACAGCGCTTCGCGCACCAATTGCATGGAGATGGTGTCTTTTTCGCTCATCGGCCATCCAGATTGATCTGTGCCGGCCATCTTAGGCCCGGTCAGGAAAAACACCAGCCCTGCCTCACAGGTTCGCGGCCAGGCCCAGGAATGCCTGAATCAAGCGCAGTTCGCGACGACGCTCCAGGCAGCCGATCATGTGCTGATTGACCAGGCCCTCTCCGGTGAGCGGCCGCGCCACCACACGGGGGTCGTTGGCTACCTCGGTCGACGAAACCACCCCAACGCCCAGCTGCGAAGCCACCGCCTCGGTGACCGCCTCGCGGCTGTCCAGCTCCAGCAGCACGCGGGGGTGCACACCCGCTGCGGCACAGGCCTTATCGAAAGTGCGGCGGGTGGTAGAACTGGGCTCTCGCAACACCATGATCTGCTGGTTGAGCTCGGCCAACGGCAAATCCCCCTCGCCGCTCGCCCAGGCATGCCCCGCCGGCAGCAGCGCGCACAGGCGCGACTCGCACAGGGCCTGCAGGTACAGGCCCTTGCGTGGCTCGATCTCGGTCAGCACGGCAACATCGGCATGTTCGGAAAGCAATGCAGCCAGCGTCTCCTGGGCATTGCCCAGGCGCAGGTTGACGGTGATGCCCGGGTAACGCTCGCGCAACTGAGCGAGCATCGGCATGACCCGGTGCGGGCCGTCCGCAGCGACCTCCAGGCGGCCAGTGAGCAACTGCCGATTGGCCTCGAGCATCGCCTGTGCCTCTTGCGCCAGGCCGAACATGGCCCGGGTAATGGCTGCCAGGCGGGTGCCCTCTTCGGTCAGCTCGACCCGCCGTGCGGTGCGCCGCAACAAGGTGATCTGGTAGTGCTCTTCCAGCGCCTTGACGTGCCCGGTGACCGCCGGCTGGCTGATGAACAACCGCGCGGCGGCGCGGGTGAAGCTGCCTTCGCGGGCAACTGCATCGAAGGCACGTAGCTGAAACAGGTTCATATTTATCGGCCTGACTTATAGCTCGAATAACAACAAACAATTTGATTGATAGGAAGGGGAATTGCAACCTAGCCCCGTAGTTTCAGCGCCAGATTATTCGGCTGACCACCCGCCGCTTGTGAGGAACCACGGAATGAGCATCGCCCCGATCCTGCTGACCCCCGGCCCCCTGACCACCTCCGCTCGCACCCGCCAAGCCATGCTGGTGGATTGGGGCTCCTGGGACCGCGACTTCAACCAACTCACTGCCAGCGTCTGCGAACAATTGCTCGCCATCATCGACGGCAGCGCCAGCCACCACTGCGTCCCTCTGCAGGGCAGTGGCACCTTTGCCGTGGAAGCCGCCATCGGCACCCTGGTACCACGCGACGGCAAGGTGCTGGTATTGATCAACGGCGCCTACGGTCAACGCCTGGCAAAGATCTGCAAGGTTCTGGGGCGCACCTACACTACTTTCGAAACCGCCGAAGATCAGCCGACCACTGCTGCCGATGTCGATCGCCTGCTGGCCGCTGACCCGGCCGTGACCCACGTGGCGTTGATCCACTGCGAAACCAGCACCGGTATCCTCAACCCGCTGCCGGAGATCGCCCAGGTGATCAAGCGCCACGGCAAGCGCCTGATCATCGATGCCATGAGTTCGTTCGGCGCGCTGCCGATCGATGCCCGCGCAATCCCCTTCGAGGCGCTGATCGCCGCCTCTGGAAAATGCCTGGAAGGCGTACCGGGCATGGGCTTCGTCTTCGTCGAAAAAACCGCACTGGCCGCCGCCGAAGGCAACGCCCACTCGCTGGCCATGGACCTGCACGATCAGCACACGTACATGGCCAAGACCGGCCAGTGGCGCTTCACGCCGCCCACGCACGTCGTGGCTGCACTGCATGAGGCGCTGCAGCAATACAACGAGGAAGGCGGCCTGCCCGCCCGCCACCAGCGCTACGCCAATAACTGCAAGACGCTACTCGACGGCATGGCTGCCATCGGCCTGCGCAGCTTCCTGCCGGCCGACATCCAGGCGCCGATCATCGTCACCTTCCACGCCCCTGACGACACTCGCTATCAGTTCACGGATTTCTACCAACGGGTCAAAGCCAAGGGCTTCATCCTCTACCCAGGCAAGCTGACCCAGGTCGAGACCTTCCGCGTCGGCTGCATAGGCGTGGTCGGCCCGGACGGCATGCAAGCCGCTGTAAATGCCGTGGCCGACGTGCTACGGGAAATGGAAGTACTGGATATCTGACCCTTTGCCCACCCGATTTCAGGAATCAGCGCACATGAACTACAGCAACCCTACCCAGCTGCAAGCCGCCATCCTCGACTGGGCCGGCACCGTGGTCGACTTCGGCTCCTTCGCCCCGACGCAGATCTTTGTCGAAGCCTTCGCCGAGTTCGACGTGCAGGTGTCCATTGAAGAAGCCCGTGGCCCGATGGGCATGGGCAAGTGGGACCACATACGCACCCTGTGCGACGTGCCTGCCATCGCCGAGCGTTACCGCACAGTATTCGGCCGCACCCCGACTGACGATGACGTCACCGCCATCTACAACCGCTTCATGCCCCTGCAGATCGAAAAGATCGCTGTGCACTCGGCGCTGATCCCTGGCGCCCTGGACACCCTCACCGGCTTGCGCAAGGGCGGCCTGAAGATCGGCTCGTGCTCGGGCTACCCGAAAGTGGTGATGGACAAGGTGGTGGAGCTGGCGGCGCAGAACGGCTATGTCGCCGACCACGTGGTGGCCACCGACGAAACCCCGAACGGCCGCCCATGGCCGGCCCAGGCACTGGCCAACGTGATTGCCCTGGGCATCGACGATGTGGCGGCCTGTGTGAAGGTTGACGATACCGTGCCGGGCATCCTGGAAGGTCGCCGCGCCGGCATGTGGACTGTGGCCCTGGTGTGCTCCGGCAACGCGCTGGGCCTGACCTGGGAAGGTTACCGTGCCTTGAGCGCAGAGAAGCTGGAGAGCGAGCGCAAGCGTATTCACGCAATGTTCGAAAGCTCGCGCCCGCACTACCTGATCGACACCATCAATGAACTGCCCGAGGTGATCGCCGACATCAACCGGCGCTTGGTCAAGGGTGAGATGCCGCAGGCGTTCTGACGCAGCGGTGCTGCCCCCATCGCGGGCAAGAGCGTGCCCACAGCTTCGCCATCGAACCTGTGGGCGCGGTCTACCCGCAAAAGCGCCTGTTCGTCACGCGGGGGAACAAGGTCAGCGAATACGGCCGCGCCCCGCACTCAACCTCGACTTCTTTCCAGGCTGCGAACGAGCCGCAAGGTGAGCTCCAGCCTCAAGGCATGGGTATCGGCGTCCTGCTCATTGTCCAACTCGTCAAGGTCGTTCCGGTACTGCGGCTCACCCAACTGAGCGCGCTGCCCTTCGATCACGTTGCGCCTCTGCTCGTAGAGTTGTACCAGGTCGTTGAAAGGTTCAGCATTCACCAGTGCCAGGTGTCGCCGCCAGAACGAGCGTCGACACAGGCTAGCGGCCAAGTGTTCAGGTGTTTCGGCCTCACGTAAGGCACGCAATGCCTCCAGCAACTGGTCCTCGGTTACCCTACCGTCCTGCGATTCGCGCATTGCCAGCGGCTGTCGGGGCAAGCTCAAGCGCTGCCGCAGACGCACCCGATAGCCCAGGATAATGGCTGTACGGTCTACGGGTACTCGCAACGTCTGACGTTGGGCGATATCCCGTCGCGCGTACTGGTCCAGAAAATCCAGGCGCATGAGCGCCCGCCCCAGATCCACCAGGTCAGCACCCCGCCCAGCCGCTACAAGGGCCTCTGCCCGGGCGATATGCAAGCGTAAAGTCAACTGGCTGAAGCGCTCGATAGCCGCGTTGTGATCAATCAGGGGCCGCTCCATCAATTCGTCGATTTGCCGACGAAATTCCGCATTGTGTTCCCATTCGTTCAGCACATCCCAACCCTGCTCGATCAGATACGATCGCGGCCAGCTGAAGTCGGCGAACTCGATAAGTTCGCTCAACAGTGCAACAAGCCGTGCCCCAGATACCGATGCCGTCAATGCGCTCCAACGAGTGTCACGAACAACCCGCAGTGCGGCATCCTCGCCGACCCACCATGCACGGGCATCGGTCGCCGCGATCCGCAACTGCGCCGGCTCTTCCGGGATGCTGTCCAACGCATAGAAACGCTGCAATGCCTGGCTAGATAAAGGGTTGCCGTCGAGTTGAAAAATGCGGCGAAACTCATAAGGCATCTGCAGCAAGACATCAGGCGCAGCGTGCAGCTGGTTGTCACGCAAGTCAGCTATTTCGAGAAAGCCACAGAGCTCCACACCCTCCGGCCAGGCACCCAAACGACAATTGCGCATAAAGAGGCTCACCATGTGCGGCAGGTGATTGAACCTCATTGCGAACTGGCCCAGCGGATTGTGGCTGAGATCGAGATAGGCAAGACGCGGCAGCGTGCTCAAGGCCTGCTGGGCTGCCGCATCCAATCGGATGTTATTACGCGCCAAGCGCAGCTCGCGCAGTTCGATCAGGTATGAAATACCCTCGGGAATGCGCAGCAGCGTATTCCCCCCCATATTCAACACCTGCAAGCTGGTGAATGAACTGAGAAACTGTGTCGGCACTCCGGTAATCGTTGTACCCTCCATCACCAATGAAGTGATGAAAGTGAAATTCAGGCGCAGGGGTAACTCTGGAAGCGTGGTGATATTCAGGCCGGTGAGGGTCAGGCGCTGCCCTGCTACACCGCCATTGTCGGCGGGGAAACGCTCGCCCTGCGCAGCCCAGGCGCTTCGCATGCGCTGGGTAACGTAACCCCGCGTGCGCCGCCGGGTATCGTTGAGCTCACTCCCCTGCCAGCGCTGCAGCGCCCTTTCCAGTTGCTCATGCTCGTTCTGCACCTCGAGCAGAAGCTCGTACGCCGATGCCTGTCCTTCAAGCCTGCGTTGCAGCTCCTCGTCAATCTGCGCTTCGCTCAAGCCAGGAAAGTACCGGCGCAGACCGTCTCGCAACACGTCCCTTGGGGTTCTGCGCTGGCCTTGACCACGACCACTGAGCAAGTAACCGACCCGGCCATCGTCCAGGCGTTGCCCGGGGTTGATCCAGCGTGCACGTTCCGGCCATTCCAGGAAACGCGCAATTTCTTCATGAGTTCGAGGCAGTTGCTCCAGCGCCCGAGCCAGGAGCAGCTGACTTGCATCGTCACTCCCCGCTATTCCCAACTCGACACGCTGAGCGGGGGTTAGCAGTGCGACGACTACCTGGAAGAGATCTCCTGGGTCGCCTGCTGAAACCGTGACCTCGCCGCCATTGGCCGCGAAAACATTGAACTTTCCGTTCTGGTGGACGAGTATCCGCAACGGCGTCCCTTGTTCCTGCGCCACCAGGCTTGCAACAACACGCCCGTCAACTTCACCTTCACACAGATTGATGTTGATGGTCCGAGGCCCCAGCTGATTGAGCAATGCGAATACCAATTCGCCTGTCTCGGTGGCATATCCATTGGCCAGGTAGAGGCCCGCCAAGGCCTTGTTGATTCTCGCAACACGCAATAACGACGCCGCCTTGAGCGCCAAAGCCAGGGGCAGCTTGCCGGTTCTGAACCCTTCATTGTGTTCTACTGTACTGGCCTCGCCTGCCAGCATCTGAGCATACGCATCCCCCAACCCAGGAAAATCCCTCTTCAACTGCTGCAGCAACGGGTCATCGCCAACACGGTCCAGACGCGTCAGGTGCGCGTAAAGCTTGCCACGCAGTTGCAGCTTCGCCCCCAGCACCTGCGCAATGCCTTTGCCGACATCGGGAGATGACTCGCACCACGTCAGCAGTTCCTCGTCCTGTGCATCCAGACGTTTGCGCTGCAAATGATCGAAGAAGCGCTCGATCAGCCCGTCCGCTTCAAAGCTGCGCAGGGTTTCCCGCAGGTTGACAGGCAACGCTCGGTTTTCCATCAGGATGCCGCGCAGCTCGTCTTGATCGACCCCTGCTACGCGCAGTACCTGCTCGGCCCGCTGCGCGTCTATCATCGGGTGCTGTGGCCACAACCTGTCAAGCATCTGCGCGTTGTCAGCCCACACCCAGGGCCGTTCGCAAATCGGCCGCCAGCAGCGCTCGTCGTTATGCAGCACGACGGGCTCGTAAGCGCCTGAACGTCGTGAATGGCGGAGCCGATAGGGGCCCTCAGGTTCGGGCCGATGCACTTCATAGTAACGCGAACCGGAGCGCAGCCAGCGCTGACTGCCATCGCCATACAAGCCGTCGGAACGCAGGCTGATATTTTCAGGTACCGACTCGTAAGGTACGAGGCTGTCGTCCCACAAACGCTGAGTGCCGGTTCGCACATTGACGGGCTCCAGGGCAGCTACCCAGGCGCTGCGCAACACAATCACGCCAACCACGGTCGCCGTTGTCGCTACCAGCGCTTCGGCGACACCGAGCATATGCTCCAATGCTTCATGCCGGTGGCCCTCGTACCAGTCCTGCGCGCCTTCGAAGACCTCACCCAAGGTCTGCAGTACCAGTTGCCCCAGCAACACGGCCCCGACCACCGGGATGAACAGCCCTGCCAGATTGATCAGGTTGAGGCCTGCCGACTTCCAGGCCTCGTGCCTGGCGCGGGCTGCCTTGGCATCGGCCTCGGCGGTTGGCACCAACAGCATCCGCGCATCTGCCATGGTGCGCTCGACCTGGGCGCTGGCCAGCGCTGTAAAAATGCTGCCCTGAATCACAACACCTTCCATCTCAAGATCAGGGGATGGGTCTTGGAGACGCTTGCCGAGCAGGTCGACAAAATTGGCCCGAGCGCTCAGGCTGATCAACTGAGAGAAAAACGAGCGATAGGTTTTACCTTGCAGCAAGGTGGCCATGGCGCTGTTCATCGACGCTTCATCAGCAAAATAGCGCAAGGCCTGCTGCGGATCGCTTGGCAAGTAGAGCAGGATACCCTTCTGCGTACCCTGCACATTGCGCAACCGGACGAGCATGCCGTCGGCTGCTGCCTGGCCAAGCACCTGCAAAGTGCCACCATAACCGCGCAGCCCCGACTTATGAAGGTGCGACTCTGCACGGGTCATCTCGAGCAGCGCTATTTCCACCTCGGCCGTAATGTCGCCTTTCATCGCTGCAATCTTGCCTGCCAACGCAAGCCCGGATCGCTTGTCGTCGGCCAGAATACTCAAGGCCGTAGCATTGAATATCCGTTCCAGTTCATCCTGGTACTTTTGCCCCACATCCAGCCCTCTGCACTCGGCCGCAAGCAACGTTTCCGAGATTGACAACACCTCATCATGCCCCGGCGCGACCAGGCCAGAGCCTGCGTATAAGGGGCTGTCAGATTCGAAGTTGCTCATCAGCCTCAAGATGCCGACGGTGCGTGATGCCTGGTAACCAAACGCCTGCATGTCAGAGCTGCCGAGCGTACCGATCCAGGGCGTCACTTCCAGCCACTCGAGCTGCGAAAACTCCACCCCCGCAGGCAGCGGCTTGGCCAACAGCGACTTGAGATGCTTTTCGGCGAATACATCCAGCGGTTCAAGCTTGAGGGTGAGCCCACGCAGGCGCGCCTGGCTGGCCTGATGGGCATTGAAGGCGGCACGCAACCTCGTCATCTGGGCACGCGAGGCGCGCTTCAACCACGCTGGCAGCCTTGCGGCGATAAAGTCGTCAGTGGCAGCAAGGGTCTTTTCATCGACCGTGCGTGTCGCCGAGGAATTGTGCGTCATTGTCGCTCCAGCAATCAGGTTCAGGAGCGCCAATACTGTAGGAGGGCCTCGGCATCACCGCAGTTGGAATGGATGCCGCGTGCACGGCTGGCGAGGCCGTGCCTGGCATCCGGTGAGGGCTTGAATTCAGACCGCCCGGTTCAACTTCACCCACGAAGCGAACTTGTCGATAAAGCCCTGCAAGAACGGCCGGGTCTTGTCACCGAGCTTGCCGCTGTCCTCGAACAGGGTCGCCGCCCCACCGATATAGGCCTCTGGCATCTGCATGCACGGCATGTCGAGGAACACCAGCGACTGACGCACGGCATGGTTGGCACCGAACCCGCCAATGGCCCCCGGCGACACGCTGACCACCGCAGCCGGCTTGCCACTCCAGGCGCTTTGCCCATACGGCCGTGAGCCCACGTCGATGGCATTCTTCAGCGCGCCGGGTACTGAACGGTTGTATTCCGGGGTAACGAACAGCACCGCATCACTGTGGCGGATCTCGTCGCGAAAACGTTTCCAGGGCTCTGGCACGCCAGCCGCCTCGACATCTTCGTTGTACAACGGCAAGTCGCCGATCTCTATGATTTTCAGGTTGAGACTGGACGGCGCCAGCTCTGCAAGGGCGCGGGCCACCTTGCGGTTGTAGGAGTCCTTGCGCAAGCTGCCGACGACGACCGCTACCGAATACACCTGGCTCATGGCGATTTCCAACCTTTGCTGGGTAAGAGACTTGGTAGTTATAGATGACCGTTCTTCGGCGCTTTGGTTTTTTTTAACGGGGCGGAAAACTTCCGGGTACCTTCCACGGTCTATTCAGGCAGACATTTCCTACGTATTTCAGAGGTTTTCACCTAAATGGCAGCAGTAATGGTCGGCCAATTCCACGCCCGTGACGCCGAAGGCCGTATCTACCCCGTTCACGAGTTCCAGGAGTCCACCCTGCAGACCGATGGCAGCGCCCTGGGCTCGCCGATCACCACCTATCGCCTGGCCATCGGCGACCGGGTCAACCACCTGGGTGAAGACCGCTTCGAACTGGCGCAGACCGGCGTCGAGATCATTCGCATTCCTTGACACAGTCCACGGTGTAGGTGCCGGTCTCGTTCTGCAGGCCGTGCACATCGGCGACGAAGCCCGGGAAGCCGCTGTTGAAGGCACGGGCAAACGCCAGGTATTCCAGGATCGAGCGGGTCGCTTCGGTGAACCGCTCGCCAGGCATGATCAACGGAATGCCGGGTGGGTACGGCACCAGCATCACCGCCGCGATGCGGCCGAGCAGCGCTTCTATCGGCACCGCCTCCACCTCTCCCCGCACCATCTGGTCGTAAGCCCGAGCCGGGCTGAGTGCTGCATCCGGCAAACGGCTGAATAGCCGTTTGAGCTGCTTGGCCGTGGCATTCACGCGGTAGCAGTCATGCAGTTGGTCGCACAGGTCACGCAAGCCGATACCTTGATAGCGCGCCCCATCGACCGCAACGATGCTGGGCAGGCACAGATTCAAGGCAGTGTTGGCATCATAATGGCGCTTGAATTCCAGCAGTTCGGTCAGCAGCGTGCTCCACTTGCCTTTGGTGATACCCATGGAGAACAGCACCAGGAAGCTGTACAGGCCGGTCTTCTCCACCACCAGCCCGCGCTCCCAGAGAAACTTGCTGACCACCGCCGCTGGAATGCCATGCTCGCCTGGAACGCCGTCGGCACTCAGCCCTGGCATCACCAGGGTGACCTTGAGCGGGTCGAGCAGCACATAATCGTCAGCCACCTCGCCAAAGCCATGCCATTGCGCCCCCGGCTGCAGCAGCCAGTCGTGCGCGGCCAATAGGGCAATGCCCTCTGCTGCCGGCGGTTGCCAGATACTGAACCACCAATCGTGCGCAGCGATGTGCTCGCGCAGGTTGGCCAGGGCACGACGAAAGCTCAACGCCTCGTCGAACATTTCCTGCAGCAGCGACCGCCCGGCGGGGCCTTCCATCATGGTCGACGCTACATCCAGTGACGCCAGGATGCTGTACTGCGGGGAAGTGGAGATGTGCATCATGAATGCTTCGTTGAAGCGGTCGCGGTCCAGTTGCCGCTGCGCACCGTCCTGCACGTGGATCATCGACGCCTGGCTGAAGGCTGCCAGCAGCTTGTGCGTCGAATGAGTGCTGAACACCAGCGGGCTCCCCTCCGTGCACTCGGTGCCCATGGCATAGCGGCCGGTGAAGAACTCGTGAAACGCCGCATAGGCGAACCAGGCCTCGTCAAAATGCAGCACCTCGGCGCTGCTGCCCAGGGCCTGCTTGATCAGCCCGGCGTGGTAGCACAGGCCGTCATAGGTGGAGTTGGTCACGACCGCCAGCTTGATGCGCGGTTCACGGCCCTTGGCCAAAGGGTTGGCCAGTATCTTGGACTGGATCGACTCGGGGCTGAACTCACTGAGAGGAATCGGCCCGATGATGCCTAGCTCATTGCGCTCCGGGCACAGGTAGATGGGGATGGCGCCCGTCATGATGATTGCGTGCACTACCGACTTGTGGCAGTTGCGATCCACCAGCACCAGGTCGTCGCGGCCGACCATGGCGTGCCAGACAATCTTGTTGGCGGTGGAGGTGCCGTTGATGACGAAGAACGTGTGGTCGGCACCGAAGTTGCGCGCGGCGCGGGCTTCGGCCTCGGCCAAGGGCCCGGTATGGTCGAGCAATGAACCTAGCTCCGGCACCGAGACCGACAGGTCCGAGCGCAGCGTGTTCTCGCCAAAGAATTGATGGAAGGCCTGGCCCACCGGGCTTTTGCGGTAGGCCACACCACCGCCATGGCCGGGCGTATGCCAGGAATAGTTGGATTGTGCGGTGTGCTGCACCAGGGCCTTGAAGAACGGCGGCAGCAGGCCGTCGAGGTAATTGTGCGCGGCACGGGCCACCTGGCGGGCCAGGAAGGGCACGGTGTCTTCGAACAGGTAGAGGATGCCGCGTAGCTGGTTGAGCTCGCTCATGGCCTCGGCGGGGGCGTTTTCCAGGGTGACCTGTTCGCCAAGGGCGAAGATCGGCAGGTTCGGCGCACGCTGGCGGGCCAGGCGAATCAGCTCGGCGATGTTCTGCAGCAGGTGGGTGTTTTCGCCAATGCCTTCAGCGGCGATCAGCATGCAGGCCAGGCCGTGATGGGTCGCGGCAACCAGGCGCGCTTCGGCGTTATCCGCGGCGGCGAGGATGGCGAAACCGTCCTGGCGCAGCTCTTCGGCGATCCCCCGCACGCGTTCGCCGGCAACGCTGTCGGCCTTGATGGCGCGGTGGACGATGAGGATCGGGAACTTGAGGTCCTTGTACATCAGGCGGCTACCTCCGAAGGACGGATCGTCCATCTCAGGGTAGTTGAGCCTGATGGTTTAAGTGCCGGCCCTGTCGCCGGCACGGACGATCAGCTAGCCGGCAGGTGTTTCGGTCAAGGCCTGCCACATCGAAGGCCCGCCCGCCGACTTGGCAATGGCCGCCAGGCGCTCGGCATGCGCCTCCAGCTCCTCGGCATTGGCCATGATCACCCGCCCCGGCGCACGCCCGGTAATGCGGCGAATCTCGCTGCCACCGCTGCCCTGGCCATCGTTGTCACCGTCCTGCCCGTTGCCCGCCAGCGAAAGGCTGGTCTGGCCACCGGTCATCGCCAGGTAGACGTCGGCCAACAATTCCGAGTCGAGCAATGCGCCGTGCAGCTCACGGCCGGAGTTGTCGATGTCGTAACGTTTGCACAGCGCGTCGAGGCTGTTGCGCTGGCCGGGGTGGCGGGCACGCGCCAGCAGCAAGGTGTCGAGAATGGTGCAGTGCTGCGAAATGTCGGCGCGGTCGCGCTGCCCCAGCAAGGCGAATTCGTTGTTGATGAAGCCGACGTCGAACGCCGCGTTGTGGATGACCAGCGTGGCGCCCTGGATGAATTCGAAGAACTCGTCGGCCACATCGGCGAAACGGGGTTTGCCGATCAGGAAGGCGTCCGTGATGCCGTGGACGTTGATCGCGCCCTCGTCACTCTCGCGGTCCGGCTGCAGGTACACGTGGAAATGCCGACCGGTCAGGCGCCGGCCCATGACTTCCACGCACCCGATCTCGATGATCCGGTGGCCTTCGCTGACCGGCATGCCGGTGGTTTCGGTATCGAGAAT
>Ga0213823_1000868_pt1 | contig 21221 bp, 12 predicted proteins | sample MC6MC0907MG_FD_179887 | JGI IMG/M metagenome (GOLD analysis project Ga0213823, IMG submission 179887) | Enriched soil aggregate microbial communities from Iowa State University, Ames, United States - MC6-MC0907-MG | ecosystem: Environmental > Terrestrial > Soil > Unclassified | place: USA: Iowa...
CGTCAAGGCTGCCGGTGGGTTCGTCGGCCAGCAGCCAGGCCGGGCGCCCAGCCAGGGCGCGGCCGATGGCGACCCGTTGCTGCTGGCCACCGGACAACTGCTCAGGGTAGCGCGCCAGCAAACCTGCTAGGCCCAACTGCTCTGCCAGGTAAGCCACCCATTGTGGGTCATGCCTGCCAGCCAGCCTGGCCTGAAAGGCCAGGTTCGCCGCCACGTCCAGGCTGCTGATCAGGTTGTATTGCTGGAACACCAGGCCTATGCCCTCCCGTCGCCACTGCGCCAGCGACGCCTCCGAACGGCCGTCGAGCGGGACGCCATCGATCAGGATACGGCCGCTGTCGGCACGGTCCAGGCCGGCAATAAGGTGCAGCAACGTGCTCTTGCCGCTGCCCGACTCGCCCATCAGCGCCAGGCTGCTACCGCGTGCCAGGCGCAGGTCCACGCCCTGCAGGACAGGGAGCGGGCCTTGGGGGGTGGGGAATGATTTGTGGAGCTGTTCGATGGCGAGCATCGACGGGCCTTGGTGGGTTGGGTGTCCTTTCAGGAATAGCAGGTTCGGGGAAATACACCCGAACACTCGTCCAGTTTCACGACAAACAACCCACTGCGTTGATACGTGGCGCTCAAATGAACAGCCAAAAAAACTGCTACCAACACAAAACTCATCGAAGCCGACAATAAACAAAATCTTTAATCGCTAAAAAACAACAAAGGAAACTTCCTACAGAAAACTCATTGATTCATAAACATTAACTTTTTGACATGAAATCAATGACCTGAAACAAAAACATTGGTCTACGATCAGCCTTTACTTCGTTGTCCCGGCAAGAGGCTCAGCCATGGAAGACCCAGACAAACCGCACACGACGGGCAAGGTCGATATTATTTTGAAGGGCGCGCACCAGTACAACTACTTTCAACTGCTTGAGTTACTTTACCAACTGCATGGTGATGACCTGGAGCAGCGGCCGCCTTCTCGCGAGACGCGTCGCCGATTGCGCCTGGAAGTGTCCCCCCGCCTGTCTTTCCCTGTTGCCGACGTGCTGCGTGCCGATAGCCTGGAAAGTGATCGTTACCGTATCGAGGCCAGCTTCCTCGGCCTGCATGGTACCGACTCGCCGCTGCCCACCTACTACCTCGACGAAATCGCCTACGAAAATGCCCATGGCATCGGCTTGCGTCCGGCGTACTTCAACTTCTTCAACCATCGCCTGCATACCCTGCTGCATCAGGGCTGGCGCAAGTACCGCTATTACCGGCGCTTTCAGCCAGGCGCGACAGACGGCTTCTCCCGCTACATCTTTGCCTTGATCGGCCTGGATGATGCGCAGTTGCGCGGGGCCACCCCGCTCCCCTGGAGCCGGTTGCTCAGCTTCGTGGGCATGATTGCCAGCCGCAGCCGCTCGCCCGGCATGGTGGCAGGCATGATCGCGCACTGTTTCGACCTCGAACAGGTTGCCATTCGCGAGTTCGAAAAGCGTAGCGTGCAAATTCCGCCATCCCAGCGCAATCGCCTGGGCGGCTGCAACAGCCAGGTGGGCTGCAACTTTCTGCTCGGCGGCCGCACCGAGTCACGCAGCAGCAAGTTCACCATCGTGCTCGCAGGCCTGAGCCAGCAGCAGTTCCGCGAATTCCTGCCCAGCGGTGGCAACTTTCAAAAATTGAGCCGACTGCTCGACTTCCTGCTCCGTGACGTTGGGGCGTATGACCTGGAGCTGCGCCTGAACCCCAAAGAAGCTCCGCCCTTCAGCCTGCGACCAGAGCACGGCACCCACCTCGGCTGGACCAGCTTCATCGCTGATCGCAATGACCCTACCCCACCCCCTGTTCGCATCACGGTACGCACATGAATACAAATGTTCTCCAACCCGGCATCACACTGGCCGTTCTCAATCCGGAAAAACTGTTGCACGGCAACGAGCCACACCATCGCTTCGACAAGGCTGGCGGCACCGTTGGCAGCCAAGGCACCTGGCGATTGCACGGTGGCAAGGCGCGCATCCTGCCGGTGCATTGCAAAGTCAGCTGGCATGAGGGCCATTTCTGCGTCATCGACTACAGCGGCGAGAGCTTCATGAATGGCAGTGACGCCCCACTGTTGTCAGGCACTCACATCCGCCTCAGGCATAACGACAGCCTGCAGATCGGTGAATACCAGGTTGTGATTCGCCTGTGTCACGCAAGCGAAGACGACCCGCAACAGCATGCAGCCAATGACCCGCTTTCGCAGCTACGGCTCAAGCAGCAGGTGTGCCCGTTGCAGGCACTGGGTTCGCCCGCGCCCGCCCTGTTAGGTTTCCTTGGGGCACCACAAGCTGCACCGGCGGATGAACGGGATCCTCTGGCCTATCTGGAAAAGGCTGCAGCTGCCCGGGTTGACCCCGCCATTGCTGAAATCTTCGGTAAGGGGGCGAGATGAACAAGCGCACTGGGTTGTTGTTTGTGTGCCTGGCCTTCGGTGGCTGCACGTCGATCAACAGGATGTACCAGGTAACAATGGACCCATCCCTGCCAATCGGTGGCCCCAACAACGACATCAGCCACGTGGCGCTGAGCCTTTATTCAGTCGCCCCACCGGCGATCATCAGCCCGGCGCAAGTTGATGCGCAGCGTCGCTCGCCGCTACCTGAGCACACGAAGAGACTGGCGGCCAACCTGGGCGCCAAGAATGCAGAAGAACTGCATGACAAGCTGAGTGCGCTGGCCGAACAGTTACATCGGAACGACCCCGCGACAGCCGAACATCAACAAGCTATCAACGGTGCAACAGCACCTGCTGCACTGGCCAGTTATGCAGCGATGGAAACCAACGTGCCCACCGACGCCCCCCCGCTACCGCAGCCGCAGCCTCCGTCTTCCATTGCCTTCAAGGTCCTTCAACTGAGGGACAACTCGCTGTTGCTCGATGCCACCTATGAGCAAATCGAAGAGGATTTGGACAAGGCTCTGGGCACCACGCTGATCCGTGTCGATGACTATCGCCTGGTCCCAGGCCAGTTCAAGTTCATCGAGCATGAAGAGATCCACGAACGTACACGCTACATCGCCGTCGTGGCTCGCCTTGGTGACAACCCGCAGGGCAGTTGGAAAGATTCAGTGCGCATCCAGACGCGCGGTTACAACCACACTGTAAACGTGCACTTCGAGAATAACGGCGTGGAGCTCAGGCACGACAGTGAATACCGCCGTGACAAGTGACTTGGCACTTACAAAAAATCCCGATCCAGATTTCTGGTATCGGGATTTTCATGGCGCCTGCGGCCCCCTATCTTTCCGCCACCGCGTTGTCACTTACATCTCGCAATAGCCGCTGTGGCAAGGCGAACCCTGCGAAGAGCTGATGGGTAAAGGGGTTGTTGGCATCCGCCGCATGAAACCTGTAGCGCGCTGTATCGCCGGCAATGTTGAAGCTCAGATCGACGCTGGTTCCGGTGCGGGCATTCAGCCCGCCGCGACTGAGCAGCCGGTAGAACGACCAGGGGCCGTGATACCCCAGGCTCACGGTAGTCCCTGCCGCCTGCACCAGGGAGACCCGACTGTACCCGCTCTCCCCGGCCGGGCCTGGCCACGTCATGCCCAGCGGCTCCTTCCCCCTGTCGGCAAACGCATGCAGTTGCCCATCAAGCCCGAACACACTGCCACGCAATCCCTTGCTGAGGGCCACCGGCTCAAGGCCAAAGCTCACCTTCAGTTCGCCGCGGTTGTCGAAGAACGCGTTGCGGATGACATCCGCCTGCTTGAGTTGAGCCATGACCTCGGGGCGGACCAGGAAGCTTTCATCTTCACTGGAATACAGCGCATTGAGGTTGTCCTTGAGGAACAGCGTAAGGTATTGGTCCTGAAAACGCCTGAGCTGGCCCTGCGGGCCGAAGAACGCCTCGAAGTCCTTGAGCGAAACATCCTCCCCGCCCGGGTTGATGGGGTAGCGTGAAGCCAGTCGCTGCTGATAGACGCTGTATACCTCTACATCCCAACGCTGCTCCAGCTCTCGCAACGCCATAACCATCAGCACCTGAGAGGTTTGCTCTGCGAGCTGGCGAACATGCCGGTTCAAGGGTTCCGGCAAACCAGTGGCAATGCGCTGCAGGTTGCGAATGGGGTCGGGATCTTTTTCCGAAAAGCGATTCAGGGCCACTGCAAGCGCAGCCTTGCCGCGATTGGGGTTGTCCTGAACTGCCTTGGCATAGTCATGAACGGCGCTGATCGCCTGTAGCGTTTCGTCATAGTAAGACGGTTTGTCACCCTGCACATCGAGCATGCCGGACAGGCCGGCAAAGGACCGGTAGATGCCCATGGCCTGTGTGCGGCCGCGTTGCTCTGCTGAAGCCTGCTCGCCCTCCTGGAAGGCTTGCGGATAGATGAGCGTATTACTGCGGACGGTTTCCAGCAGGCGGCGAATCGGCGCGGCGGGCCCGGTTACCTGTTCCAGAACACTCAAGGCGTGGGCCAGATCGGTGAATTCGGTAACCGAGAACTGGTTCAGCACCCGCCGCCAACTGTCGATGTAGTCGGCGCTGTACAGGGCTCGCAGACGCTCCGTCAAGGCTTGGCGGTCTACCTCGGAGTAGTCCAGGTTACGTCGCTCACCCAAAACCCACTGGTCGACCAAGGCATGGTCTGCCACGTTCTGGCTGTGATGCTCGAAGTAGTCCCGGAAGCCGTTTGCTGTCAGCAATGGCGCCAGCGCCAGGTTGGCATCGACCCCCGACTGGTGACCGCGCGTATTCAGCGGCACATAGACGATATCGAACGCGGGGCCGATCTCGTTGCGCAGGTCCAGCTCGCCATGCAATTGTTCCCGGGCCTGCTGTCGCAGGCCGATATAGACACGTTGGGCCAGTGGCAAACTGCGCAACTGTTGCTGGGCTTCAGCCACGACTTTCTGGTACTCCGGGAACTCGACATCGGCATAAGCCAAGGCGTACTGCAGGTGGCGCATCAATGCGGCTTGCAGTTGGCCTTGACCGGGATAGGCCTTTTGCCATTCCCGGGCCATCCACTGTTCAACCAGCTCCGGCCGGCGATTGGCGCGCTCCTCGATCATGCGCAGTACACGCAGTGCCGCCAATTGCGCGTCGCTACCGGGGGCGGATTGCTTGATGGTCGCCGCCACACCGCCCGCCAGCGCCGGTAAAAAGCGTTTGGCCAGCGCATGCAGGTACGCCTGGTCCACCTGCGGGCCGATGGCCTTGCCCTGGTATAAGCCCATGTCGCTGACGCCGGTCCAGCCTGAGCGGTAGTCGCCATACAGGCTCACGGCATCACGGATTTCATCCAGCGACGTCAACAGGCTGCGCCCGGTCAGGTCACTCCTGGCATCCGTACGGGTGCTGGCAAATGCCTGGCTCTTTTCCAGTACGTGCTCAGCCTTGTCACGGTTGGCGCTGTAGAAGTACAACCAACCGCCGGCAATGGCCAGCCCGCATACGCCAGCGGCTACGGCGCTGCTTTTCAGCAGCCGGGCCTTGTGCCGGGTGACCTTGTGGTTATCGCCCGCCAATCCGGCCTCGGGGTACACCACCCGTTGCAGCAGTTGCTGCGCGAAGTACACCACCGATGTGCCCTGGGGTTTGATCGATAACGCAGGGGGATCAAAGGCAAAGGCACGCGCGCTGGCATCCGCGAGCAGGTTACGAACCTCACCTCGCTGGTAGACCGAGGAAAAGTACAAGCCACGTACCAGCGCCGGCGTAGAATACCGGTCGCTGCCCAGCACATCACCCAGAAAGCCCTGCAACATCTCGTTCGCGCCGCTCAGTTCTCGCAGTAGCGAGTAGGCGCGCTTGCGCGCTGAGCGTGGTGCTGCGTCAGTAGCCTTCATCAAGTGGTTACCGAGGCGCTCGACGAAGGCCTGGTAGGCCTTGCCAAGCTCTTCCTGCCAGGCATCCAAGGCCATAACCGAACCCAGCGTAAAGGTGAAGCCTTGCACTTCTTCCCGCTCGCGGGCCGCAAGCCTGGCGAACAGCGCTTCGAAGCCATCCAGCAAATCGAATTTGCTCATCACCACGTAGAGCGGCAAGCGCGTCCCCAACTCGCCACCCAGCTCCGTCAGGCGCGCACGCAGTACAACCGCCAGGTCGCGCCGCTGCTGCTCGGTGCTGCTAAACAGGTTGGCCATGTCGACCAGCAGGATCACGCCATTGAGGGGGCGCCGGCTGCGGTTATGGGCGAGCCAGCCGATCATGTGCTGCCACAAGCGACGCTCGATGCCGGCTGGCAGCCCGGCCGGCTTGGCTGAGTTCGCTGACACCTCCTGCGTTGCTGCCAGTGCCCTGCCATCGCCCTGGTCATCGTGGCCTGCCGGTAACTGGACACTTTCCGGCGCCGGCCGCTCGGGCTGGCTGATGAATTCACCCGGCGGATCTATCAGCACCGCGTCGTCACCGATCCACCAGTCGATGGCAAAAACCAATGCGGGGTCGGTAGACACTCGCTGGGCTGCGCTGCGCTCGGTGCGTGTGAGTGCAAAACGTTGATCAGAACGGCTGACGAAGCTCGACTTGCCCGCATTTTTCTCACCGAGGATGAGGTACCACGGCACATCATAGCGACGCCCTCGCCCGCCCTGGCTGACGCGCAATCGGGCCAGGCTGGCGTCGAGCGAACGCTGTTGGGCCTGGAGGTACACCAGGCACGGGTCATCCACCTGGCGCTGCTGCCGGTGCTGCTCACGCACGATTGCCCGGTTGCGTCGGTACACCTGTGCGCTCCATGCCAGCAACGGCATGACCAGCAGCAGCACAGTAGCTGCAACCCGCATAGGCAGGTCGGCCAGCGGTTGCCACTCGCGCCAACGCCAGTCGGGGCCCGACCACCATAACCAGACCAGCGCCACGGCAAGACCAAGCAGCACCGCGCAAACAACTACAGGCATTGCCTGGCGCTGAACCAACGCTAAACCCTGCAGCAGATATTCCCTTTTCACTTTCATGGCGGCAAACCCTACCGACTGCATATTGATCGAGCATCAAACTTGCTCACAGCCAGAGACAGTAGCAGCACCGCGAAACAACATTCAATGCTATCAACCCAGAAATAAGATCTAACACTTTCAAGGCAGACAACCGTCGAGGTTTTGCACTATCAAAATAGGGCGCCGGCAAATCTAAAATATCTGGACCGGCAACTTGTAGGACCGTTCCTACAAATAACAAAAGTCAACATCACTTAACTTTTTTCGAAAGACGCAAGATAGAGCAACGGCAGAAAAAACATGAAGTTTAAAGATTGGCTCACGCAGGAAAAACAGTATCTTCAGCAGCTTGGCGACGACTTTGTCGAGGACGAGCCGCGGCTGGCGCCTTTTCTCGGCCGCACAGCCTCGGCACCGCATGCCGAGCACGTGCTGGAGCACTTCGCCTTTCTGACCGCACGCGTGGCCATGAAGGTCAACGACCACCTGCCCGAATTGACTCACCCGCTGCTGCAACTGCTCTATCCCAACTACCTGCGCCCGTTGCCAAGCATGACGCTGATGCAGTTCCAGCCCGTCGATAGCGCGCTGAGCGAAACACAGGTGCTGCCCAAGGGCACACAGGTGTTTTCTCGCCCCGTTGCGGGCGTGAGCTGCGAGTTCCGCACCTGCGCGGAGCTGGCCATCGCGCCACTGGAAATCCGCACTGTCAGGCTGCAGCCCGGCGCCGAATCGGCGGTCATGTTGATCGACCTGGGCGCCTTGTCTGAGCAACCGTTGCAGCGCATGAAGTGCGACCACCTGCGCTTTCACCTGGCTGGCGGCAGCCGCAATGCACTGACCCTTTATCAGTGGCTGGCGCAACACCTGGACAAGCTCTATATCAACATCGGCCAGCAGTGCATTGCCCTAACCCCTTCAGTGACCTTCGTCGGCTTCGAGGCCGATGAAGCCCTGCTGCCCGGCCCCGGCGAGCAGCTGGATGGCTATCGCATCCTGCAGGAATTCTTCTGCTTCCCCGAGCGCTTTCATGGTTTTCGCATTGCCGGGCTGGGGAGCTACTGGCCCGATGAGGCGGCCACACCCATCCAGCTGGTATTCCACTTCAATGCGCCGTTTCCGCCAGATGTACAGATCGACAGGGCGACTGTGCTGCTCAACTGCACCCCCGCCATCAACCTGTTCAGCCGCCGGGCCGAGCCCATCCCCCTGAATGGACAACCCACCCATGAAACCGTGCAAATGGGGCGAAAGGGCCGCGAAGGGGATGAGATTTTCAGCATTGACCGTGTTTGCAGCCAGCGCCAGAAATCCAGGCATCATGTCCAGGACTTCCAAGCCTTCGAATCGCTGAGCCGTGGCTACCCATTGGACGAACCCACCCCCACCCGATACTACAAGCTGGACATCGAGCATGAGCCTATCAACGACAAGGTTCGACACCGCATACGACTGGTGCAGCACGACCTTGCGCCCTACCTGGGCGTGCATCAGGAACTGAACATTGACCTGACCTGCAGCAGCGGTGGCCGTGCACACCGGCTGAAGGTTGGCGAAATCGATGCGACGACACAGGACACGCCGTCGTTCGTCAACTATCGCAACCTGACCCGCCCCACCCCAAGCTATCCGCCCATGCTGCAAAGCGGGGGCCAAGGTGAACGCCACTGGGCACTGATCTCCAATCTGGCCCTGAACCGCCTGTCGCTCTCCTCACCTGCCGCCCTGGCGTCGGTGCTGCGGGTGTACGACTTTGTCGGCGCTCATGATCTTCAGCAGAAGCGCAGGACTACCCAGCGCCTCGACGCCATCAAGCAGGTGGACAGCGAACCCTATGACTGGCTGATCAAAGGCCGCCCCGTACGCGGCTTGCGTACCACCCTGCACATCGACCCTGCAGGCTTCGAGTGCGAGGGCGAGGTGCAGCTGTTCGGCAACGTGCTTTCACATTTCATGGCGTTGTACGCCAGCAGCAACGCCTTTCATCAACTGCAGATCATCAACACCGCCAACGCAACCCATCAGCTTTGGCCCGCACGTACCGGGCGGCAGCCGGTGATGTGACCAGGAGGTCCACGCATGCAAAGCGCACCTGAACGTGATTATCAAAAAAGCCTGGCAGACACCCACGATTCGCCGCCACCCAGCGAACTGTTTCCGCATGTTGACGCACTGGGCTTCGACACCCGATCAAACACCCTTAACCCTATCCTTGATATCGCTTCGCCCTTGCTGGGTCTGGTCATTCGCCTGGAGGGTACCGAACGCTATGCACACGTCGAGCAGCTGCACGCGCACGTCAAGACCATGATCCACGGCATGGTCGAGGAAGTGCGCCAGCTGGAGCACTGCGATGAAGGTGACCGCGTGGTGTTCTCGTACTGCCTGTGCTGCGTGGTGGACGAAGCCGTAATGGCCACGCCCTGGGGCCGCGACTCTTCGTGGAAGGCGGAGTCCCTGCTCAGCGCCATCCACCAGGAAACCTGGGGCGGCGAGAAGTTCTTCAGCGTGCTCGAGCGCCTGTTGGCGGCTCCCGAAGGCCGCTATGACCTGTTCGTGTTTCTGTATTGGTGCCTGGCACTGGGCTATCGCGGCAAATACGCCAACCAAACCAATGGCGACACGGAGCTAGAGGTTTGGCTCACCCGCATCCGAAACCGGGTCAATGAACTGCGTGGCGCAAAGGCCAGCGCCGAACCGCTGACCGATCCGCTGAAAAACGTCGCGCCCCGGCATTACCGCATGCAACGGCAACTGCCCTGGTGGACGCCGTGGGTTGTCATGGTGGTGTTCTGCACAGGCGTGTATCTGTACTTCGCCAGCAAACTGGACAGCGTTACTCAGCAAGTACTGATTTCACTGCAGTCAATGCTGCAGCAATAAACTCGGCACTGCCGATTTTATTTGACTCAACAGTCACTGCGTTTATGAGCGCAGCAAGTACGGCTTTGCCATTTAAAACAAAAAAGCCGCACTTTCAGAAAATTCCTACAATTTTTTAGGAAGCACTTATGACGACCCGGAATGGATTCCTCGCTATGGTCCCGAGTGCACTTGTACCACACGCGTTATAACGCGCCCGGTTTAATGAACCTGCCCGATGGGATGACCCGCAGGAGTTCGCATGAGCAACTTGAACGATGTGCGCTTTACCTTCAGCACCCCCGCCGATGAGGCGATTGCGTTTGACGTGGTGTCATTCGAACTGACCGAAGGGGTCAGCCAGCTGTATCGCCTGGAAGTCCAACTGGTCAGCTTCGCCGACAACGCCGACTTCGCCAACCTGCTCGACCAGCCCGCCGTGCTGACCCTCTGGCAGCAACAGCAGCCGGTGCGCCATGTGCACGGTCTGATCAGTCGCTTCGAACAGGGCAAGACCGGCCACCGCCGTACCCGCTACCGCGCCGTGATCGAGCCACAGCTGGCACGCGCCGGCCTGCAATCGGACTGGCGCATCTTTCAGCACCGCACGGTGCCGAAGCTGCTGGAAGAGCAGTTCCGCGCGCGTCGGTGGGGCACGCTGACCCAGCATCTGGACGATTCGCACCAGAACCGCGAGTTCTGCGTGCAGGCCGGTGAAACGGACCTGGATTTCTTCTGGCGCCTGTGCGCTGAAGAAGGCCTGATCTCGATATTCGAACACAGCAAAGGCAGCCATGGCCTTATCCAGGTGGACCAGATCAGCCAGTTCGGCATGCTTGAAGGCGAACCGGTGCTGTACGTCGCCAACCGCGGCGGCACGGACCCGCAGCCCTGCCTGCACCAGTTCACCTACCGCGAGCAGGTAAGCACCAGTGTGCAGGTACAGCGCGACTACACCTTCACCCACCCGCGCTACAACCTGGAACACACCCTGTACCCCAAGGACATGGGCAACCAGGGCAACGACTACGAGCGTTATAACTACCCCGGCCGCTATAAGCACGACAACGCCGGCAAGCCGTTCACCCAAACCCGGGCTGACGCGCTGTTTGGTGACGCCCGCGTGGCCGAGGTCGTAGGTGACGATGCGCGCCTGCAACCGGGTATTGCCTTTCAGCTGGAGGGGCATGCCCGCGAAGACATGAACATCCTCTGGCGGCCCATGCACATCACGCACAAGGGCCACCAGTTCACGGCGCTGGAAGAAGATGCCGCCGAGGCAGAAGTCGGGGCTTCGTACACGCTTACCGCCAGCCTCATTCCGGCCACCGTCCAGTGGCATGCGCCTGCCCGCCCCAAACCCGTGATCGAAGGCCCGCAGATGGCCAAGGTGGTCGGCCCACCCGGCGAGGAAATCTACTGCGATGAGCACGGCCGCGTACGCGTGCAGTTTCCATGGGACCGCCTGGGGCAGGACGATGAGAAGAGCTCGTGCTGGGTGCGGGTGACCCAGGCGTGGGCGGGTGCCTCCTGGGGCCACATGGCGATACCCCGTGTCGGCCAGGAAGTGGTGGTCAGCTTTCTCAACGGCGACCCCGACCAGCCGATGATCACCGGGCGCAGCTACCACATCGTCAACCGCGCACCGTATCGCCTGCCCGAGTTCAAGGCACTCAGCCCGATCCGCAGCAAGGAGCATCACGGCCAGCGGCATAACGAACTGCGCCTGGACGACACCACCGGGCAGATCAGCGCAGCGCTGATGAGTGACCACGATCACACAGCGCTTTATCTCGGGTACCTCACGCATCCGCGTCATTTCGGGGGGCAGCCCCGCGGGCAGGGCTTCGAATTGCGCACCGACACCCACGGCGTGATTCGCGCTGGCGGTGGCTTGCTGCTGACCACCGAACTGCGCGCCCGCGGCGTCCAGCATCACACCGACCTGGCCGAAACCGCCGAGCGCTTGCAGACCGCCCAGCAGTACCACACCACCTTCGCCAGAGTAGCCCGCGATCACCAGGCCCAGGACAGCGGCGATCAGGATGAAGTGGGTGAAGCCCTGAAGGCACAGCATGACGCCATTTGCGGCTATAGCGGCAACCCGCAGGCCAACCGCTTTCCGGAACTGGTCGACCCGCAATTGGTACTTGCCAGCCCAACCGGTATCGCGACCACAACCCCGGAATCGACCCACATCGCCAGCGGCGAGCACCTGGGCCTGAGCACTGGCGGCCACACCAGCATGGCCATCGGCAAACGGCTGCTGATCAGTGCCAGCCGAGGGGTACGGCAGTTCGTGCAGAGCATGGGCTGGCGACTGGTCGCTGCCTCCGGCGACATCGACCTGAAAGCGCTCAAGGACAACATCAACCTGCTGGCCAAGCTGAAGATCACCGCCACGGCCGAACGCATCACCCTTACGGCCAAAGAGGAGCTGGTCATCCAGGGCGGCGGAAGCAGTACTACCTACAACGCAGGCGGGATTCTGCATGCGACGGCAGGTACGTACACCGGGCATGCAACCGACTTCATCTACAAGAGTGCGCAAAGCCAGACCGCCACCTTTTCAGAAGCCCCAAAAGCGGCCAAAGGCAATCTGGACCTGTTCCGCGACTACGCCAACAACCATCCATTGAAAGGCGCCGCCTATCAAGTGGAGGACGCACTGGGCCAGGTGCTCACGGGCAAGCTGGGCGAAACAGGGTCTGCGGCGGTCGCAGCGGTCAGCCCTGGTCCCACTGCAGTTGAATTCGAGAAAGACCCCGCCGACCCGTGGGACGCAGGCAGCTACTTCGACAACCTGACAAAAAACTTCTCAGGCCCGGGTACAGCGCTGAAAACCCCTACGTCACTCCAGAACAGCGAAGGGCTCGCCAAGCATGGCGCACAAATGCTCACAGCCACCCTGGACGCCATTGCCCCTTCCTTAGCCCCCACCAACCAGACCAGCACTGCTGCCCGCCTGGCCAGCGCACTCACCCAAGAGGGGGGGCTGAAGCAATGAATGCACAAGACAAGCAAGAAATCGAAGAGCGCGAAGTCGCCCTCGTCCCATTGAATAATCTGGTCGCGGAAGACTTGGGCCAAGGCGAAAAAATCGTCAACGAGTGGCTGCTGGACCTCAGCGGCAACCAGATCGACCTCGCCACCGTCAAGGCCTGGGCCGGCGCGGTGCCGGTGGTCGGCAACATCGTCGCCTTGTTCGATGCCCTGGGCGACATCATTCACCTGACCAAGACCGGCTCCAGTGACCCGCTGGACTGGGTCAGCCTGGGTATCAACCTGATCGGTGTGGTCCCCGTCCCGCCGACCATGGCCGCCGCGCGCATGACCCTGCGGCCGGTGCTGTTCCTGGCACGGCAGCAACTGAAGAAAAACAAAGGCGACTTTGCCCAAGCCGTGATCAGCCTCATGGTCGGCCACCTCGGCGCCACGCTGATGGGCGAAATCGAAACCTTTGTCGAACGGGCCGAAACCGAACTCCCCGGCATCCTCAACAACGCCGCCAACACCGGCTTCCAGACCCTCAACAGTGTGGCGGATGCTATCGAGCGCATCGCCAAGGGCGAGATCGATACCACCCAGCAGCGCAAGGCGATCGTCAACAGCGCCCAGGCGATCTATGCCCCCATCGAAGAACCCTCCCTTTGGGGCCTGCTGGACAGGGCCGGCGCGGTCATCAGCACCGCAGCCGGGGCGCTTCAGTACGGCGCGACCGAGGGCTACAAAGCGGCAGCGAGCAACACCGGCCTGGTTGTAAAGCTCGTTCAGCCACACATCAATGTGCTCAAGGGCCTGGCCGGGCTGATCCGGCAAATGCTGACCGCGCTGGCCAACCCGGCCACGCAAAACAGCATTGCCTGGCTGTTGTCCCAGCTCAATGCCGGCCTGCGCAAGCGCAAGCCCGCGCGCCGGATCTCGGCCAACACCCCGGCACACGGTTCGGGCGTGGCCAGGCAAAAAGGCACCGGAAGCAGCGTGGAAGCCACCCACAACGAAGCCCGACCCAAGAATGACCCCCGCTGTAACCTCAACGGCACCTGCCCCGGCACCAGCAAGAGCATCAGCTTTGCACGGGGCACCGAAACCCTGGTGCATGTCGACTTCAACCTGCCCGGCGTATTTCCCATCGCCTGGCACCGCACTTACCGCTCCAGCCTGGATGCCTACGATGACAGTGAATGCGGGGCGCGCTGGACCACACCGTTCTCGATGCGTTTCGATGTCGTCGACGAGGGCGTGCTGTACCACGCCGACGATGGCCGCACGCACAGCTACGCCCTGCCCAAGCAGGGCAAGCCCCTCTACGACCCGGTGGAAAAAACCCTGCTTATCCGGGTCGATGAAAACCGCCTGGCCCTGGCCCACGGTCATCAGCGCCATGAACACTACCTGCGCGTGGGTGATCACTACCGCCTGGTCGGTATCATCGAACGTGGCGGTGCGCGTATTGCGCTGCATTACGAGCATCAACACGCCGGCAAGCCGGTGCTCTCCGACCTGATCACCTATCAGGATGAAAACCAGCACCTGCATGTGCAGACCCAGCTCGATGAGCACGGCCGCATCCGGGCACTCTGGCTGATGCAGGATGGCCGGCAGCAACGGCAGCTGGCCGGTTATGATCACGACGATCAAGGCGACCTGTGTGCAGCACGCGATGAACACGGGGCACAGTGGACCTATCAGTATCAGCACCACCTGGTCACCCGCTACACCGACCGCACACAACGGGCCATCAACCTTGAATGGCTGGGCGACGGCCCGGATGCCAAGGCCGTGCGCGAATGGGCAGACGACGGCAGCTTCGACACCCGCCTGAAATGGAACAGGCATATTCGCCTCACCACGGTCACCGATGCGCTTGGCCAGGAAACCCGCCACTACTACGACTACCTCGGCTACACCTACCGCATCATCTATCCGGACGGCAACGAAGAGTGGCTGTTCCGTGATGATGGCAAGAACGTCACCCAGCACGTGCACACCGACGGCAGTATCGACCGCTACATCTACGACGAGCGCGGCAACCTGCTGCAGCACACCCGCCCCGATGGTTCCTTGGTGCAGCATGCCTACGACGACCTCGACCAGCGCTTCAAGACGCGCGATGCCGAGGGCGGGTTGTGGAAGTACGACCATGATCTGCGCGGCAACATCATCGAAACCCTCGACCCGCTGGAGAACAAGACCCAGTACACCTACAACAGCGACAACCTGACCACCGCCATCATCGACGCCAACGGCGGTGAGAAAAAGCTCGGCTACACCCGCGACGGCCAGCTGGCCAGCTACACCGACTGCTCGGGCAAGACCACGCTGTGGAAGTACAACGCACTCGGCCAGCTGAGCAAAGCCATCAACGCAGCGGGCGAAACCACCGAGTATCACTACCAGGCCGGCCAACTGACCCGCCTGGTGTATCCCGACAAAACTGAAGACCGTTTCGAGCACGACTCCGAAGGCCGCCTGCTCAGCTACACCGACGCACTGCACCGGCGTACCGCCTGGGCCTACAACGAAGCCGGCCTGATTCGCCGGCGCCACAACCCGGACGACAGCACCCTCACCTATCGCTGGGACAAGCTCGGCCAACTGGTGAGCCTGCGCAACGAGAACAACAGCGAAGCCAGCTTCAAGTACGACCCGGCGGGCCGGCTGATCAAGGAGACCGGCTTCGACAAGCAGGCCACCGACTACCTCTACGATCACAGCAGTAACCAGCCCACCCGCCGCCTCGATGGCGACCGCATCACCCACTTCGTATACGACGCCATGGGCCGCCTGGTGGAAAGCCGTGCGGGCGAGCGCGGCGGCAAAGAGTGGGAAACCGAAACCTTCGCCTACGACGGCAATGGCAACCTGCTGATCGCCGAGAACCAGGACTGCAAGCTGCAATGGTTCTACGACCTGGCGGGCAACAACACCCGCGAGCATCAGCACTTCAAGTACATGAAGCAACCGAAGGTCGCGGTGTTCCAGCATGAATACGACGCCCTCAACCTGCGCGTGGCGACCACCCGGCCGGACGGCCATCGAATCAGCTGGCTGACGTATGGCAGCGGTCACCTGCTCAGCCTCAAGCTCGACGACCGCGAACTGCTCAGCTACCAGCGCGACGACCTGCACCGTGAAATCGCCCGGGAGCAAGGCAACGGGTTGATCCAGCGCCAAACCTGGACGCCGAATGGCCAGCTGCAACAACAGACCCTGGCCCGGCGCGGCGCCACCAGACGGATTGCGCTGCGCGACTACGCCTACGACACCAGCGGCCAGCTCACCCACATCAAGGACCTGTTGCGTGGCGATACTTTCTACCGCTACGACCCGGTCGGCCGCCTGCTCGAAGCGGGCGACTACTACAAGAAAGAGCTGTTTGCCTTCGACCCGGCCAGCAACCTGCTGGATCCACAGGCACCACCGGGCCCCAACCGGCACTCACCGCAACGGCTGAGCGACAACGTACTGCGCAGCTATTGCGGCACGCAGTACCGCTATGACGAGCGCGGCAACCTGCTGCAGCGCACCACGGATGGCAAGCAGGGCCATTTCACCTGGGACCTCCACAACCGCTTGCGCCGTTACGAAGATGACCGCCTGACCGTCAGCTTTGCCTACGACGCGCTGGGTCGTCTGTACAAGAAATCCCACGCCAAGTACCGCGACCGGCGGCAAGCCGGCCCGGTATGGAACGAGAACCAGCGGCGCGAACTGGATGAAAAGTTGGGGTGTGGCTTTACCTGGTATGTGTGGGAAGGCGACACGCTGGCGTTCGAATGCCGGGACCGCGAGCGCCATGGGCGCAGCACGCACTATGTGTTCGAACCCGGCACCTTTGTGCCGGTGGCGCAGGCGGTGTCCAACCATGTGGTCGAGTTGATACCGCAGCCGGTGTATGTCTTCCCGTATGACATCGACAAGGATCCGGTGTGGCAACACAAGCCGAAACCCAAGCCGTTTGATGCGTTGGCGTGGTACCAGTGTGACCACCTGGGCACGCCCATGGAATTGACCGGCGAGGACGGCGAGATTGCCTGGCGCGGGACGTACAAGGCCTGGGGGTTGGCAGAGGAAACACGAAGCGACAAGGCGAAGTGGGCGGATATCCGGAATCCGCTACGCTTTCAGGGGCAGTATTGGGATGTTGAGACGGGGTTGCACAATAACCGCTACCGCTATTATTCACCTAATACTGGTCGTTTCGTTGGTAAAGATCCTATCGGTTTGGCAGGCGGGACAAACTTTTATCAGTATGCGCCTAACCCGACACGATGGACTGACCCGCTCGGACTTGCCCGCTCCGGGCAGTGGGTTGCTGTGGGTCAGGGGCGAATCAGAATTGATCCGCCGCATGTTGAAAATACAGATCAACAGGTCCATGCTCATTGTCAATGCAAATCGAGACGAAAAGAAGTCGTCGTTAACATAGACGGCTCTCAAAGCCATAAATCACGGGGAAACCCATCAGAGCTTACACGAACAGAAAAAAACTTTCTTAGGGAAAAAGGATTCAATCTATGATTAAGCTGCTTAACAACATCAAAGCATGGGGCACCGAAACTGGTAGCGATCAACTTATACGGCTTGACGAGATATCATTACTCGCAACGCCCGCCATGATCCGTACCTTAGGAATATTTTTTATAAATGCAGCTTACGAAATGGAGGAAAATGATGCTGAACACATACATCTTCAAGACATTTCCTCCAATTTCTCCCAGAAGAAACATGTCGACATAATTCTTAATAATCATAATATAAAGAATAAGTAGCCGATAAAAAGATGGCACCCGACCTTACATCACATTGATCGACTTAACGCAATACAACGAGACAACGCCCAAAAGAAGTCCATCCGTAATAGTAACGCTAAATATTACCTCACAACTGACGTGGACTACCGTGCATGCGGGAGTTGGCGGAGGAGATACGGAGCGACAAGAGGAAGTGGGCGGATGTACGGAATCCGCTACTACACGAGGGAAAGACGTATTAGGGGTATAGGAAGAGCGGACGCAATCAATGTTGATGAATGCAAAATCCTCGAGAGGAAATGCACTTGCCACAAACGCACAATCAAACGAGGAGAAGCTAACTGCTTCGCTACTGCAACGACAGGGAAAATATTACAGGCGAAAGCCATGAAGGGATACTAGATATATCGGAACCAAAAACTGGGGCACGAACCATTCGAACGGTAATAAATAAGTCATGAGCAATGAGTCTCCAAAGAGAATTTTTCAGCGAATTGCTAGCAGCCTCGGTTTTAGCGGGCGTGATAGAACATTTTTCATGAAATGTGGTGGCAGCTACTTAATATGCAACTTACAAAAGTCTCTCGGCAGCCGCAGCTTCTATATCAACGGGGGGATATGCTATATCGCTCTACTGTCTGACGAAGACCTAGAGCAATCCCCAGCATCAGCCTACGACAACCAAACCGCTCGTTTTCCAATCCACGTAGACTTTCGGGCCGAAAACATACCAAACACACCCATTAATCAGGCACAAATTGATAAAGCCACATCTAACCAAGACACTAGTGCAATAGAGAAAATCATCTTTATCGCGCTCGATTCGATGATAAAAATCATCTGCAATCATGGAGACAGAGAAGAGGTCCGCAGACTGAAGCGAGCCAAGATTTTTCCCGCAATAATAAATAGACAAGTTTAACCATCATTAGAGCTTAAGGAAGGAGTCACGATAATTTATACATAATCGACCATAGCGCAAATTTGCGCGCCCCCAGCAATAGGAGCGACGCACTTTCCAAGTTAAAGATGCGACTCAAGAGCGTGTCAACATTGAAACCAGGTGGGACAAGGATTTTACGGAGCAATAAAATGCATACAGACTTCCTGGAATCCCCCGAAAAATACAAACTACTAGAAGAATTCTTTTTAAAAATATTTAATGAGGAGATTAAAGACCAAAAATTCCGTGCAGAATTTACAACCCCTCATTACAGCGCTCACTATGCTGATGGGACCCCATTCATGGATGGAAACCCAATATTCTCAGCCAAGAATACGGTGACAGGTAACATTTTAAGAATCGTCATAACTGAAGACGTGAGCAAGTACGCGAAGAACCTCAACACCATTGACGACTTTGAAGAGCTCTGCCTAGTAATGAATATCTCCGAAATTGGTTTAGCGCGCCAGGACATTTCATCATGGATAGCACAACAAAAAACCTGACTTTTTAGCGACGGCGTTCCATCAACGCCCTCGATTTTCATGAGAACATCACAAAAAGGGAGAAATGCCACTTTGTCTGGGACCTCTACAACCGCTTGCGCCGTTACGAAAATGACCGCCTGACCGTCAGCTTTGCCTACGACGCGCTGGGTCGTCGCCTGTACAAGAAATCCTACGCCAAATACCGCGACCGGCGGCAAGCCGGCCCGTTGTGGAACGAGAACCAGCTGAGAGAGCTGGATGAACAGCTGGGGTACAGCTTTACCTGGTACGTGGAAAGACGACACGCTGGAGTTTGAATGCCGGGACCGCGAGAGCCATGAGCGCGGCCCGCATTATGGGTTCGAACCCGGGACCTATGTGCCGGTGGCGCAGGTGGATTAAACAGTCATCACGATTTGCTGCGAAAGCAATGTTCACCGCTCTAAACCAAACACCAAACACCAAACACCAAACACCAAAATTGTATGAGGACTTCCCATGAAAAACATCGTACGCCTCGGAGACTCGACCACCCACGGCGGTGAGGTAGTCGAATCTATCCCGCACACCAACCTTAACGGCAAGCCCATGGCCGGCAAAGGCAACCTGGTTTCCTGCCCATTATGCAAAGGCATCTTCCCCATTATTGAAGGCAGCAGCACCTACAGCGTCAACGGTACGCCTGTGGCACTGGACGGCATGAAAACGGGTTGCGGGGCTAGCCTGATTGCCAGCATTTCCCATGGTAGTGTGCACCGCTGAAACACGGTTTGAATTGCTGGTAAGGCCTCAAATAGGGGGCTCGTCGACAGCCCCCTTGGGATTGCCTCCTGGTCATGCCGGGGCGAGACACCGCGCGGAACCCTCGGAGCCACTCTATAGCGGCTGGCGTTTATGGTTCATGCACATGATTTGTTGATCTGAAAAGTTTCGTAGACACCCGCGTCGAATCTACAGCAGGTGCAGAACCACCCCGCCTAGCAGAACGAAACTCACGCCTAATTCCCCAACAGATGGCTGCCGCCAACCCCATTAACATATCCACTTCATCACCCCTTTGTTGTATTTGGCGAACCTAACTTCGATTACAACTATCATGTTTGCGACCACTTCATTCAATAAGCCGCTTGATGGCGCTGTCAATGGCGTGTATTGCAACTAAGCGTGACGAGAGTCATCACGTAGGAATCATCTGACACTAGAAAGATCCTTTAGCCTACAAGAAATCGAACAATGCTTAGGTCACTTGTGTCATCTACGTAACTCGCAACCAAATGACACAGGCGCCGCCGGTGTTCGCGGGCAAGCCTGCTCCTACAGAGGGGGGGTCAGCCGTTGCCTTTTTACCAAGGCACACGTCCACCCGCCTTCAAGACCTGCCGCTGAAACCGCCCCATCTCCCACCGACAGTGACCTCACGAATTGACGCCAATGGATCCATATAGCGTTCGATAACCGCACATGACTCGCCATTTTTATGCGCGATGTGTTGACCTTGCTCCAACACCAAAGCTCTAATGGATCCATTAAATAAGAACAAAACCCTGGAGAGCCTCCCATGTACCCCAAAAACACCTGGTACGTCGCCTGCACCCCCGACGAGATAGCCACCAAACCGCTTGGCCGGCAGATTTGCGGCGAAAAGATCGTGTTCTACCGCGCCCAGGAGAACAAAGTGGCCGCCGTCGAGGACTTCTGCCCTCACCGTGGCGCGCCGTTGTCGTTGGGCTATGTCGAGGATGGCAACCTGGTGTGCGGCTACCACGGCCTGGTCATGGGCTGCGACGGCAAGACCGTGTCGATGCCGGGCCAGCGCGTGCGTGGGTTTCCTTGCAACAAGACCTTTGCGGCCGTCGAACGCTATGGCTTCATCTGGGTCTGGCCTGGCGATCAGGCCCAGGCCGACCCGGCGCTGATCCCGCATCTGGAGTGGGCGGTGAGTGATGAGTGGGCGTACGGCGGCGGGCTGTTCCACATCGGTTGCGACTACCGCCTGATGATCGACAACCTGATGGACCTCACCCACGAAACCTACGTGCATGCCTCCAGCATCGGCCAGAAGGAAATCGACGAGGCGCCGCCCGTCACCACCGTCACCGGCGACGAGGTGGTCACCGCCCGGCACATGGAAAACATCATGGCCCCGCCCTTCTGGCGCATGGCCCTGCGTGGCAACGGCCTGGCCGACGATGTGCCAGTGGATCGCTGGCAGATCTGCCGCTTCACTCCGCCCAGCCATGTGCTGATCGAAGTGGGCG
>Ga0213823_1000870_pt1 | contig 21168 bp, 13 predicted proteins | sample MC6MC0907MG_FD_179887 | JGI IMG/M metagenome (GOLD analysis project Ga0213823, IMG submission 179887) | Enriched soil aggregate microbial communities from Iowa State University, Ames, United States - MC6-MC0907-MG | ecosystem: Environmental > Terrestrial > Soil > Unclassified | place: USA: Iowa...
GATATCATCAGATGGATGTGATGGGGGAAGCCCTGTCGATTTCCCGCACCCAAATGCTTCGGCTTGCCGAGGAAGCCGAGGTGACCCCGGACGTTGCAGGCAGAATGATTGACGGCATTTGTGATGTGGCGAGCCAGTTTGCAAGCATCGCCGAGAACCTATACCCACAGGCTATTACTCGAGACACCTTGCGCACGATCCAAGGCCGCATCGATCAGAACATAGCTCGGTTACACCCCGGTCATGCGGGCAGCGGTCGCCGTTAAAAATCGGCAGGGGCGGGCGCTAATCGACTGCATGTTCACCGTTGCGCTGAGAGTCTCATACCTGTCTAACGAACCCGCAGAGGGTCCGGTCGGAGCTATCCACATCAATAGCCCACTTCGCCTTAAGGTAGTGGCTACAAGACCCGATGCAAGCTCGTCGCGGCTCTGAGTTCCAGGCGGCAGAACATGTTAGCAATCGCTTTCGGTGGTATGGAGTTCGCGGTTTATTTATGAAGTGTCTTTTGCTGACCAGCGATTGGTTCTACGCCCGCCTCGGAGACGTTCGTTTCTTTGAGTGGAACCTCACCCACCGAAAGCGCACGCTCGATGAGTAACTCGCTGCCGTTGTCTTTCAATAACGCTTGCAGCCGTTGGAATTCGCTGCACCAGATGGTTTCAATGTCGCGATCCCGCGCCTTGTCGCGATCACTGCTGAGGGCTATGGCGCGGACCTGCAGACGGCCATTATCGGCTCTGCCACCCACTTCCACTCCGTAGCCGGGGGTAGCGGCCTTGCGCAGCACGACCTTGCCGGTTTCTGCCCAGGCAGTCGCCATGCCTTCGCGCACTTCGTAGCCGAGGCTGGCCAAGCCGCCGAGCACGGCTTCGCGGCGGGAGAGGGCGGCCTGGTCCTTTAAGTGGGAAGCGATAAGCGTTTTACACTGCTCGATCAATCCGGTGGTCACCGAGAGGTCGGTGTCGGTTGTACAAGCGCTAACTTGATCGAGCAAGGTCGCGTGTTCGATGCCGGCGTAGGTTTTGGCTTCGCTGGCCAGATCCTGCAGTTGTTCAAGACATTCGCGTCGGCGTCGGAAGTTTCGCGTGGATGCGGCGAGGTCGAGCACCAGGCTGTCGAGCAGCAAGTTGCGCCGCTTGGCATCGGTTTCCGTTTCAGCTCTTTCCAGTGCCAGGAGGAACGGCGCGGCACGTTCAGCGTCTTGCAACAGTTGCAGCTCCATGATGTGTCGGTCAATGCGTAGCAGCCGTACGTCGCGCGTTGCATCCGGTTCCCGGGCCGCAATCCATTCGCGCAGGGAAACCTCGGGTTCGTCGACCTTGAGTTGCTGCGCCAGAGCGCGTTGGGTATCGCTCAGGGTTGGCTCCTCGTCTGCGTTGCTCAATTGGGCGAAACCCTCGGCCAGCAGACGTTCGGCATCTTCCCGACTGGCACCGCAGGCCATTTGTGAGAGAGACTCCAGCAAGGCCTGATCGACGCTTTCGGAGTTGGCTTGCAAAGCGCCAAGCAGGGTTTCTGCGTTTTCCCGAACGCGTCGGTCGCGTTGGCGTCGCTCGGCGGCACGAGTGATCGCGCGTTCTTCGCGCTCCTCCAAGTCACGGCGCAGGTGCTCGATCTCTACTGGCACGGCCTTCTGCAGTTCCGCCAATCGGTCTTCTGCCAGCAGAGCGCGAAGGCGAGCGTGTCGCTCCTGTGAGGCGGAGCGCTCCTGTTCACTGAGCTCACCAAGCCTTGTGGCCTGCGTTTGCCAGCGATCCACAGCGCGCTCCAGGCGTTGCAGGTGGCCTTCACAAATGGCGATGATTTCTTCGCGGGTGACAATGCGAACGACCTTGGGACCACTCATTGGCAGATTTCCGTATCAACTGACATAGGGCTGGGTTGCAGCGGCTGCTCGACTTGCATGGCGTGTTCGATTGCTTCACGCAGCCGTAAGCGTTCGCTGTCGCCGCTGTGATACCAGGCTTGCGATGACACACGATGGATATGCGGGATGGCGCGGTGCAGCACGGACGGTCGCCAAATTTCCCGGGCGCGGGCACGTTCCAGCAGATTGTGGCAAGGCGCATCGCACTCGATGCCGATTGCGTACAGGCCCGTGCCTGGATTCTCGATGGCGAAGTCGAGACCGAAAGCGTCGCCCTCACTTGCGGGAGCAGCCTGCCATCCCAGGGAATGAATGTATTCACCGACCAGCCTGACAAAACCATCGCGTTGCTGACCTTGGTCACGTTGCTGACTGCTGCGGTCGGTCTGCAGGCGTTCCAGCAACTTGCTGCTGTTGCTGAACTCGCCCGAGGAGAGCGCGCGAGCATATTCCAGATAGCCTTGCAGATAGTCCCGCGGGCTGTTGGGGGCACGGTGTGTGTTGAGCATGTCGGAGATATCGGCGATCGGCATCGACGTGATCATCACCACCTTGCGCCGGGCGCGGGTTACCGCCACGTTCAGGCGTCGTTCGCCCCCCGTCTGCCCCAGTACGCCGAAGCTACGGCGGAATGTGCCCTGGCTGTTTCGACCGAAGGTGGAGGAGAAGACGATGATGTCGCGTTCATCCCCCTGCACGTTCTCCACGTTCTTGACGAACACCGACATATCCTCGCCGTCTTCGCTGCGCTCGCGCTCCTGGGCGTAGGCGGCGCGGAACAGTTCATCCTGCTCTGCACGCTGCTCCAAGTGCTCCTCGATGAGGTCGGCCTGTTTGCGGTTGAAGGTGACGACACCCACCGAGGGGCGCTGGTCATAGGGGGTCTGCCACAATTGGTTCAAGTACTCGACGACCCGTTCGGCTTCCTGGGTATTACTCTGGTTCTGATACAGCCCGCCAACCTGGATCAGCTCCAAAGGCTTGATGCGCTGGATGCTCGCCTGCGGGTGACGGACCGGAACGTTCAGGCGATTGCCATAGAACGAGGCGTTGGAAAAGCCGATCAGTTCACGGTAAGCGGAACGGTAGTGGATCTGCAATGTGGTGCTGGGAAGGACGTTGCGCGCCAGTTGCAGCAGGTCGGGGCAGTCCTTGATCTCACGACGGTTCCACGTGTCTTCGAACGCTTCGCGCTGCTCCTCATTGGCGTCTTCATCAGGTTCGTCGCCGTCGAACACTTCGGCTTCGTCGCTTTCGATGCGACTGGAAAAGAATGCCGTAGGCGGCATTTGCTTCTCATCGCCGCTTACAACGGTGACCTGGCCGCGGAACAGGGTCGGCAGGGCGAACTCAACCGGCATCTGTGAGGCTTCGTCGTAGATGACAGTATCGAACAGGCCTGCCTTGAGCGGCAGCACACGGCTGGCGACGTCCGGGTTCATCAACCACACGGGGCGTAGGCTCATCAGGCCTAAGTGACTGCCCAGTTCGATGAATTCGCGCAGGCGCCGTGAGCGTTTGCCAGTCAGGCGAGTAACATCCTCCCATTGTTTGCGATTACCCAGATGATCAAGGTTGATGGCTTTGGCCAGCAGCTCGCGATTGAGCAACCGCATCTGGGTATCGGCTTGCGCGAGGCTGGCGACTTTGGCGCGAGCTTCGTCCTGGCTGAACAGCAGTTCGGGATTGGCCTGCTCGAAGCGGTGTTTCCAACCCAGTCGAGCTTCGCGGTTAAGCAGGCGCCGCACCGCGGCTTCAAGCTGCTCGGGCGCAATGTTGTCCAACTCTCCCTGGCGTTGGCGCAGCAATGCGAGCAGTTGGAGGTCGGCGGCTGTCAACTGAGCGGCGCGCCCGCGGAAGGTCTGGTAGGCGGCCAGGAAAGGCAGAGCTTCATGCAGCCGATCCAGAGACAGTTGATTGCTCAGATTGTGCACAATGGCGTGCTGCAGTTGTTGCACCAGTTCGTCGTCCAGCCAGTCGCCGAGTACCTTGAGTTGTTCGAGGCTGGATTGGCGAGCGCCATGACGCATCAGCGAAGCGTCGAGATCGCTGAGCAGCGCCTCGAGATGGTGTTTGTCGCCAGCGAGGGCGGCCTCGTCGGCCTGCCGGGCGCGAGGCGATTGCGCCAACGCCATGGCAAGTGTCTGGATTTCCAGCAGGTGGCGCATATCGCTCTTCACGAAGCTGATCAATTCCAGGCAGGCTTGCTGACTCACAGCTTCCAGTTCCAACGCCTGGTGCAGGGTACTCAGCTCGCTGCGCAAGGGTCGCCACTGGCTTTCAAGGCGGATGGCTAGCTGTAGGGTTGGTAGTGCTTCAATAACACGGCTTTCCCTCTGGCCCTGGAGGAAGTTGCGCAGCCGCTTGCGCCGCAGCAGATGCAGCGGGTTGAGGTTCGCCAACCAGGACCGGGCTGCCATGACCTTGGTGCAGTCTTGATCCAGATGCCTGAGGGCCTTGGTTTCGAGCAGGCAGAGGGCCGGTGATAAGGCGGGGGCGTAGTGTTCCTGATCCAGTTGGCCGAGTTGCTCATCCAGTTGCTGCAGTTCGCCGAGAATCGACTCGCCCCGTAGGGGTTGGCTCGCTTCACGGCTGCGGAACAGCGGTAGCCATCGGGCAAGGCGCAGCCGTTGCTCTTGCTTCAGGTCGAGCAGGGCTGCGACATGGGCCGCTATCCAGTTACGGTACGGCGCCGGGTCGTCGATTTCAAAGCTGGCAGGGTGTGCTTGCAGCGTGGCCTGACGGCTGTGTTCGGCTTGGGTGAAACTCTGTAGATTCTCGGTGAAGGCCTGCAAAGTCGCGCGGTCGGCGGCGAACGACTGCAACTGCGCCAATGGACTGCCTTCGTAGCGTGCGGGCAACCATAGGCGAATCAGAGGGGCGCAGCTTTCCTCCAAGTGGGTCAGGCTAGCGAGGTCCAGGGTTGCCAGGCGTTGGCGCAGGGCTGGAAACTCGAGCGGGGCTGGGCCGGATTCCAATTCAATCAACTCGCCAAGCAGCGTGCGATAACTGAGGCCGGTATTTTCATCCAGGCGATGCAGGCTTTGGTGGAAGCGGTCGAGCTCACCCTCCAGGGCCTCGATGCGGGCCGCGACCTGTAGACGCTGGCGCTGCCAGCCCTGCGCCTGGTTGCCGTTCGTGAACAGGCTTTCCAATTGTTCGCGGATACCGCGTATGACGGGCTCGCGGTCTCGGTTCACGTCATTGACCATGACGATGCGTTGGCCGAGGCCTTCGGCAACCAGGCGTTTGTACACCACCTCCAGCGCCGCATGCTTCTGACAGACGATGAGCAAGCTGCGCTGGCGGCCGATGGCGTCGGCGACCATGTTGACGATGGTCTGGCTCTTGCCGGTTCCGGGCGGCCCCTCGACCAGCAGCCCCGGGCTTTGTCGGGCCTGGATCACGGCCGCTTCCTGAGAGGGGTCGCTGGCCACGGTGAAGTAACGTTGCAGCTCGCCTGGCGGTGCCTCATGCGCGGTTTCGTCGGCGGTCTTGAGGCGCAACGCCGTTTCAAGGCCGGTACCGGCGGACGACAGGGTTTTCAGTTGACGTAGGTCTTCACCAATGGCTTGCCCCATGAAGGTCACGTGAAACAACACTGCCGCGCAATCCAGCTGGTCCTGGTAGGGCGCGATTTCCACGGTACTGGCGGGTAGGTTGTCAAGGGCGCGTGAGCGAATGGAGGCAAGCATGCCGAAGGCGTCCATCACATCTGTCGCGCGAATTGACGAGCGTCCCAGCAGTTCATCGGCGGTCTTGCGCCAGCGTTTGCAGGTTTCCGCGCCTAGCACGCTTTCCAGCGCGGGGTTAAGCCGCACTTCCTCGCGCTCACTGTCGAACGCCAAGGCGGCGTGACCACGGGAGCCCAGCTCCAGCAGTAGTTTCACTGGCCACAGCAGGAGCGGGATGACCCGCGTACGCGTGGTGCCGCGAGGGTCGCGATTGAGCAGGAAGGGGAAGCCCAGGTACAGGCCGTCGATGCCGGTGTCGCGTTTGTACAGTGCGCTTTGCCGGTACAGCGCATGCAGGCGCGATTCCAGTTGGCCGTTGAGCTGAAAACTCTCTGGGTCAAGGTTCACTGCCCGAGCATTACGTTGCAGCAGGTGATCGAGCAATGCCGCGGCCGGACTGCGCTCGCTGTTCAGTTCATTGATGTCGATCCGTGCGGTAGTCTTGCCAATGCTCATGCGTACCAGTGGCCCGCGCATCACTGCGGTCACCACCTTCTTCTCGAAGAAGTCGAGAATCTGTGAGACGTACTGCTGTTTCTGTGGTTCCAGCCAATGACTGGACGGAATTGCCAGCAACACCAGCGCCTGGGCCAACGGCATACGTCGCTCCAGACGGAACTGCTCGGCCCACTCGTCCACTACCGACACGCCACAACGGGCAAAGCCTTGGATGCGCTCATCGACAGTGCGGTACAGCTCGCGTCGCGAATGCAACAGCAGTTGGGACGCCGCTTCGGATTCGAACCAACCGACATCGGCAGCCCTGGCCAGCTCGGCGGCGGCCTCTACAATCGAGGCCGCCGAACGGAACTGACTGATCGCTGCGCTGAGCAGCACGATCAGATCTTCTTCGGCGATCACCCGGCGCTCCGACAGTGAGGTCAGTCCCGGATGGTCGGTGTCTGGAAACAGGCGTTGGCGCTCTTGCCATTGCGTGGACAGCTTGGCTCGTGAGGTCGATAGCAAGCATATCCGCAGTTGCTCTTCGACCAACTCGATGTGTTGGTGCAGGGCACGCTGGCGTACGTTTTCGGCGCGGGACTTGAGACGCGACACCCAATTGTCGGTCTGCAATTGTTCAAGCAGGTCCGGGACCGACCCGCTGATCAGGCGATAGCCTTCCAGTGGGTGCTCCAGTAGCCATCCTGGTGTAACGATGTCGCCACGATAAATCAATGGGATTTCTGGATTGAGGATTCTCAGTGCCAGCATTAGCCGGAAGTCGTCCTCAATCCCTTCGTGCTGAACGACCTGGCGCAAGCCAGCGACCAGGGAAGGGGCGAGCCCGACCTGCTCGGCCCACGTCACGATCACACCACGCAGCAAATGGTCCAGGGCCTGTTGCCAGTTATCCGCCTGGCCCGCCGCCAGGGCGAATACGCCGGGCTTGTGGAAGCGGCGCTCGCCCAGCATCAGGGTGGCGCCTTCACCTTCGTCCGTTTGCTGGACGGAAGATGCAGGAGCCTCGACCGTAATACCGTTGAGCCAGGCTTCGACCTGCGGCCATTGCCAGCGCTGATGACGGTCGCGTGCCAGCAGACCTCGCAGGAGAAGGTTCAGACGCGGCTCGAGGTCGTCGGGGATCGGTACTCCGTTGGCCAGCACGTGAATAAGAAATGCATTGGCATTGATGCCGTCGAAGCAGGCGCCCTGAGTCAGTTGCTCGAGCAGGATCATGCCCAGGCTCCACCAGTCCGAGGCAGCCGCAACCCCGCCTGCGATGGCTTCGGGTGCCATGTAGCGGCTGGTTTCCAGTGGCGACACGATGTCCAGGTCGAACTCGGATAGGCGTGCCGAGCCGAAGCCGCTGATGACCAGATCCAGCGGTTCGCGGCAACGTACCAGCAGGCTGGCTGGGCGCAGGTCACGATGGCGCAAGCCAGCCTCGTTGAAAGCATGCAGCGCCAAACCCAGTTCATTGACCACATGGCGCACGCTGTCGCTGTCGCGGATCACGCTGCCAAGGTCTGCCAGGGTCCCGCCGGTGAGCTCTTCAATGACCTCGTAGGCACGGTTATCCCAGCGGCCGGTGGCAATGATGTCGGGTACGTGCTCGCGTGGCAGTCGGCGGATCACATCATAGATCGCTGGGTCCGGTTCGGCGCCGGGTCGATACAGGGTCAGGACCGCCTGTTGCGCGGCTTCCTCGTGCTCGGCGAGGTATCGTTCTCGCACACCGTCGGTGCTGCTGATCTGGCGGATCAGGCGCCAACCATCGATCAGGGTTTGGGGGATACCCTCTGGTTCGCAGCGGTCTGGCCGAGCGTCGTAGGACGTTGCTTGCGCAGGTGAGCTGCCACATTCAAGGCACATCAGGTCGCCCTCGACCATCGGGTGCCCATTTTCGCAGAGCAGGTCAGGCGCATTCCCCTGAGTCGTACTGACCGGCGAGAGGGTTTCCTCAGTGGCGGCTGCTAGCGGCCGCCAGCCAGCGGAATGAATGGGTTCGCCAGCGAGGTCCCAGCCGCAGGGGCGTTCCTGAATGAGCCCTTCGCAGAACATTTCCTCGAGGGCGCGTTCGGTTTTGCAGTTGGGGCAGAAACGTATCATGGGGTGTACTCCACTCAGCGGCGTCGCGACGGGTGTGCGCTGATCTGTAAATGATGGCCTTGTTCATGCAGCAGATCGCGTAAGCGCAATAGGTCGTCACGTCGTGGTATGCCGGCCATCCAGACGCTGCCACTTTCGTCAAACATCAGGTCGAGCGCCTTGTCGGTGGGTTCGAGCAGGCGTTCGTAATCACCCAGGCGTGCCCGGCCCAGTGGTGTGAGCAGGCTCAGGCGTTGATTGTCACTGCCGCGCAAAGCCATGGTCTGACTGAGTGCTTCGATATAGGGGTCGCTGATCAAGGCATCTATCAAGCCGTTGGTCTGGAGCAGCGGCTCATCGAGTTGCTCTAGGGAGTAGCCACTGTAAACCAGGATGTCGAGATTGCTGAGCCGACGCAGGCCTTCGAGCAGTGATCGCAGGGCGTCGAACTGGTCGAACGGTTCCCCTCCTGAAAGGGTGATTCCTTCGGCCTCTTGCAGCCAGGGGGTTATCTGTTCAAGCAGTTGTTCCAGCGACAAGCGTCGGTGCCCGGGGCCCCAAGTATCAGCAGAGATGCAGCCTGGACAGCGGATGCTACAGCCTTGAAACCAGATACCGATACGCCGCCCTGGGCCGAGGGTAGTGACCGGAAAATGCATGCGCGACAGACTAAGGTCCATGTTCAGCGACGTTCCATCTTCAGTCCGGTGATGTCCAGTTCGGTGATCGTGAAGTGTTCGCCCGATTGCGCGTCCTGATCGAACAGTGCCCGCGACAGGGGATTGAGCAGGCGTGCCTCTAACTGGTTGCGGATGCCTCGGCCACCGTTGGACAGGTCCTGCAGACAGAGGTTGTGCAGTGTCTGGCGTGCCTGGGGGGCCAATTCGATAAACAGGTTCTGGCCCTGCAGGTCGTCGAAGGTGGCGTTGACCATCTGTTCGAAGATCTGCACTGCAACGCCTTCGCGAATGAAGTCGAAGACGATGATGTTCTCGCCGATTCGATTGAGGATTTCCGGCCGGTTGAGCACCAGCTTGAAATATCGGTCGATTTCGCTGTGCACCTTCTCCTGGACTTGCTCGAAGGCTTCGCCCGGCAGGACGTTGGCAACGCGTTCGCCATTGTCACCCTGGCGATAGATCCCCAGGTTGGAAGTAAACACGATCAGGGCCTCCGAAAAGTACACCCGATCACCGCGGCCTGAAGTCAGCACTCCGTCGTCGAGGATCTGCAGGAACTTGTCGAGAATCCTTGGGTGAGCTTTTTCGATTTCATCGAATAACACCACGCTGAACGGCTTCTCGCGGATAGCATTGGTCAGTTCACCGCCGACGTCATAGCCGACGTAGCCAGGCGGTGCGCCGATAAGGCGTTGATCGGCATGTTCGGCGCTGAATTCCGACATGTCGAAGCGGATATATGCACTTTCGTCGCCGAACAGCAGGCTGGTAATCGTTTTGGCGAGTTCGGTCTTGCCAACGCCGGTCGGCCCCGCGAGAAAAGCTACGCCCCGTGGACGGTTGCCCTTGCGGCTGGCGCCGACGCCTGTCATCGCACGCTTGACGATGTCGAGCATGTGCGTCACCGCATGCTCCTGGCCTTTGACTCGCTGGTGGACCAGCGCATCCGCATGCCGGATACGCTGACGGTCGATCTTGAGCCACGGGTCCTCGGTGACACCGATCTTATAGCGGCGCACCGCGTCGGCAATCTGCTCCATGGCTACACCCTCGACCCGCGCCAGTTGCGCAATGGCACTGAGATCGAGCAGTAGCAACCCCTCGGTGTTCTGAACCAAGGCTTCCACAGCCTGATGCATGACCACTTCGCTGGCGCCCTGGCTGCCACTGAGCCCCCTGAGCAAGGCCGGTGCCAATGCACGGCGGGACAATTGATCGGGTTTGGACACGGGAATATGGCGCAGGCGCGGGTTGTCGACCAGCAACCAGTCGGGCAAATCACCTTCTTTTTCCACCAGCCATAGCAGGGTATTGAAGAACGGTTTACGCAACTGTGTGGCCGGACGGCTGCGAGCCTGATGGGATTGCACCAGGGCCTGGGTGAAGAGCTGATGTTCCGCCGCGCTGAGGGAGTCGTTGCGAACCACCAGGCGTGAGGCGAAATCGATGATCAGCGCGATAGGTTCGCCAGCACGGCCCACCAGCCGTGGCAAGGTGGCGCCCAGCAAATCGATACCTGCGGGGGCTGCGCCATTTACCGGAGTCAGGCCAAGTTCCTGAAGCAACGTCTGGCCAGCTTCCGGGGCGGAACCGGGTTTGTCGATTGCCCGGAAACCGGACACGGGATCCCAGGCGATGACCTGGGTGTAGCCGGCATCGAGCAGGGCATTACAGAGGGTTTGGTTGAAGCTCTGCGCAGTCACTGTGCCGGGCGCCACTTCACTCGCCTGCAGGTCGCGAATGTTGCCTGATAGGACGAATTGGCTCTTCAGCGGCAAGAAGCGGAGAAGATCTCGTAGCCAACGTGGGCTTTCAAATATGGCAATCCCTGACATGTTTCGGCTCGTAACGTTGGGTCGGTATGGGCAGGGTATTGCTCAATGCGCCCATTTGCCAGTGCGCTGCTACGAAAAGTGGTGTTGCGAGAACGCTTCAAAGGGGGCGCTCGTTTCATAGGGAGGCGTTATGCAACTTGATCGAGGATCCGTCAGTGTACGAGCTGGACGCGAAGGGTATCGATCCCCGCGAAGCATCTTGCTCCCGAGTCATCGCGCTGATCAACGGCACGGCGTGCTCTGCTCAAACCGATCTATAGGCATCCATGATGAATGGGGGTTAGGTCAGCGCTAGAGTTATCAAGGATATGCTAGGATTGGATAATGTACATAACCTATGAGGAAATTTTCCATGAGCGTTACAGAGCAATCGGGCGTCTCAACCTTGGTAGGTACACCTAAGGAGGCTCGGGCTAGCTTGAGCCGCTCGCATGCGGATCGAGTGCTGGTCGTATCATTCGATCGTATCGAGCTCGGTGTATTTGAAGCGTTGGCGGAAAACTTTGCCCATGTGGCCTCCTCGATGTATGAGGTGTTGCAGGAGCGCCAGGACCCGAAGGCACTGGAGCGTCTGGCCGAGGTGTTTGTGACGCGCAAGCCGCCTTCACCTCGCCTGCTCAAGGAAGCGGCGATGCTGGTACAAGCCCGCAAAGCAGTGTTGGAGAGCGGTGATTGGTTGACCGCAGCAGGTATTGCGCAGGTGGCCCAGTTGAGTACCCGTAACCCGAGTGCCCAGCCCAACAAATGGAAAAAGCAGGGGCAGATCTTTGCCATCAATCACGGAGGGGTCGACTATTTCCCTGGTTACGGCTTGGATCCGGACGCGGGCTATCGGCCGTTCAAGGCACTAGCCAAAGTCATTGAGGCTTTCGGTGGCCACAAGGACGGCTGGGGTCTGGCTTACTGGTTCCGGTCAGATAACAGTTTTCTGGGTGGTAAAAGGCCCCAGGACCTGCTGGCATCGGCGCCTGATCGGGTGATTGCTGCCGCACTGGATGAGATCCAGGGTATTGTCCATGGCTAAACAGCGTACCGAGTCCAACGAGGGTGTGGCGCCACCTGCCACGGATTTGGCGGAGTCCGTCACCCCGGTGCCTACGGCTGCGCTTCACGTGACTATTACGGTGCTTGCCAAGGGCGACGTTCTCCATCGTGTGCATCAGGAAAAATATCAGCCGGATCAATTCAATCCCGGCGTGCATGGCAATGCACGCTTCAGCCCCATTCAGGATGATCAGGGGCGGGCGATTCCTACCTTGTATGGAGGCACGACAGTTGAGTGCGCCTTGATGGAGACCGTCTTTCACGACGTACCCCACACCGCTGGATTCAAGAGTTTCGACAAAGGCAAGCTGGTTGGGCAAATGCATTCAGCTGTCCAGGTTAGCCAGCCACTGCACCTGGTTGATCTGTCCAGTGTCCCCCTGCGTAAATTGGGCGTCACTCGAAAGCAACTGATCGACACTGAGAAAGATCAATACCCCGCAACGCGCAAATGGGCTGAGGCTATTCACCGTCAATACCCGGATGTACAAGGGCTGTCTTGGGTGTCGCGACAGGATGATTCGGCACGCGCGGTGGTGCTGTTCGGTGACCGGATTCCAGGCGGTGCGCTTAATTCGCAAGGGGCGTCGCGCAGCTTGATCGAAGACTCGACTCTGTTTGGCTCGGTGCTAGATCTAGCAGACCGGATTGGGGTCGTCATCGTCGCGGGAAAAAGCTGACCTGTCTTTATTAATCGTTGCTGCTCCGAGCAAAGCCAGCGCAGATCCAACGAGTACGCACGATGAGGATTGACATGTTCAAGGTTAAAAAAACACGTCCAAAATTGCACGTTGTTGCGAGGGCATCTCGGGAGCTGGCACTCGCCTTCGCATTGGGAGGAGTGCCAGTTCTGTTAAATTCAGAGTCGTCAGCACAGTTCAAGGCAATGCTGGACCTTTTACTCGCCGCACCTTTTTTGATGGCCTACTACGCGTGGCTATGTTTAGCATTCGCGGTGGCTGCAATTGTGAAATACAAGTGGAGGTTCATGTCCGCTCGGTATCAGCGTTGGCTCGACGCTGTGCATCTTTTTTTAGGTGACATTGGTGGGAGTTTTTTGACCGCAGGCAGGACGGGTCTAGGAGCGATACTGGGATTTTTGACGGTTTGGCACTGGGTCGAACCGGACTCGTTGAGCGCTGAGCATGTAATTCGTACGCTTGTCATGGTATTCAGTCTCACGTTGCTTAGTGCCATGCTGGCGTTGGGTGAAGAGACTTTAAAAGACCCAAAGCAAGCAGCAGCCATTAAATAGCGCATTCAAAAATTTGGCTGAGAAAACGCGCTATCTGGGCGTCGCCAATGAATTCAACGACCTATACGGCACGGCGTTCTGGACGCCTAGAGACTCTCGGGATCCCCAAAAAACATCTGTATCCGCGACCGCAACCACCGCTCCGCCGGGTCGTTGTCCTGCGCCCCGCGCCAGGCCATGTGCAGTTCGAAACTGCGCACAGGTATCGGCAGGTCCTCGGCTCGCAACCCGCCTGCCGCAGTCAGCACATCGGCCGTATAGTCCGGCACGGTAGCCACGATGTCTGTCCCCGCCAGCAAGCTCCCCAGCCCGTTGAACTGCGGCACCGCTAGCACCACGTGGCGCTTGCGGCCAATCTCTTCCAGGGCTTCGTCGATGAACCCGGACAGGTCACCGGCAAACGACACCAGCGCATGGGGCCGTGCGCAGAAGTCGTCCAGGGTGATGCTGCCGGGCACGCTGTCGGCACGCAGCAGCTTCGGCATGCTACGGCGCAGCACCTTGCGCTTGGCGTTGGCGGGCAGTTCGCTGGTGTAGCTGACCCCCACCGAAATCTCGCCCGAGGCCAGCAACGTCGGCATCAGCAGGTAATTGACCCGCCGCACCACCAGCACGATGCCCGGCGCTTCGGCGCGGATGCGTTTAAGCAGCTGTGGCAACAGGGCAAACTCGGCATCGTCCGACAGGCCGATGCGGAACACCGCGTTGCTGGTGGCGGGGTCGAACTCGGCAGCGCGGCTGACCGCGGTGGAAATCGAATCCAGCGCCGGGGACAGCAGGGCGAATATCTCGTGAGCCCGCGCCGAGGGTTCCATGCTGCGGCCGGTGCGAACGAACAGCGGGTCGTCGAACAGGTTGCGCAGGCGTGACAAGGCCGCGCTGATGGCCGGCTGGCCGAGGAACAGTTTTTCCGCAGCGCGGGTTACGCTGCGCTCATGCATCAGCGTTTCGAACACGATCAGCAGGTTGAGGTCTACGCGACGCAGGTCGTTTCGATTCATCGGTGCGCTTCGCCTAAAGTGGGGCAGGGGTGAATCTTACGGCCAAAGGCTGTTACCCTGCACGGGTTTAGGGGGACCAATTGCAGGGAAAGTCAGGTGCCCAATCGATGACAAGCATGTCGACTATTAATGACCACTGATGGTCTAACCGTCAAAGCCCGGATAAAGTCAGTGGTAATTAGAGGTTCACAAAGGCGAGGTATGCGATGTCCCGCATGATCCGTTTCCACAAGTTCGGCGCTGCCGATGTGCTCCGTTGCGAGGAGCAGGCCGAACCGTCACCCGCTGCCGACGAGGTACAGATCCGCGTCCAGGCGGTTGGTGTCAGCTGGTATGACGTGCTTTGGCGCCAGAACCTGGCGCCGTCCCAGGCACGCCTGCCGGCGGGCATCGGCCACGAAATGGCCGGGGTGGTGACTGCGGTCGGTGAAGGGGTCGACGACATTGCGGTGGGCGACCGTGTCGCCAGCTTCCCGGCTACCAGTGCCAACGATCACCCGGTATATGGTGATGTCATCGTGCTGCCGCGTACGGCCATTACCCGCTACCCGGATGTGCTCACCCCGATCGAGGCGAGCGTGCACTATACGCCGTTGCTGATCGCCTATTTTGCCTACGTTGACCTGGCCCGGGCCAAGGCCGGGCAGACCGCGCTGGTGACCGATGCCAGCCATTGCGCCGGGCCTGCCTTCGTGCAGTTGGGCAAAGCCCTGGGGCTGAAGGTGTTTGCTGCGACCAAAGAGCCGGAGCAGCGTGAGTATCTGCTGGGCCTGGGTGCCGACAAGGTGATTGTCACCGAAGAGCAGGACCTGCTGCTGCAGGTGGGCAAGTACACCGATGGCCGCGGTGTGGACATGGTCCTGGATGGTATGGGCGGGCCGCAGATGTCGCTGCTGGGCGATGTGCTGGCGCCGCGTGGCAGCCTGGTCCTGTATGGCTTGCAAGGTGGTAACCAGACGCCGTTTCCGGCCTGTGCAGCCTTTCAGAAGAACATCCAGTTCTACGTGCATTGCATCGGGAACTTCACCGGCAAGCCGGAACTTGGCATCAGCCAGGACCAGGTGGCGCTGCAGCGTGCCTTGCGCGATATCAACCAGTTCACCGCTGACCAGCTGCTAACGCCGCAAATCATCAAGGTGTACCCGTTCGAACAGGTGGTGGAGGCACATCGTTACATGGACCAATGCCCTTGCGGTGGGCGAGTGGTACTGGACATGGCGCACTGATAGCTGTTTGCGATAACGATGAACCCGGGCAGAGTCCCGGGTTTTTTGTGTGTGGAGCAGAATGTTTTAATTGCTAACTATAAGAATGTTCCTACAGTAAAGTCAGTCGTGGACTACATATAAGGCGATGCTCTGTCGTTGCATGGAAATATTCCGCCAACTATTCAGCCTTGAACGATGTCGGCCAGGCGTTCAGTGTGTCTCTGCAGTCTTGCTGAATGGTTTTTTTACCCAGATCTGTATCTTCTATTCGCACTGCATCCCCCGATAATGGCCCCATGATAGTTTGCGCAAGGAGCGTGGAATGAGCATGGCAACGCCTGAGGATGAGCTGTGTGTGGTAGCGACGGGCCGTCGCGGTTGCGATTTTTTTTCGATGGTCTGGCGACAGTGATGCGTTACGTCATTACTTCAATTTGAGTGTAGGAAATTTCTTCCTGGTAAGCACAGGGTGTGTTGAATCTTGAATACCGGACTCAGCACGCGGTGGCTGCATAGAAGTTGATGAGGTGATTTCGTGACGGCTATTCACGATCAGGCAATGCACTATATCTACCAGCAAGTGCTCGAGCGCTTGTTGAGCCAAATGTCACAGCCGCAGCGAGCGTCCCTGCAATTGCTGATACAACGGTTGCTGGTCGCTGCAGGTGGGCCGGAGTATATCGGTACGTTTCGCGTGCTGGTGCTGCAAGGCGCCGATTGTCGCAGTGCCCGGCTGCTGGCCATGCTGCGTGCGGCACAACTGAGCATCGCCCTGCGTGCGCCGGTAACCTTTCAGTTGCGGGTACTCGTAGTCAGCCTGCCCGTGGCTGCCAGCGACACCCTGGAAGGCCACGAGCGCAGTTTCAGTGCCCTGTTCATGCAGGATGACCCGCGGGTTCAGCTGCAGATGATCGAGGGGCGCGAAGTGGTGCCATTCAGCCGTCAGTCTTCGGCAGCGCCCGACCGCTGGCTAATGGCGAGGAACGCCATGCTGATGTTCGGGCACATGGTCGATGCCAGGCCCGAAGCGCTGCTGGGTAGCCGCCTGCACCTGGAGCTGGCGGATGCCGTGGGGTCTGCACTGCAGGGGCCGACACCGGCCGACGTCTTGATCACTGCCATTCCCGTGGGACAGCGGCGTCGCTACCTGGCTTGGGCCCGGCGTAGCCTGCGCCTGGCAGGGGAGCGCGGCCCGCATGTGCTGCATCAGGGCCTGGCGGCGCTGGCCCACGGGCTGAGCCGATTGCACGGTGGTGTCGAAGCCTCGCCGGGCGACATGGCGAAGCCCGCACAGGCCGCCGTCACGGAGGATGCCCCGTTGCGGGCGATTGCCATAGATGACCTGCTGCCGCATCTGCTTGAAGGGCAGCAACATGACGCCATGCTGGGGGGTGGGTTCGAAACGGCCGAGGGTGCCTGGCCATTGGCGGCGTTCGTCGACCCGCACGCCCCGGCACACTTGCACGAACTGCGGGCACGCAGCCTTGAGCTGCAGGCCGCTCGCCCGGCGCTTCGGCTGGCAGAGCCGTCGGGCGACAGCAAGCCTCGCGATGGACATACCCTGGCGCTGGGCAAGGCCTACGGTATCAACCAGACTCAACTGGTGTGCCTGCTGTTCAGCCCGTTCGCCAGGCAGGGGAAGAAACTCGAGCGTTTTCTGCAGTGCCGGCATGCAGACATGCTGGTAGCGCTGCCGTACCTGCACCGGGCCTTGCAAGGTAAACCCTGCCCCGATGCGGTGCGGGACTGGCTGGTGAATACCAGTGGCCTGCCGCTGGTGCAATTGCGGGCGATCTATGAAGGGCGCATGCCGCTGACTGCCTGGCGCTTGCAGAGCAACCTGGCCCGCCGTGACGTGCACCTCAGGTTGCTGCCACGGCCTTCGTCGGGGCGCCGCCGTGGCCCAGCGGCGTTGCCTTGATGGGGCAAGCGGTTCCCGGCGAGTTCGCCTATCGCAAGGTGTACCGCTACCTGGAGGCGTTGATAGAGCAGGCCTCAGGTGGTGGCCCATGCAAGTTGCCGTCGTTGCGCGCACTGTCCCGACGGCTGCGGGTGTCATTGGCAACCGTGCAGAGTGCCTACAACCTGCTAGAGGAAGAAGGCCGCGTCCAGTGTCAGCCAAGGTCCGGCTACTACGCTCAGGTCGCTGCAAAGGCAGAGGCAGCGCCCATGTACCTGCAGCCACCCTTACCGGTGCAGCCATTGCTGGAGCGTGCGCTACTAGGCCACGAGCGGCGCTTGGCCCGTCAACGCGCCAGCAATGTTGCACACTGGGAAACGCTGGGCGACACCCGTCTGCGCAATGCCGTGGCTGAGTGTTATACCCGGTCCTCCAGCCAGTACTGGCGTGCCGAGGACGTTCAACTGGCCCCTGATGTGCAGGCGGTGCTGGAGACGGTGCTCGCGGGGCTTGCCTTGCAGGGCGGGACGGTACTGGTGCCGTCGCCCTGTTGCTGGCAGGTGTTGCGCGCTTTGGCGCGTGCTGGCATGCGGGTGCTGGAAGTGCCTGCCGATAGCTGCGGCAACCCGGACCTGCGCGCCTTGGCCCGGTTGCTGGGCGGCGAGCGGGTGTGCATGCTGGTGATGCCGTCTTGCCTGGGCATGCCACAAGGTCGGCTGGTGTCGCCGCATTACCAGCGGCAGCTTGGTCAGCTCTTGGGCCAGCATGCTGTATGGTTGCTGGAAAACGACCTGGACAGTGAACACTGTTACAGCGGGCCGCCACACACGCGCCTGCGCGACTGGGTCGACCCCCGCTCGCTGTTGGTGTTGGGGGCATTCGAGGCCGCAGTGGGGGCCGAAGCACCTTACGCCTATGTGCTGGGCCATGACGCCGCACTGGCCCAGGCGTTTGCCGAACGGGCATTTCGGCTTGCGCCGCTGCGCCTGCAAGCGCTTGCCCTGATGATGGGTAAAAGGCAGATCGAGATGCAGCTTGTACAGCTGCGTACCGACCTGCAAAGGCGCACACAATCTCTGGTGCGCGCGCTGGAGTTGCAGTTTGGTCAGCGAGTGACGTTGCAGATGCCCCAGGGCGGGCGAATGCTGTGGGTGCGTTTTCGCCAACCGCTGGAGTGGGACTGCATCGTTGCGGCGTTGGCAGGTTCCGCCTTGCATGCACTGCCGGGCGGGCATTTCAGCCTGCAGGGGCGGTACCGGCAGTACCTGGCACTGGTGTGGCTGGGCGACCAGCCGGGTGGCCTGCAACAGGCGGTGGAGCGCCTGGCGCAGGCGCTTGAGCCGCGCTGCGGGCGGCCCGCCGGCGTTTCACGCTGACTGCGTCTGCTCTTGCCCTTGGCGCAAGCGGGTACTGAGCAATGCTGCCAGCACCAGCAATGCGGCAATGATCCACAAACCGTTACGGGTACTGCCAGTGGTCTGCTCGATCAAGCCCATCACCGAGGGCCCGACGAAACCGCCAAACAGGCCGCAGGTGGTGACGAACGCCAGCCCCGCTGCCAACGCGCTGCCACTCAGTCGGCTGGACGGGAAGACAAACAGGATTGACTGCACCACGAACAGCATCAGGGCGGTCAGTGAAAACCCGATCAGGCCGATGAACGAGTTGGCCAGCGATGCCAGCAGCAACCCTGTCGCCATGGTCAGCAGGCCGCAGAACAACAGCGTGCGGCAACGGCGTGGCGAGGTGGCCAGGCGTGGGAAGGTGGCAGCACCGATGGCAGCAGCAACCCACGGCACGGCCGTCAGCAGGCCTATCTGGAAGGGTGATAGCGCAGCGTAGCTGCCGATGATGCCCGGCAAGAAGAAAATCACGGTGTAGATGGTGATCTGGTGCACGAAGTACACCGAGATCGCCAGCCAGATTTGCCGGTCGCGGAACATCTGCCCCAGTTTGCTCTGCTGTGGCGCGGCAGCTCGTTCGGCAGCCAGGCGGCGTTCGATGTCCTGGGCGTCGGCGGCCGACAGCCAGGGCGCTGAGGCTGGGCCATCGGGCAGCTTTTTCCACACCACAAAGGCCAGGGCTACGGCGGGCAAGCCTTCGAGGACGAACAGCCACTGCCAGCCATGCCAGCCCAGTACGCCGTCCATTTCCAGCAGGGCACCGCCCAGCGGGCCGCTGAGGATGTTGGCCAGGCACACGCCCAGCAGGAAATAACCTGTGGCCCGGGCGCGCTGTTCTCGGTCGAACCAGTAGGTCAGGTACAGCATCACCCCGGGGAACAGGCCTGCTTCAGCCACCCCCAGCAACAGGCGCATGATATAGAACGATGTTTCTCCCTGGACGAAGGCCATGCCCGCCGAGAGCAGGCCCCAGGTGATCATGATGCGGGTAATCCAGAAACGCGCGCCCACCCGGTGCATGATCAGGTTGCTGGGCACTTCGGCCAGCGCATAGGTAAGGAAGAACAGGCCGGCCCCCAGGCCATAGGCCGCTGCTGACAGGCCCAGGTCGATACCCATGCTGGCTTTTGCCAGGGCGATGTTGGTGCGGTCAAGAAAGCTCATCACGTAGACGACGATGAGCAGTGGCATCAATTTGCGCAGCAGCAGGCCGTTCAGGCGCTGCTCGGTGGTGACGGCAGGGGCCGGAGCCGCTGCACGGGTGAGGGTTGTCATTGTTTTTTTCCCCGAGAAAAGTGCTGGTGGTGTGCCCCTGTGGAGGCACACCCAGGCTTGTGGATCAGGAACGGTTGATATCGAGCCACACCGCGCCATTGGGGTACTGGTAGCGCTCCAGGGTCTCGGCATGCATTTCTATGCTGTAGCCCGGGCGTTGCGGTGGCATGTAGCGCCCACGGCGGATGACCACCGGGTCGATGAAGTGCTCATGCAGGTGGTCGACGTACTCCAGTACCCGGTTGTGCAGCGAGGCAGACACGGCGATGTAGTCGAACAGGGCGATGTTCTGCACATATTCGCACAGCCCGACGCCGCCGCCGTGCGGGCACACCGGCACGTCGTACTTGGCGGCCATCAGCAGCACGATCAGGACTTCGTTCAAGCCACCCAGGCGGGCGGCATCCAGCTGGCAGAAATCCAGCGCGCCGGCCTGGAACATCTGCTTGAACATGACCCGGTTGTGGCAATGCTCACCGGTGGCGACGCCGATCGGCGCGATGCGCTGGCGAATGCTGGCGTGGCCGAGAATGTCGTCCGGGCTGGTCGGCTCTTCGATCCACAGCGGTTCGAAGGCGGCCAGGCGGCGCATGTTGGCAACCGACTCCTCCACGCCCCACACCTGGTTGGCATCCATCATCAGGGTGCGTTCCCAGCCGATTTCGTCGCGCAGGATGCTGGCGCGGCGGATGTCTTCCTCCAGGTCGGCACCGATCTTCTGCTTGATGTGGGTCCAGCCATCTTCCACGGCCTCACGCGCCAGCTTGCGCATCTTTTCTTCGCTGTAACCCAACCAGCCTGGCGCGGTGGTGTAACCGGGGTAGCCTTCGCGCAACATCTGCGCCTCACGTTGGGCCTTGCCCGGGGCCTGGCGGCGCAGCAGGGCGATGGCTTCCTCGGGGGTGAGCACGTCGGTGACGTAGCTGAAGTCCAGGCAGCGCACCAACTGTTCAGGCGTCATGTCGGCCAACAGTTTCCACACCGGTTTACCTTGTTGCTTGGCCCACAGGTCCCACACCGCATTGATGATGGCCGCGGTGGCCAGGTGGATCACGCCTTTCTCCGGGCCAAGCCAGCGCAATTGGCTGTCGCTGACGGTAAAGCGGTGCCAGAAGCCACCCATGTCGGCGGTGATCTCTTCAAGGGTGAGGCCGACGATCAGCGGTGCCAGCGACTGCACTGCTGCTGCGCAGATTTCGTTGCCGCGGCCGATGGTGAACGTCAGGCCGTGGCCTTCAAGGGCCTCGGCGTCGGTGTGCAGTACCACGTAGGCTGCCGAATAGTCGGGGGCGCTGTTCATGGCGTCTGAGCCATCCAGCGACAGCGAAGTAGGGAAACGAATGTCGCGAACGCTCAGGTGGGTAATACGTATGCTCATGGTCGACTCTTGTTCTGCTCAAGCGCTGGGAGACCTGACTGTAGGTTGTCGAGCGA
>Ga0213823_1000872_pt1 | contig 21124 bp, 11 predicted proteins | sample MC6MC0907MG_FD_179887 | JGI IMG/M metagenome (GOLD analysis project Ga0213823, IMG submission 179887) | Enriched soil aggregate microbial communities from Iowa State University, Ames, United States - MC6-MC0907-MG | ecosystem: Environmental > Terrestrial > Soil > Unclassified | place: USA: Iowa...
TCACGCAGGGTGTCGCCCAGGTAGTGGTCGATCATCTGCAACGCCAACTTCTCGAACAGCGCCTGCATGCTGGCCGCGTAATGGATGTACGGCTCGTCGGCGATGTCGCCTTCGCGCTTGGGGCCCAACCATTCGATCAGTTTCGGCGAGAAGTAGAAACCTTTGCCCTTCTCTTTATACCGGCGCAGGCCGATAACGTTGGCGTATTCGGTGTTGATCACCAGTTCGCCGTTTTCGAAGCTGGCCAGGCGCGAGAAGTCATATTTGCTGGCGTCGCCATACGGCGCCATGCCCATGACCTTGAACTCGCCGTCGAGCATTTCGAAACCCAGGAACTCGGTGATTGCGCCGTACAGGCCACCCAGAGAGTCCGGGTCGAAGAATTCCTTGATCTTGTGGATCTTGCCGTTTTCGCCATAGCCGAAGAAGGTCGTGGCGTACTCGCCCTTGCCGTCGATGCCGAGAATCGCGGTCTTTTCTTTGAAGCCCGAGCAATGGTAGGCGCTGGAGGCGTGGGCCAAGTGGTGCTCGACCGGCTCGATCTTGACTTTTTTCGGATCGAAGCCCAGCTGCTCCAGGCACCAGACGATCTTCTTGCGGTAGCGCTTGTAGCGACGGTTGCCCATCAGGATGGCGTCGAGGGCGCGGTCCGGGGCGTACCAGTAGCGCTTGGCATAGTGCCAGCGAGCTTTGCCGAACAGGCTGATCGGGGCGAACGGGATGGCAACCACGTCCACGTCGGACGGCTTGATGCCCGCCTGTTCCAGGCAGAACTTCGCCGACTCGTAGGGCATGCGGTTCTTCGCATGTTTGTCACGCACGAAGCGTTCTTCTTCGGCGGCGGCAATCAGCTTGCCGTCGATGTACAGGGCCGCGGAAGGGTCATGGCTAAGGGCGCCGGACAGGCCAAGAATCGTCAATGCCAAGGGATTAGCCTCTTCATTCGGTAGAGATGCGCCAGCGGCCTCATGGGCGGGTGGCGGCTAAAAGGCGGGATTATAACGCAAACGAGAAAGACACACCGCCCCTTGTGGGGGCGGCGGTGCGGCAAATCTGCAGGGGTGCGGCAGTGGCTTATTCGGCGATCAGCCAGTCCATCCGGTAGCTGCCAGCGGTCTGCGCCAGCTCCTTGGCCAGCCAAGGCAGCAGCTCCTTGAGCTCCTCTTCCAGGCCCCACGGCGGGTTGGCAATGGCCAGGCCAGAGCCGTTCAGCCCCTGCGGGCTGTCCTGGTGGTGCACGTACAACTCGACCCGCAGCAGCTTCGGCGCGCCGGTGCTGGTGAGGTCTTGGTAGAAACGGGTGAGCGAGCGCTGGTCCTTGATCGGGTACCAGATGGCAGCAACGGTCTGACGCATGCGACCAATCGCCTCTTTCAACGAGCTGGTGCAGCGCTTGAGCTCGTCAGCCTGCTCGAATGGCGGGTCGATCAGCATGATTGCGCGTTTTTCCTGCACCGGCAGCAACGCCCGGGGCACATGCCAACCCTCACCCAGGTGCACCACCACGCGCGGGTCTTTTTTCATGTTCTCTTTAAGCAGCGGCCCGTCTTCAGGGTGCTTCTCGTTGAGCAACGCCCGGTCCTGCTGACGCATCAGGCGGCGCGCCAGTTCTGGCGAACCAGGGTAGTAGCGCAATTCGCCATCGGCATTCAGGCGCTTGATGACACGCAGGTAGTCGGCAGCCATCGCCGGGACATCATCGCGATTCCACAAGCGTGCAACACCTTCGAGGTATTCACCGGTACGGGTCGCCTGATCGCCCTGCAGGTCGTACAGACCAAGGCCGGCGTGGGTGTCTATGTAGGCGAACGGCTGCTCCTTGCGCGACATCAGGGCGATGAGGCGGGTCAGCACGATGTGTTTGAGAACGTCGGCGTGATTGCCGGCGTGGAAGGCGTGACGATAGTTCATGGCAACTCCTGCGGGTGCCGCAAGTTTACCTTGTCACGCAGACGGAGTCAGGTGCGGCGGTCGACAGCAGCTCGGCGGGCCACCCGAAGACAGGCCTGAAGGCAAAAATGGAACGAGTTCCAGCTACTTCCGCACACTACCAGGCCTGACACTCATGCCTTCACACACCAGGAGTACATAGCATGAAGGCCTCTATAAAACTCGATAGAACCACGTCCGTACCTAAGCTCACCGGCACACTGGGCATCACCAACGCGGAATATACCGCCTACCTCGAATTGAAGAGGCCAGATGGCAGCGTCGATAACATGGTGGTCCCGGGCACTGGCAATGACACGTGGGTGCTCACGCTAGACAACTGCAAAGCCGGAGAGTACGAAGCATTGATCAAACCTAGGGTAGACAACGCATTCGAAGCTACTCGGCTTCACTTCACGCTGTAACAGCTCTACGCAAAGCCCGAACGGTAACCCGTTCGGGCTTTGTGCTGTCAGCGGTATCGGTTACCGCAAATCAATCGGCACTACTTGTCAGCGTGATACGCCGCATCAGCAGTCTCGAAGCGCTGCACCATCGCCTGCGACGGGCTGCCCAGCTTGCTGACCACGAGGATGGCAATGCTGGCAAGCAGGAAGCCCGGTATGATTTCGTACAGGCCCCAGGTGTCGATCTGCTTCCACAGGATCACGGTCAGGGCGCCAACCACGATACCCGCCAGCGCGCCGTTACGGGTCATGCCCTTCCACAGCACCGAAATCAACACCACTGGGCCAAAGGCAGCACCGAAACCAGCCCAGGCGTAGGCCACCAGGCCCAGCACGCGGTTTTCAGGGTTGGCAGCCATGGCAATGGCGATCAGCGCCACAGCCAACACCATCAGACGGCCGACCCATACCAGCTCGCCCTGCGAAGCATTCTTGCGCAGGAAAGCCTTGTAGAAGTCTTCGGTCAGCGCACTGGAGCAGACCAGCAGCTGGCAGCTCAGCGTACTCATCACCGCCGCCAGAATGGCCGACAGCAGCACACCGGCAATCCACGGGTTGAACAGGATTTTCGCCAGTTCGATGAACACACGCTCATGGTTCTCGGTAACAGGGCCCGCCAGGTCAGGGTGCGCGGAGAAGTAGGCAATACCGAAGAAGCCCACGGCGCAGGTGCCGGCCAGGCACAGGATCATCCAGGTCATGGAGATGCGACGAGCCTTGGCGATCGACTTGACCGAATCGGCGGCCATGAAGCGCGCCAGGATGTGCGGCTGGCCGAAGTAACCGAGGCCCCAGCCCATCAGCGAGATGATGCCGATGAAAGTTGCACCCTTGAGCATGTCGAAGTTGGCAGGGTTCTGCGCCTCGATGGCCAGGAAGGTCGTGTCGAAGCCACCCGTGGAGATCAGCACGATGATCGGCGTCAGGATCAGCGCGAAGATCATCAGCGAGGCTTGCACGGTGTCGGTCCAGCTCACGGCCAGGAAGCCACCCACGAAGGTGTAGGCGATGGTCGCGGCGGCGCCGGCCCACAGTGCGGTCTCATACGGCATGTCGAAGGTGCTTTCGAACAAGCGCGCACCGGCAACGATGCCCGAAGCACAGTAAATGGTGAAAAACACCAGGATAACGACGGCCGAGATGATCCGAAGCAGGCCGCTCTTGTCTTCAAAACGGCTGGCAAAGTAGTCCGGCAGGGTCAGTGCATCGCCGTTGTGTTCGGTCTGCACGCGCAGCCGGCCAGCGACGAACAGCCAGTTCAGGTAAGCGCCGACGGTGAGGCCGATGGCGATCCAGGCTTCGGAAAGGCCGGAGAAGTAGATGGCGCCCGGCAGGCCCATCAGCAGCCAACCGCTCATGTCGGAAGCACCGGCAGAAAGCGCGGTAACCACGCTGCCCAGGCTGCGCCCGCCGAGGATGTAGTCAGAAAGGTTCTTGGTGGAGCGATAGGCGGCGAAGCCGATCAGCACCATTGCCGCGATGTAGATCACGAAAGTGATCGTTAGTGGATTGCCCATGCGTGTGCCCTGGCGTTTGTTTTTATCTCATGCACAACCGCTGTGAGGCGGTTGCACCCAGGCGGCGAATCCTATGCAACAACTCAAACTGGGTGCAACCATTTTTCATTTGCAAGTTGCACCCGCTCGTGCAATTTCAGTTAATGCCTTGTTCTTGCTCCTTTTTGGAGCAAAAAACGTTTTTTTCAGACGAAAATGGACCGTGAACAATCCTTTATTTGATGTAGGAATTTTCGCCGGACGAGTTGCACCTTTTCGACGAAAAAAACGGGTTGCACCTGGTTGCACCTGAATTGTCCTACAGCTACTCTTGGCGCCAGCTAAGGCCACAGCCGTGGCAATAAAGAGGATAAGAAATGGCGACGACCACCCTTGGGGTCAAACTCGATGACCCAACCCGTGAGCGACTCAAAGCAGCTGCGCAGTCCATTGACCGCACACCTCACTGGTTGATCAAGCAAGCGATCTTCAATTACCTGGAGAAGCTCGAGGGTGGTGCTACCCTGACCGAACTCAACGGTCATGCCAGCAGCCTGGGCGATGATGCGGGTGAAGTAACGCCCGACCACGCTCACCAGTGCTTCCTGGAGTTCGCCGAGAGCATCCTGCCGCAGTCCGTGCTGCGCTCAGCCATCACCGCCGCCTACCGCCGCCCCGAGCAGGAGGTGGTTCCGATGCTGCTGGAGCAGGCGCGCCTGAGCGCACCACTGGCCGAGGCGACCAACAAGATGGCCGCCAGCATTGCTGAAAAGCTGCGCAACCAGAAGAGCGCTGGCGGCCGCGCTGGCATCGTTCAGGGCCTGCTGCAGGAATTCTCGTTGTCGTCCCAGGAAGGCGTGGCGCTGATGTGCCTGGCCGAAGCCCTGCTGCGCATCCCCGACAAAGGCACCCGCGACGCGCTGATCCGCGACAAGATCAGCACCGGCAACTGGCAGCCGCACCTGGGCAACAGCCCGTCGCTGTTCGTCAACGCTGCCACCTGGGGCCTACTGCTGACCGGCAAGCTGGTCTCTACCCACAACGAATCTGGCCTTACCTCTTCGCTTACCCGCATCATCGGCAAGAGCGGCGAGCCGATGATCCGCAAGGGCGTCGACATGGCCATGCGCCTGATGGGCGAGCAGTTCGTTACCGGTGAAACGATTGCCGAAGCACTGGCCAATGCCAGCCGCTTCGAATCCAAGGGCTTCCGCTATTCCTACGACATGCTCGGCGAAGCCGCACTGACCGAGCACGACGCACAGAAGTACCTGGCCTCCTACGAGCAGGCGATTCACTCGATCGGCAAAGCGTCGCATGGCCGCGGCATCTATGAGGGCCCGGGGATCTCGATCAAGCTGTCGGCGCTGCACCCCCGCTACAGCCGCGCGCAGTACGAGCGCGTCATGGAAGAACTGTACCCGCGCCTGTTGTCGCTGACCCTGCTGGCCAAGCAATACGACATCGGCCTGAACATCGACGCTGAAGAAGCTGACCGCCTGGAGCTGTCGCTCGACCTGCTCGAGCGCCTGTGCTTCGAGCCTTCGCTGGCAGGCTGGAACGGCATCGGTTTCGTGATCCAGGCCTACCAGAAGCGCTGCCCGTACGTGATCGACTACGTCATCGACCTGGCCAAGCGCAGCCGCCACCGCCTGATGATCCGCCTGGTGAAAGGCGCCTACTGGGACAGCGAGATCAAGCGCGCCCAGGTCGAAGGCCTGGAAGGCTACCCGGTCTATACCCGCAAGGTGTACACCGACGTTTCCTACGTTGCCTGTGCACGCAAGCTGCTGGCCGTACCCGAAGCCATCTACCCGCAGTTCGCCACGCACAACGCCCACACCCTGTCGGCCATCTACCACATCGCGGGTCAGAACTATTACCCAGGGCAGTACGAGTTCCAGTGCCTGCACGGCATGGGCGAGCCGCTGTACGAACAAGTGGTCGGCAAGATCTCCGAGGGCAAGCTGAACCGCCCGTGCCGCGTGTATGCGCCGGTCGGCACCCATGAAACCCTGCTGGCCTACCTGGTCCGCCGCCTGCTGGAGAACGGCGCCAACACCTCGTTCGTCAACCGCATTGCCGACCACTCCATTTCCATCCAGGAACTGGTCGCCGACCCGGTAGCAAGCATCGAGCGCATGGGCACCCAGGAAGGCAACCTCGGCCTGCCACACCCACGCATCCCGTTGCCGCGCGAGCTGTATGGCAGCGAGCGGGCCAACTCGGCCGGCATCGACATGGCCAACGAACACCGCCTGGCCTCGCTGTCCTGCGCCATGCTGGCCACCGCGCACAACGACTGGAAGGCCACCCCGTTGCTGGCCTGCGCCGCCAGCGAAGCCGCAGCAGCGCCAGTGCTGAACCCATCAGACCACCGCGATGTGGTCGGCCATGTTCAAGAAGCCACCGTTGCCGACGTCGACAACGCCATCCAGTGCGCGCTCAACGCCGCACCGATCTGGCAGGCCACCCCGCCAGCCGAGCGTGCCGCGATTCTCGAGCGCACCGCCGACCTGATGGAGGCCGAGATCCAACCGCTGATGGGCCTGCTGATCCGCGAAGCGGGCAAGACGTTCGCCAACGCCATCGCCGAAGTGCGCGAGGCCGTGGACTTCCTGCGCTACTACGCGGTGCAGGCACGCAACGACTTCAGCAACGACGCCCACCGTCCATTGGGCCCGGTAGTGTGCATCAGCCCGTGGAACTTCCCGCTGGCAATCTTCACCGGCCAGGTGGCCGCAGCCCTGGCTGCCGGCAACCCGGTACTGGCCAAACCTGCTGAACAGACCCCACTGATCGCTGCCCAGGCCGTGCGCCTGCTGCTCGAAGCCGGCATCCCAGAAGGTGTGCTGCAACTGCTGCCAGGTCGCGGCGAAACCGTCGGCGCCGGCCTTGTCGGTGACGAGCGGGTCAAGGGCGTGATGTTCACGGGTTCCACCGAAGTCGCCCGCCTGCTGCAACGCAACGTCGCCGGCCGCCTGGACAACCAGGGCCGCCCGATCCCGCTGATCGCCGAAACCGGCGGCCAGAACGCGATGATCGTCGACTCCTCGGCACTGACCGAACAGGTGGTGATCGATGTGGTGTCTTCGGCCTTCGACAGCGCTGGCCAACGCTGCTCGGCGCTGCGTGTGCTGTGCCTGCAGGAAGATTCCGCCGACCGCGTGATCGAGATGCTCAAGGGTGCCATGGCCGAAAGCCGCTTGGGCAACCCGGACCGCCTTGCCGTGGATATCGGCCCGGTGATCGATGCCGAAGCCAAGGCGGGCATCGACAAGCACATTCAGGCCATGCGCGAGAAAGGCCGTGCGGTCTATCAGGTCGCCATCGCCGATACGGCCGAGGTCAAGCGCGGCACCTTCGTCATGCCGACCCTGATCGAGCTGGACAGCTTTGACGAGCTCAAGCGCGAGATTTTCGGCCCGGTACTGCACGTGGTGCGCTACAACCGCCGCAACCTCGACCAGCTGATCGAGCAGATCAACAACTCCGGCTACGGTCTGACCCTCGGCGTGCACACCCGCATCGACGAGACCATCGCCAAAGTGGTGGAGAATGCCAACGCCGGCAATATGTACGTCAACCGCAACATCGTTGGCGCTGTGGTGGGCGTGCAGCCGTTCGGCGGTGAAGGCTTGTCCGGCACTGGCCCGAAAGCGGGCGGCCCGCTCTACCTGTACCGCCTGCTGTCGACCCGCCCGGCCGACGCCATTGGCCGTCACTTCCAGCAGCAGGATGGCGACGGCAAGCCGGACCGCACCCTGCACGAACAGCTGATCAAGCCGCTGCATAGCCTCAAGGCCTGGGCCGAGAGCAATCAACAGGCCGACCTGGCCGCATTGTGCACCCAGTTCGCCAGCCAGTCGCAAAGCGGCATCGCCCGCCTGCTGCCAGGGCCGACCGGCGAGCGCAACAGCTACACCATCCTGCCGCGCGAGCACGTGCTGTGCCTGGCGGACAACGAGGCTGACCTGCTGGCACAGTTTGCTGCTGTAGTGGCGGTCGGTAGCTCGGCAGTGTGGGTGGACGGCGAGCCAGGCAAGTCGCTGCGCGGCCGCCTGCCGAAGGAGCTGCAGGCCAAGGTCAAGCTGGTGGCTAACTGGAACAAGGATGAGGTGGCATTCGACGCCGTGATCCACCATGGCGACTCGGACCAGCTGCGCGGCGTTTGCCAGCAAGTGGCCAAGCGGGCCGGTGCGATCGTTGGCGTGCACGGGCTGTCCAGCGGCGACCATCAGATTGCCCTGGAGCGGCTGGTGATCGAGCGGGCGGTGAGTGTGAATACCGCTGCGGCTGGGGGTAATGCCAGCTTGATGACCATTGGCTGATAGCTGAGGGTTGTTGAAGAAGAAGGAGAGTTTAGGCTCTCCTTTTTTTGTGCCTGTCTCGAAATTGAGTCTGGGTGGCCAGGTGCCTGCCTTGGGTGTTGCAGCGCGGCGCATCGCGGGCAAGCCCGCTCCTACATTTGTTGCAACGTGCCGTTCCAGTTAGGCCATGGTTGTCAGCCTTGGCGCATGGCTAAAGACTTGCAAAGCGGCGGTAGCGCCAGCCGAAATATCGCGCCGTGCCAACAAGGCTGACGACTATGGCCTATCAGGCCATGGCACGTTGCAACAAATGTAGGAGCGGCGGTGCGGCGATCCGACTTGCCCGCGATGCGCCGCGCGGGCGGCGCTCGATCTCATGAACACCAAATACTTCATGGCGAGCACCTACCAGCCCCGCCACCTTCTAAACCCATATCACCCAAACCTATAAAACTGTCCCACGCCCTAAGTGCGGCCCTAGACTCGCCCCAAGCCCGTTCAAGGACCGCCGCCATGCCCGAGACCCTGCTCAGCCCCCGCAACCTCGCCTTCGAACTCTATGAGGTGCTCGACGCCGAGGCCCTGACCCAGCGCCCGCGCTTCGCCGAGCACAGCCGCGAAACGTTCGATGCCGCGCTGACCACCGCCCGCACCATCGCCGAAAAGTACTTCGCCCCGCACAACCGCAAGGCCGACGAAAACGAGCCGCGCTATGTGGACGGCCGCGCCGAGCTGATCGCCGAGGTGAAACCTGCAGTCAAGGCCTTCCTCGAGGCGGGCTTCCTCAACGCCAACCGCGACTTCGAGGTCGGCGGCATGCAGTTGCCCAGCCTGGTCTCGCAAGCCTGCTTTGCCCACTTTCAGGCCGCCAACGCCGGCACCACGGCCTACCCGTTCCTGACCATGGGCGCGGCCAACCTGATCGAAAGTTTCGGCAGCGACGAACAGAAGCGTTTGTTCCTGCAACCGATGATCGACGGCCGCTATTTCGGCACCATGGCGCTGACCGAACCCCATGCCGGCTCGTCGCTGGCCGATATCCGCACCCGTGCCGAGCCTGCGGCGGATGGCAGCTACCGGATCAAGGGCAACAAGATTTTCATCTCCGGCGGCGACCACGAACTGTCGGAAAACATCGTGCACATGGTCCTGGCCAAGCTGCCGGATGCACCCCCTGGGGTGAAGGGTATTTCGCTGTTCATCGTGCCCAAGTACCGGGTCAACCCGGACGGCAGCCGCGGCGATCGCAACGACGTGCTGTTGGCCGGGCTGTTCCACAAGATGGGCTGGCGCGGCACCACCTCCACGGCACTGAACTTCGGCGACAACGGCCAGTGCGTCGGCTACCTGGTCGGCCAGCCGCACCAGGGCCTGGCCTGCATGTTCCAGATGATGAACGAGGCACGCACCGGCGTCGGCATGGGCGCAGTGATGCTGGGGTATGCCGGCTACCTGTATTCGCTGGAATATGCGCGCCAGCGGCCGCAGGGCAGGCTGCCGGACAACAAGGACCCGCACAGCCCTGCAGTGCCGATCATCAGCCACACCGACGTCAGGCGCATGCTGCTCGCCCAGAAGGCCTACGTAGAAGGCGCTTTCGACCTGGGCTTGTACGCCGCACGGCTATTCGACGACACCCACACGGCAGCCAGCGAATCCGCCCGCCAGCAGGCCCAGGAACTGCTCGACCTGCTGACGCCCATCGTCAAATCCTGGCCATCGACGTTCTGCCTCAAGGCCAACGAACTGGCAATCCAGATCCTCGGTGGCCACGGCTACACGCGGGAATACCCGGTGGAACAGTACTACCGCGACAACCGCCTGAACCCGATCCACGAAGGCACAGAGGGCATCCAGTCACTCGACCTGCTGGGCCGCAAACTGGCGCAAAACAACGGCGCAGGCCTGAAGCAACTGATCCGCCTGATCGCCAATACCGCCGAACGCGCCAGCCATCACCCGGGCCTGGATGCCATGCGCCAGCCGCTGGAGCATCTGGTAAACCGCCTGCAGGGCGTGACCCTGGCCCTGCTGGGCGACCTGGCAGAAGGCAAAGTCGCCGGCGCCCTTGCCAATTCAGCCCTGTACCTCAAGGCCTTCGGCCACTGCGTGATCGGCTGGCGCTGGCTGGAACAAGCGATACACGCCGAACTCGGCCTGCTCAAGGGCAATGCCGCAGATCGCGACTTCTACCGGGGCAAGTTGCAGGCCGCACGTTATTTCCTGACCTGGGAAGTACCGGGCTGCCATAATGACCTGGCATTGCTCGAGGCACGCGACGATACCTGCCTGGCCATGCAAGACGGGTGGTTCTAGGGGGAGCCACCGTGCACGCGGAGGTTTTCCCATGTTCGATTCCAGCGCCCTGCTGCGCCAGCGCTTTGCCGCGCTGCGCAGCACGGCCGAGTTGTTTTCCCTGCGCCATGTCAAACAGTCGCACCAAGCGCTTTCGGTAAGGCGCAATGTGGCCGAGCCGCCCTTCTTCAGCCAGGATGAAGGCGCCATGCTGACAGTGCGGGTGCAGGGCGTGGAGGCTTACGCCGCCACGGCCGACCTGTCCCAGCAAGGCCTGCAACGTGCGCTGGAACACGCCGAGGCACTGGCCCGGCAGATTGCCAGGCACAGCTTGCTCGACCTGCGCGACCAACCCGTGACCAACGCCCGCCACGACCATGTCTCGCCGAACTTCGACCGGCCGTTACCCACCCTCGCCGACTGCCTCGGCCTGCTCGCTGCCGAGTCGGCCAGCGTGCCCAAGGACAGCCGCCTGGTGGACTGGCAGGCCAGCCTGAGCCAGAGCCTGGTCGAACAGACCTACCTGAACTCCGCCGGCGCCGAACTACGCCACGCGCAGCGCTTCCTGTTCCCGGGCCTGGGCGTAACCGCCAGCGACGGCCAGGACAGCCAGAGCCGCAGCCTGGGCCGTGACAACTTCGGCCAGCAGGGTGGCTTCGAGATCATCGAACGCTGCGGCCTGGTCGGTGCCGCTCGCCGGGTCGCCGACGAAGCGCTGCAACTACTGATGGCACCCAATACACCCAGTGGCCAGCGTGACCTGCTGCTGATGCCCGACCAGATGATGCTGCAGATCCACGAATCCATCGGCCACCCGCTGGAGATGGACCGCATCCTCGGCGACGAGCGCAACTACGCCGGCACCAGCTTCGTCAAAGCCAGCGACTTCGGCCATTTGCAGTACGGCTCGCCACTGCTCAACGTCACCTTCGACCCGACCATCGCCGAAGAGCTTGCCAGCTACAGCTACGACGATGACGGCAGCCAGGCCAGCAAGCAGTTCCTGATCCGTGAGGGCCTGCTGCTGCGGCCGCTGGGCGGCGCGTTGTCGCAATACCGTTCGGGCCTCGACGGTGTGGCCAACAGCCGGGCCTGTGGCTGGAACCGCGCCCCGATCGACCGCATGGCCAACCTCAACATCGAGCCGGGCGAGCAAACCCTTGAGCAACTGATCGAGGGCATCGAGCACGGCATCCTGATGCGCACCAACCGTTCGTGGTCCATCGACGATGCGCGCAACAAGTTCCAGTTCGGCTGCGAGTGGGGCCAACTGATCGAGGATGGCGAACTCAAGGGCATCGTCAAGAACCCCAACTACCGCGGCATCTCCGCGCAGTTCTGGCGCAACCTTGCGGCGGTCGGCGACCGCAGCACCTTCCAGGTACTGGGCACCCCCAACTGCGGCAAAGGCGAGCCCAACCAGGTGGTACGGGTCGGCCACGCCGCACCGGCCTGCGTGTTCCGCCAGATCGACGTATTCGGAGGGGACGCCTGATGAGCGCCACAGCACAGCAGTCTTTCGAGCAATTGGTCAACGCCCTGCACGATGCACGGCAAGCCGAAGAGCAATTCACCCTCGGCTACAGCGCCGAACAGTCGCAGTTCGTGCGATTCAACCACGCCAAGGTGCGCCAGGCCGGCGAGGTCAGCCAGGCCAGCGCGCAACTGCGGCTGATCCGCGATGGGCGCCAGGCAGAACAGCAGGTCACGTTGAGCGGCGATGCCGAACTGGACCCTCAGCGCCTGCGCGAGGCGCTGGAACAGCTGCGTCAAACCCTGCCGCTGTTGGCCGTTGACCCTTACCTACGCCTGGACGAAAACCCATGGCGCAGCCACAGCCTGCAGCAACAGGCGCTTCCAGAGCTGAGCGAAGTACTGGAACTGCTCGACCGCGAAGCCGGCGACCTGGACCTGGTCGGTATCTATGCCGCAGGCCCGGTCTGCCGGGGCTTCGCCAGTTCCTATGGCGCCTTCGGCTGGCACCAGGCCAACAGTTTCAACTTCGACTGGAGCCTGTTCCACAGCAATGGCCAGGCCGTGAAGGCCAACTATGCCGGCCAACTGTGGAACGCCACGGACTTCACCGCACGGCTGCGCCAGGCGCGTGAGCAACTGGGCTTCCTCGGCCGCCCGGCGGTTACGCTCAAGCCCGGCAGCTACCGCGCCTACCTGGCACCTGCCGCCATGGACGAAATCGCCGGCATGCTGTGCTGGGGCGGCTTCTCGGCACAGGCGCTGGCCACCGGCAACAGCGCACTGCAGCGGCTGTACAGCGGCGATGCACGGCTGAGCCCGTTGGTCAGCTTCGCTGAGCAAGTCAGCGGCTCGCTGAGCCCGGCATTTTCCGATGAAGGTTCGCCACGCCTGGACGTACCGCTGATCCAGCACGGGCAGGCTGTGGACAGGCTGGTCAGCGCGCGCAGCGCCGTCGAGTTCGAGTTGCTTGCCAATGGCGCAGACAGCCATGAATCACCCTGTGCCCTGAGCCTTGCACCGGGCACCCTGGCGCCTGAAGAGATCCTGCAACGGCTGGGCACAGGCCTGTACATCAGCAACCTGTGGTACCTGAACTACTCCGACCTGCCGGCCGCACGGATGACCGGGCTTACGCGCTTTGCCACCTTCTGGGTAGAGGGCGGTGAAATCAAGGGGCCGGTGAGCACCATGCGCTTCGATGACAGCCTGTACAGCTTGTTGGGCAGCCAACTCGAAGACCTGACCCGCGAACGCGAGATGATCCTTTCAACCAGTACCTATGGACAGCGCAGTACCGGGTCGAGTCATTTGCCGGGAGCTCTGGTCAAAGGGCTTACCCTGACATTGTGATTGGAATTGCAGGCCTCTTCGCGGGCTAGTTCGGATTCGCGCATAGCTGCGAGCTTGCCCCGCGAAGCGGCCGGTACTGACAAACGAGGACGTCATGCCCGAACGCACCCCGCTCGACCCCGTCACCGCCCGCTGGATCCCGTGGGTGGTGGCCATCGCTTTTTTCATGCAGTCCCTGGACGGCACCATCCTCAACACTGCCCTGCCGGCCATGGCTCGCTCGCTGGAAGAAGACCCGCTGCGCATGCAGGGCGTGATCATCGCCTACATGCTCACCGTGGCCTTGCTGATCCCTGCCTCTGGGTGGATCGCCGACCGCTTCGGCACCAAGCGCATCTTCTTCAGTGCCATCCTGCTGTTCAGCTTCGGCTCCTTGCTGTGTGCCATGGCCAACAGCCTGGGCTTTCTGATACTCGCCCGCATCGTGCAGGGGCTGGGCGGTGCGCTGATGCTACCGGTCGGGCGGCTGGTGGTGTTGCGCGCCTATCCGCGGACCGAGCTGGTGCGGATCATGAGCTTCATCACCATCCCCGGCCTGCTGGGCCCGCTGCTTGGCCCGACCTTGGGCGGCTGGCTGGTGGAAATCCTGACCTGGCACTGGATCTTCCTGCTCAACCTGCCGGTCGGTGCCATTGGCTGTTACGCGGTGTGGAAGTTCATCCCCGACCTGCGCGGGGCCGAACGCACCACCTTCGATGGCCCGGGTTTCCTGCTGTTTGGCGCAGCGATGGTACTGATCACCATCGCCATGGAGGGCCTGGGCGAATTGCACCTGCCGCACCTGCGGGTGATGCTGCTGCTGTTCGCTGGCATGGCCTGCCTGGCCGCCTACTGGCTGCGTGCCGGGCGTGACCCGGAACCGCTGTTCTCGCCCAGCCTGTTCCGCGTGCGCACCTTTGCCATCGGTATCCTCGGCAACCTGTTCGCGCGCCTGGGCAGTGGGGCCCTGCCATTCCTGGTGCCGTTGCTGCTGCAGGTCGCCTTGGGCTATTCGCCGGCACAGGCTGGCATGAGCATGATCCCGCTGGCGGCGGCGGCGATGGTGGCTAAATCCATTGCCCGGCCACTGATCGAGCGGCTTGGTTACCGCATCGTGCTGACCGGCAACACCTTGCTGCTGGGCCTGCTGCTGGCCAGCCTCGGCCTGGTCGACGAGCAGACGCCGTACGCCGTGCTGCTGGTGCAACTGGCCCTGCTGGGCGCAGTGAACTCCATGCAGTTCACCGCGATGAACACGGTGACCCTGATCGACCTCGACGACGCCAGCGCCAGCAGCGGCAACAGCCTGCTGTCGGTGGTCGCGCAACTGTCGCTGAGCCTGGGCGTGGCCTGCGCCGGCGCACTGCTCGGCGGCTTTACCGCAGCCGGCAGCGCCGACGGTGTGGAAACCACCCTGGGGGCCTTCCAGCTGACTTTTGTGACCATCGGCGTCATGGCCATGCTGGCGGCAGCGATCTTCCTGCAGCTGGCGCCGACGGACGGAAGGCGTGCCCGTCGTCCGGAACAACACATGGAGTCGTAGGGCGAATGGCCATGAGGCTGGTAGACTGTGCGGCATTTTTCGCTTCGCAACGCAGGCCCGCCTCGTGACCACCGAAACCACCGCTTTTGCCACCTTGCCGCTGTCCGCCGCCATGCTGGCCAACCTGGACGCCCTCGGCTATGCCGCGATGACGCCGATCCAGGCCCAGAGCCTGCCCGTCATCCTCAGGGGCCAGGACCTGATTGCCCAGGCCAAGACCGGCAGCGGCAAGACCGCCGCTTTCGGCATCGGCCTGCTAAACCCGATCAACCCGCGCTACTTCGGCTGCCAGGCACTGGTGCTGTGCCCTACCCGCGAGCTCGCCGACCAGGTCGCCAAAGAGTTGCGCCGCCTGGCACGTGCCGAGGACAACATCAAGATCCTGACCCTGTGCGGCGGCGTCTCGCTCGGGCCGCAGATCGCCTCGCTGGAGCACGGCGCGCACATCATCGTCGGCACCCCCGGGCGCATCCAGCAGCACCTGGACAAAGGCACCCTGGTACTCGACGGGCTCAACACCCTGGTGCTGGACGAAGCCGACCGCATGCTCGACATGGGCTTCTTCGACGCCATTGCCAGCATCATCGGCAAGACCCCGTCGCGCCGCCAGACCCTGCTGTTCTCGGCCACCTATCCATCCGGTATCGAGCAACTGGCCGCCGACTTCATGCGCAAGCCGCAGCAGGTCAAGGTCGAGAGCCTGCACACCGACAACCAGATCGAACAACGCTTCATCGAGATCGACCCGCAGAACCGCCTGGAGGCCGTCACCCGCGTGCTCGGCCACTACCGCCCGCAGTCGTGCGTGGCGTTCTGCTTCACCAAGCAACAGTGCGAAGACGTGGTCGCTCACCTGACGGCCAAGGGCATCGTTGCCCAGGCCCTGCATGGCGACCTGGAGCAGCGTGACCGCGACCAGGTGCTGACCATGTTCGCCAACCGCAGCAGCTCGGTGCTGGTGGCCACTGACGTGGCCGCCCGTGGCCTGGACATCGACGGCCTGGACATGGTCATCAACGTCGAGCTGGCCCGTGATGCCGAAATCCATGTGCACCGTGTTGGCCGTACCGGCCGCGCCGGCGAAAAGGGTATCGCCGTCAGCCTGGTGGCCCCGGCCGAAGGCCACCGCGCCCAGGCCATCGAAGCACTGCAGAAGAGCCCGCTGCGCTGGGACCAGCTGGACAGCCTGAAGAACAAGGGCGGCGAGCCCCTGCTGCCGGTCATGACTACCCTGTGCATTGCCGCTGGCCGCAAGGACAAGCTGCGCCCTGGCGACATTCTTGGCGCGCTGACCGGTGATGCCGGCATCCCGGGCAAGCAGGTGGGCAAGATCGCGATCTTCGACTTCCAGGCGTTCGTTGCCGTGGAGCGCGCACTGGCCAAGCAGGCCATGCAGCGGCTGAACAGCGGCAAGATCAAGGGCCGCGCCCTGAAAGTCCGTATTCTCTGACATTCTTTGGGGCTGCTGTGCAGCCCATCGCCGGCAAGCCAGCTCCCACAGGGTCACCCAAGGCCTCAGGCTTTATGCAGTGCCCGTGGGAGCTGGCTTGCCGGCGATGGGCCGTACAGCGGCCCCAAACTCGCAATGAGGTAACACCGTGCACTCCACCGACGTGATCATCCTCGGCGCCGGCGCCGCCGGCCTGATGTGCGCCCAGCTCAGCGCCCGCCGTGGCCGCCGGGTGCTGCTGCTCGACCACGCCAACAAGCCGGGCAAGAAGATCCTCATGTCCGGCGGCGGGCGCTGCAACTTCACCAACATGTACACCGAGCCGGCCAACTTCCTCTCGCACAACGCCCACTTCTGCAAATCGGCCCTGGCCCGCTACACCCAGTGGGACTTCATCGAACTGGTGGCCAAGCATGGCGTGCCGTATCACGAGAAGAAGCTCGGCCAGCTGTTCTGCGACAACAAGGCCAGCGACATCCTCGACATGCTGCTGGCCGAGTGCGACGACGCGGGCGCCGAACTGCGCATGCAGACCAGCATCGAACACATCGAGAAGACCGAAACCGGTTACCTGCTGCAAACCAGCGCCGGCCAGTTCGCCTGCCAGTCACTGGTGATAGCCACCGGTGGCCTGTCGATCCCGACCCTGGGCGCGACCGGTTTCGGCTACCAGGTGGCGCGCCAGTTCGGCCACACCCTGCTGCCGACCCGCGCCGGCCTGGTGCCGTTCACCATCACCGAGCCCCAACTCAAGGCACTGTGCACCGAACTGTCGGGCACCTCGCTGGACTGCACTGCCAGCTGCAACGGCACCAGCTTCCGCGAGAACCTGCTGTTCACCCACCGCGGCCTGAGCGGCCCGGCGATCCTGCAGATCTCATCGTTCTGGCAGGCAGGCGACACCGTCGAGATCAACCTGCTGCCCGACCGCGATGCGCTGACCTGGCTGCAACAGCAACAGCTCGAACGCGCCAACGCGGAGTTGAAGACCGTGCTGGGCGAGGTGTTCACCCGCAAGCTGGCCACCCTGCTGGCCGAGCAGTGGTTCGAGTCCAAACCCATGAAGCAGTACACGCCGGCGGAACTGGCACAGATCGCCGACAAACTGTCGGCCTGGCAATTGGTACCGGCCGGTACCGAGGGCTATCGCACCGCCGAGGTGACCCTGGGTGGCGTGGATACCCGCGAGGTGTCATCCAAGACCATGGAATCGCTGAAGAGCCCCGGGCTGTACTTCATCGGCGAAGTACTGGACGTGACCGGCCACCTGGGCGGTTTCAACTTCCAGTGGGCCTGGGCATCGGCCAACGCTGCAGCGCAGTTCGTGTAGAGTAGAATCCATTCAGCAGCACGGAACGCTTCTTGCTGGTCCGTGCCGCAATGCATTCATTCGATCACTGCCAGCAGGCCATCATGTCATCGAGTTCGTTCCGTCAGTCACTGCGTCGCCTGTGGGGCCAAGACAAGTTCAGCTACAGCATCCGGGTAACCATCGCCCTCACCGGCAGCCTGGCCCTGTGCTGGTACCAGAACGAGATGGCCCTGCTGATCCCCCTGTTCCTGGGCATCATCGCCAGCGCATTGGCCGAGACCGACGACAGCTGGCAAGGGCGCCTCAGTGCCCTGGCCGTGACGCTGGTCTGCTTCGCCATTGCCGCGCTGGCCGTCGAGCTGCTGTTCCCCTACCCGTGGGTCTTCGCCATCGCACTGGCGTTGGCGGCGTTTGGCCTGACCATGCTGGGTGCGCTGGGCGAACGCTATGGGGCCATCGCCTCGGCCACGCTGATCACCGCGGTATACACCATGATCGGCGTGGACCAACGCGGCGGCCAGGTCACCGACTTCTGGCACGAACCGCTGCTGCTGGTGGCGGGTGCAGCCTGGTATGGCTTGCTCTCGGTGCTGTGGCAGGCGCTGTTTTCCAACCAGCCGGTGCAGCAGAGCCTGGCCAAGCTGTTCTTCGAACTGGGGCGCTACCTCAAGCTCAAAGCCAACCTGTTCGAGCCGATTCGCCACCATGATCTGGAGGCCCGGCGCCTGGAGCTGGCCCAGCAGAACGGCAAGGTGGTCGCAGCGCTCAATGCGGCCAAGGAAATCATCTTGCACCGGGTCGGTAACAGCCAGCCCAACTCCAAGGTCAGCCGCTACCTCAAGCTGTACTTCCTGGCCCAGGATATCCACGAGCGCGTCAGTGCCTCGCATTACCCCTACAATGCCTTGGCCGATGCGTTCTTCCACAGCGATGTGATGTTCCGCTGCCAGCGCCTGCTGCGCCATCAAGGCTCGGCGTGCCAGGACCTGGCGCGCTCGATCCGCCTGCGCCAGCCCTTTGTTCTCGACAGCCGGTTCGCCGACACCCTCGAAGACCTCAACGCCTCGCTGGAGCACCTGCGCACCCAGAACAACCCGGCGTGGCGCGGGCTGCTGCGCTCGCTGCGCGCACTGGCGGCCAACCTGGCCACGCTCGACCGCCTGCTGGGGGCCGCCAGCAACCCGGACAGCCTGGCCGATGCCAGCGACAGCAGCCTGCTCGACCGCTCACCGCGAAACTTCAAGGACGTCTGGACCCGCCTGCGCACACAGTTGACGCCCACTTCGCTGCTGTTCCGCCACGCCCTGCGCCTGCCGTTGGCGCTGTCGATCGGCTACGGCATGGTGCACCTGATCCACCCGACACAAGGCTACTGGATCATCCTCACTACGCTTTTCGTGTGCCAGCCGAACTATGGCGCCACCCGGCGCAAGCTGGTGCAGCGCGTGTTCGGCACGGCGATCGGCCTGACGGTGGGCTGGGCGCTGTTCGACCTGTTCCCCAACCCGGTCATCCAGTCGCTGTTCGCCGTGGTCGCCGGAGTGGTGTTCTTCGTCAACCGCACCACCCGCTATACCCTGGCCACGGCGGCGATCACGCTGATGGTACTGTTCTGCTTCAACCAGATCGGCGATGGCTATGGCCTGTTCCTGCCGAGGCTGTTCGATACCCTGGTGGGCAGCCTGATCGCCATCCTCGCGGTGTTCCTGTTCCTCCCCGACTGGCAGGGCCGGCGCCTGAACAAGGCATTGGCCAATACCCTGGCCTGCGCCAGCGTGTACCTGCGCCAGATCATGCAGCAGTACGCCCACGGCAAGCGCGACGACCTCGCCTACCGCCTGGCCCGGCGCAACGCCCACAACGCCGACGCCGCGCTGTCTACCACATTGGCCAACATGCTCATGGAGCCTGGGCATTTCCGTAAGGAGGCAGATGTAGGCTTCCGCTTCCTGGTGCTGTCACACACCTTGCTCAGCTACCTCTCGGGGCTTGGCGCGCACCGTGATACCGCGCTGCCGGCCGAAGTTCAGGAGCAATTGATCGATGGCGCAGGGCAGAGCCTGGCCAACAGCCTGGATGAAATCGCCAATGGCCTGGGGGCGCGCTTGCCGGTGGCGATTCACAGTGACGCCGAAGAGCACTTGGCCAATGCGCTGGAACAGATGCCAGAGGAGCTGGATGAACATCAGCGGCTGGTGCAGACCCAGCTGGCGTTGATCTGCCGACAGCTGGGGCCGTTGCGGACATTGGCGGCGCATTTGATCAAGGAGGGTGCACCGGCCTGAGGTTTTTTCGCCTGTGCCGGCCCTTTCGCGGGGCAAGCCCGCTCCCACAGGTACCCCACAGCCCCCCACAGATACCCCCACAGTTTTCCAGAGATGTGGAGTACCTGTGGGAGTGGGCTTGCCCCGCGAAGAGGCCGGTGCAGGCAACAGAGATCAGAAGCCATGCTGGCGCAGCAGCCGTGCATAGCTGCCATCGGCCTTCATGGCCGCAATGGCCCGCTCGAAGCGCTCGACGATCTGCTGATGCTCAGGGTGTTTGAGGCTCACCAGAATATGCAGGGTATTTTCGCTCAAGGGCGGCTCGACCATCGTCACCGCCTCCCGCACCTGCTCTGGCTCACGCTGCAGGTTGTAGCGCGCCACGAACTCGTCCTCCACTGCCAGGTTCACCCGCCCTGCCGCAACCATGCGCACGGCGGAGGAAAAGTTGCGCACCGGCACCTTGAGCAAGCGGGTATCGCCATCGAACTCAGGCGAATACGCATAATCACGCACCACGGCGATGCTGTAAGGGTAAAGGTCAGCCTGGCGCTGGTAACGGAAGCTGTCCCCCTTGCGCTTGAGCAGGCGGATGCGATTGGTCAGGTAGGCGCTGGAGAACTGGCCGATGCGGGCGCGCGAGTCGTTGTACCAGGCATTGATCAGCACATCGTAGCGGCCCTCACCAACGCCGACCAACGCCCGCGCCCATGGCGCTTCTTCGTAAACGCTGGCGTAACCGGCGCGGGCCAGCGCCGTGGTGACGATGCTGGTGGCCAAGCCACCACCGGGCATGCCAGTGTCGGTAAACGGCGGCCAAGCGTCGGCCACCAACCGTAGCTTGCCCTGGCCCAGCGCGGGCGCTGCAAGCAGCAGGCCCAGCAGGCCCAGAGCGCAAAGCAGTGGCCGCATGCTCAAGTCCTTTTGCAGTGGGATGGCGGTATTCGTTGACGCTGGCAGTGAGGTTACACAAACCTGCTGCACACAGGGCAGCGGCCAATAGTGTCATTTAGCCTCTATTTTGGCCGCACTGACCAACGCTCACGGGTAACCGAGCACGTCCCTGATCTGCCGCAGATGCCGGATGATCCACTGCTTGTCGATCGCCCCCCAGTCATGAATGCGGTAATGCCCGGCATGGTTGCGCGCACCCTCCTGCTGCTCGAACTCGCAGACGATGTCCAGGTCGGCCAATGCAGCAATGGTGTCCTGGGCCGTGCGGCGCGGCATGCCGGTGGCTTCCATCAGCGCCG
>Ga0213823_1000873_pt1 | contig 21118 bp, 20 predicted proteins | sample MC6MC0907MG_FD_179887 | JGI IMG/M metagenome (GOLD analysis project Ga0213823, IMG submission 179887) | Enriched soil aggregate microbial communities from Iowa State University, Ames, United States - MC6-MC0907-MG | ecosystem: Environmental > Terrestrial > Soil > Unclassified | place: USA: Iowa...
GGAACGCGGCGCCTACGTAGCCGCTGCCGAGCCCGCGAGGCTGCGATCGGTTGCAGAGCAACCGCAAACCCTGAGTCCACGATCTGCCTGGATAAACGCACCGTCTGGCCCAGCGACGGCTGCGCCGTCGATCGCAGGCTGCGCCAGCGGCTACAGGAACGCGGCGCCTACGTAGCCGCTGCCGAGCCCGCGAGGCTGCGAACGGTTTGGGCGGCACTCCGACGCAGCAACCGCAAACCCTGAGTCCACGATCTGCCTGAAGAAACGCACCGTCTGGCCCAGCGACGGCTGCGCCGCCGATCGCAGGCTGCGCCAGCGGCTACAGGAACGCGGCGCCTACGTAGCCGCTGCCGAGCCCGCGAGGCTGCGATAGGTTGCGTAGCAACCGTAAACCCTGAGTCCACGATCTGCCTGAAGAAACGCGCCGTCTGGCCCAGCGACGGTTGCGCCGCCGATCGCAGGCTGCGCCAGCGGCTACAGGAACGCGGCGCCTACGTAGCCGCTGCCGAGCCCGCGAGGCTGCGATCGGTTGCAGAGCAACCGCAAATCCTGACTCCGCGATTTACCTGGCTAAACGCGCTATAGCTTTCTGCCCTGCGCATTCACGACTTTTCACATGGAAAGGTTGGGCCGCCTGGCCTGGCCGGTGCTAATCTTCGGCAGTTTTACGCACAGTCGAGCCACAACCCGTGCCGGGTTCAGGGAAGACGACCACACATTTCAACAACGGATCGATCGGGTCAAATAATGAATAAATCAGCAGGCGTACTGTTAGGAATCGTCGTCGCGGTGGGCGCTATCAGTGCCGGCGGCGCCTGGTATACCGGGACTAAGCTGGAAGGGGTGCTGCAAACCTCTATCGCCGACGCCAACAAGGAACTCCAGGCCGCGATGGTCGGTTCCAACGGTACCGCCAGCCTGGAGCTGGTATCGCTGGAGCGCAACCTGTTCAGCAGCACCGCGCGCTACCGCCTCAAGGGCCAGGGCGAGATGTTCGGCGACAGCGCCGAGGGCGTCGAACTGGTGTTCGTCGACCGCATCGAACATGGCCCGCTGCCGTTCTCGCGCCTGATGACCCTGAAATGGCTGCCGGTCATGGCCACCAGTCACTACGAGCTGGAAAAGAACGCCCTGACCGAGAAATGGTTCGCCGCCACCAAGGATGTTTCCCCGCTCAAGGGCGTGGTCAACCTGGGGTACGACCGCTCCGCCACCGGCAACCTGGAGTTGCTGCCGCTGGACACGGCCCTGGACGACAAGTCGACCCTCAAGTTCTCCGGCCTGAAGCTGGACCTCTCGACCAGCGCCGAAGCGCAGAAGGTCAAGGCCGAAGGCTACATGGACAGCCTCAAGCTCAACAGCGTCGCCGAAGACCAGACGCCGGTGCAGGTCGAGCTCAACGGCCTGACCCTGGCCAGCAACCTGACCAAGAGCAACTATGGCTTCTACGTCGGCGAAAACACCCTGGAGCTGACCAGCACCAAGGCCACGTTCGGCGAGAAACAATCGGTGCTCAGCTTCAAGAACTCTGAGATCAAGAGCGCCACCGACGAGACCGGCGCCCACCTGGCCGGCCGTGCCGACTACAAGATCGGCGAAGTCGCCCTCAACGGCAAAGCCGTCGGTTCGGCGCAAATGACCTGGAGCATGAAGAACCTCGACATCGCCTCCGGCATGTCGCTGATGCAGGTCTACCAGAACAAGCTGCAACCCTATGAAGACGCCGTCGCCGCGGCCGAAGCCGCCGGCGAGCCAGCGCCCGAGCTGAACCTGAGCGAGGCCGAGCAGGCCCAGGTCAAGGCTGACCTGGACAAGCTGTTGGCTGCCCAGCCGCACATCGCCCTGGAAAACCTCTCGTTCAAGACCACCAATGGCGAAAGCCGCCTGAGCCTGGTGGTGGACCTGAACAAGCCGCAATCCATGGAGCTGCCGCCGGCCGAACTGAGCAAGCAACTGCTCACCCAGCTGGACCTGAACCTGCTGCTGTCCAAGCCGATGATCGCCGACGTGGCATCGGTGCAGGCGCAACTGGACGGGGTGACCGACGCCAAGGCGATCGCCGACCAGGGCAGCATGGCCGCCGACATGGTCAGCGGCATGGCGCTGGGCACCCAGCTGGCCAAGCTGGAAGGCAACGACATCGTCTCCAAGCTGCGTTATGCCAACAACGAAGTGGACTTCAACGGCCAGAAAATGACGCCTGAGCAGTTCGTCGGTTTTGTCATGAGCAAACTGGGCCCGGTCACCATCCAGTAAGCCTCGAAAACCCCTCCACGGGGTTTTCAGCCAGAAACGCCCGGCCTCCGTACCACAGAGCTGCCGGGCGTTTTTTTACCTGCATCCGGCTGGAGAATCCCCGCCCAGAGCCTCCTCGAACATGGCTACAGGCCACGTCGTTCGCGGATTCGCGCAGAAACGAATCTGAAGAAATATTGCATTTGCGCATCCGCATCAGCCTTGCATGGAAGACTCCGCCCCAATCTGGCCGAGTCATCTGATTCGGCTTCCTGGCACGTATCAGGCGGGGGGACACAAGACCCCGGCTAGCCATGTAAGGATGCTGAAGAAATGCCGTTCATTGTTCATCCTGTTCGCCTTTATGGTTTGCGACCGCTGCTGCGCCTGACGTTATGCAGCCAATTGCTGTGGCCGACCCTGGCCCTCGCCGACCCAGCGTACGACCGCCTGATTCTCGACGCCCGCGCTGGCAGCTATGCACCAGCCCTGAGCCATTTGCGCCAGGTGCCGGCCGAACGGCTGAGCACCGGGCTGGTCAGCGATCATCTGCAGATCGCCAGCTGGGCCGGCCTCGACGCCGAAGTCGTGAATGTCTATGAAACCCAGGCCCGTGGCCGGGTGCTGCCGATCCAGGCGCTGACTGCCACCGCCCGGGCCTACCGCAACCTGCAGCGCTGGGACGCGGCGATCCAGGTGTACCGCCTGGCCCTCGAACGCGACCCGCGCAATACCGACCTGCAACTGGGCCTGGCCCTGACCCAGGCCGACGCTGGCAAGCCCGAGGAAGCCGTGCGCCGTGCCCGCGAGCTGGTGGCGGCCAAGCCCGACGACGCCACCCGCCGCCTGGCCCTGGGCTACGCCCTGTCTCGCGCCGGTTCGCCGTATGACGCGCTGTTCGAGTTCGACCAGGCGTTCGTCCGCGCCGGCACCCGGCCGGAAGTCGCCCGCGAATACGTGTTCGCCCTGCAACGGGCCCGCCTGCCGGAGCCGGCCTTGCGCCTGGCGCGCCAGCGCCCGGGGTTGATCGATCCGGTGATCGAGCGTCGCCTGCAAGGCGACCTGGCCGCCGAGCGCGTGCGCCTGGCCGAACTGGCGACCCGCAGCGAGAAAGAGCGCTATGTCATCGCCGACCGTGCCCTGGCCGATTACGACCAGTTGCTCGCCACCTGGACCCCGGACCCGGCGGCCAGGGACGACGTGACTCGCTGGCGCATCGACCGCATGGGCGCACTCAAGGCCCGGGCACGCACCGCCCAGGTAATCGACGACTACCACAAGCTGACCGCCGAAGACGTGGCCATCCCCACCTACGCCCGGCGTTGGGTGGCGGCCGCCTACCTGGACCAGCGCCAGCCGGAGATCGCCAGCGACCTCTATCGCCAGGTGCTGGCGGCGCCGGATGCCGATGTCAGCGACCGCGTCGAAGACAGCACCGCGCTGTATTACGCCTTGCTGGAAAGCGACCGCCCGCAGGAAGCGCAACAGGTCGCCGACGACCTGGCCAGGAACCAGAAGCCGCGGGTCGAGCTCAAGGGCCTGCCGGTGGGCAACCCCAACGATGAATGGATGGACGCCCAGCAACTGGCCGCGCAGTCCGGCACCTACAGTGCCGACCTGCCGGGCAGCGAGCAGCGCCTGGCCAGCCTGGTGGACCAGGCGCCGGGCAATATCGGCCTGCGCGTGGCCCAGGCCAACCTGTACCAGGCCCGGGACTGGCCGCGGCGCGCCGAGGGCCTGCTCAAGGAAACCGAGAGCATGGCGCCGCGCGATGTCGGCCTCGAGGTCGCCCAGGGCCACACCGCCCAGGACCTGCAGGAATGGCGTCAGCTCGATGCCCTGACCGACGACGTGGTGCAGCGTTATCCCGACAACCGTCAGGTGCAGCGCCTGGCTCGCCAGCGCGAAGTGCACGACATGGCCGAGCTGCGGGTCGAGACCTATGGCGGCAAGAGCTACGGCGGCGGCAACAGCGGCGCCGGCGCGGTTTCCGGGAGCAAGGATTTCGGCATCGAGACGGTGCTCTACAGCCCGCCGATCAATGAAGACTGGCGCCTGTTCGGCGGCCTCGGCTATGCCACCGGCGACTTCCAGGAAGGCACCGGGCATCACCGCTGGCAGCGTATCGGCGTGGAGCGCCGGACCCGCGACATGACCCTGGAAGCGGAAGTCTCCAACCACTCCTACGGCTTCGACGACAAGCAGGGCGCGCGGCTGTCCCTGGCCCGCGACATCGACGATCACTGGCAGTACGGCGCCAGCCTGGAATACCTGTCGGCCAACACGCCGCTGCGGGCGCTCAACAGCAACATCTACGCCAATGGCGGCAGCGGCTTCGTGCGCTGGCGGGCCAACGAGAGCCGGGAATGGCGACTGGCCCTGAGCCCTTCGCATTTCAGCGATGGCAACAACCGTTTCGAAGCGCTGCTCACCGGTCGCGAGGGCGTCTATGCCACCCCCCACGTGCAGGTCGACCTGGGCCTGGAAGTCGGCGCCAGCCGCAACAGCAAGGAAGACACGCCGTACTTCAACCCCAAGTCGGACTTCACGGTCCTGCCGACGGTGAACGTCAACCATGTGCTCTATCACCGCTACGAAACCTCCTGGAGCCAGCAGTTCCAGGTGGGCGCCGGTACCTACAGCCAGCGCGATTACTCCACCGGGGCGATCGGCCTGCTCAGCTATGGCCAGCGCGTGACCTGGAACGACGTGTTCGAAGCCGGCGCCGCCCTGAGCGTGCTCAACCGGCCTTACGACGGCGACCGGGAAACCGACCTGCGCCTGCTCCTCGACCTTACCTACCGCTTCTAGAAGAGTCCGAAGATGCCTCCGATGACCCGTTGCATCCTCCTGCTGGGAGCCCTGATTCTCAGCGCCTGCGCCCAGCCCGCCGCGGATTTCCTGGCGCCGGCGCAACGCCCGGTGCCCGCCAGCGAAACCCCGTGGCCGAAAAACCACGTGCTGGGCATTGCCTACCACGACGTCGAAGACCGCGACCCCGACCAGGCGGTGGTGGCCGTGCGCACCGAGCGCCTGATCGAACAGCTGGCCTGGCTGCGCGAGAACGGCTACCAGCCGGTCACCGTGGACCAGATCATGGCGGCGCGCAAAGGCGGCCCCGAGCTGCCGGCCAAGGCCGTGCTGCTGAGCTTCGACGACGGTTATGCGAGTTTCTACACCCGCGTGCTGCCGGTGCTGCGCAGCTACAACTGGCATGCCCTGCTGGCGCCGGTGGGGGCGTGGGTCGATACCCCGCTGAACCAGCCGGTGGATTTTGCCGGCACCCCGCGCAAGCGCTCGGACTTCCTGACCTGGCAGCAGGTCCGCGAGATCTCCCGTTCCGGCCTGGTGGAAATCGCCGCCCACACCGATGCCAACCACAAGGGCGTGCTGGCCAACCCCCAGGGCAACCTGCAACCGGCCGCCGCCGCCCGGCGCTATGACGCCAGCACCGGGCGCTATGAAAGCGAAGCCGAATTCGAGGCGCGCCTGCGCAGCGACGTGGCCGCCATCTCGAAAAAAATCCGCGCCGCCACCGGCTACAGCCCACGGGTCTGGGTCTGGCCTTATGGCGCCGCCGACGGCACCGCGCTGCGGGTGGTGGGCGAGCAGGGCTACGACATGGCCCTGACCCTCGACGACGGCCTCGATGCCCTCGACAACCTGATGAGCAGCCCGCGTTTCCTGGTGTCCTCGGACCCGGACGCCATCCACTTCTCCAACAGCGTCGTCGGCGTCGAGGCCAGCAACCCGATGCGCGTGGCCCATGTCGACCTGGACAACGTCTACGACCCGGACCCGCAGCAGCAGGAAATCAACCTCGGCAAGCTGGTCCAGCGCATGGCCGACCTGGGCGTCAACACCGTGTTCCTGCAAGCCTTCGCCGACCCCAAGGGCGATGGCCTGGTGCACTCGCTGTACTTCGCCAACCGCCACCTGCCGGTGCGCGCCGATATCTTCGACCGGGTCGCCTGGCAACTGCGCACCCGGGCCAACGTCAAGGTGTTCGCCTGGATGCCGGTGCTGAGTTTCGCCCTCGACCCGAGCCTGCCGCGCGTGACCCGCTGGGACCCGGAAACCGGCCAGGTCGCGCCCGACCCCGACCAGTACCGGCGCCTGTCGCCGTTCGACCCGCGGGTGCGGCGCATCATCGGTGAGATCTACGAAGACGTGGCGCGCCTGACCTCGGTGGACGGCATCCTCTACCACGACGACGCGGTGCTCTCCGATTTCGAAGACGCCAGCCCCGCAGCCCTGCGCACCTACGCCGCCAACGGCCTGCCCGGTTCGATCGCCGCCTTGCGCGCCGATCCGGCGACCCTGCAGCGCTGGACCCGCTTCAAGAGCCGCTACCTGATCGACTTCACCCATGAGCTGACCGCCAAGGTCAAGGCGATCCGTGGGCCGCAGGTACTGACCGCGCGCAACCTGTTCGCCGAGCCGATGCTCAACCCGCAGAGCGAAGCCTGGTACGCCCAGAACCTCGACGACTTCCTCGCCCATTACGACTGGACCGCGCCGATGGCCATGCCGTTGATGGAGGGCCAGCAGCGCAAGGCTTCCGGCGCCTGGCTGGAGCAACTGGTGGCCACGGTCAAGGCACGTCCCGGCGCGCTCAACCGTACCGTCTTCGAACTGCAGGCCCGGGACTGGGCGCAAAAACCGGCGAGCGATATCGACGCCGCGCAGATGGCTGACTGGATGGGCCGGCTCAAGCGCCAGGGCGCGACCAGTTTCGGCTACTACCCGGATAACTTTCTCGAGAACTCGCCGGACCTGAAGACCATCCGTCCCGCGCTCTCCACCAAGTGGAATCCTTAAATCATGTTGGATCGACTGCTAGCCCTGCTCGTCCTGGCGATTGTCCTCGGTGTGCCGCTGGGCCTGATCTTCCTGGTGACCGGCCAGTTCCTGATGGACTTCGTGTTCTTCTACCCGCTGTTCATGTCCGGCCTGTGGATCGCCGGCGGCCTGTACTTCTGGCTGCACTGGGAACGCCACTGGCCCTGGAAGGACGACACCTTGCCGCCGCCGCTGAAGGGCGAGCCGCTGATCAGCATCCTGATCCCTTGCTACAACGAGGGCGACAACGCGGCGGACACCATTCACGCGGCGCTGGCCCAGCACTACCCGAACATCGAAGTCATCGCGATCAACGACGGCTCCAAGGACAACACCGCGCAAGTGCTGGACGCCCTGGCGCTGGAAGATCCGCGGCTGCGAGTGGTGCACCTGGCACAAAACCAGGGCAAGGCCGTGGCCCTGCGCATGGGCGCCGTGGCGGCGCGCAGTGAATACCTGGTGTGCATCGACGGCGACGCGCTGCTGGCGCCGAACACCGCGGCCTATCTGGTGGCGCCGCTGCTGGAGAATTCGCGCCTGGGCGCGGTGACCGGCAACCCGCGCATTCGCACCCGCTCGACCCTGGTGGGCCGGGTCCAGGTGGGCGAGTTCTCTTCGATCATCGGCCTGATCAAGCGCACCCAGCGCGTGTTCGGACGGATCTTCACGGTCTCCGGGGTGATTGTCGCCTTCCGCCGCTCGGCCCTGCACCGGGTCGGCTACTGGAGCCCGGACATGATCACCGAAGACATCGACATCAGCTGGAAGCTGCAGCTCGATCACTGGAGCATCTTCTACGAGCCACGGGCGCTGTGCTGGATCCTCATGCCGGAAACCCTGCGCGGCCTGTGGAAGCAGCGCCTGCGCTGGGCCCAGGGTGGCGCCGAGGTGCTGTTCAAGAACATCCGCGGGATCTGGCAATGGCGCCACCGCTACCTGTGGCCGCTGCTGTTCGAATACTGCCTGTCCACCGGCTGGGCCTTCACCTTCCTGCTGTCGGTGATCTTCTGGGGCGTCGGCCATTTCATCGTCATGCCCGAGGCCATCGCCGTCGACCGCCTGATGCCGCCGGCCTTCACCGGGCTGGTGCTGGCGATGGTCTGCCTGCTGCAGTTCGCGGTCAGCATCCTGATCGATCGCCGGTATGAAAAGGGCTTGGGCAAGACCATGTTCTGGGTGGTCTGGTACCCCCTGGTGTTCTGGCTCGTCAGCCTGTTCACCACGCTTGTCAGTTTCCCCAAGGTGCTGTTCAGCCAACACCAGAAGCGTGCGCGCTGGGTCAGCCCCGACCGTGGCATCAAGCCGATAGATGATGAAGAGGAGGCTCGCTGATGAAAATCATCAGAACCCGTCAACGCCCATTGCTGGTGATCGTCGATGCGGCGTTCACCGTGCTGGCCTGGATCGGTCTGCTGTACCTGCTGGTACGCGGCCTGTGGCCGCTGATCGACACCCACGACGGCCCGCGTATCGAGGTCGGCGTGCTGGAAGCGCTGGGCACCTTGCAGACCTACCTGTGGGTGGCCCTGCTCAACGCCGCCGTGCTGATCCTCTGGGCGCGTTACCAGCAGCGCAAGAGCAAAAGTTTTGCCCGGCGCCGCCTGCCGTCGCCGGCGCTGGACGACCAGCGCCTGAGCGAAAGCTTCAAGCTCAGCGCCGCCAATTTTGCGCGCATGCGCCAGCCCGGGACCATGACGGTGCATAACGACGAGGAGGGCGGTATCAGCCTTGTCACCACCGGTTTCTTGCGCCTGAACCCCGAGCGCCAGCCGCATCCGCCGTTGCTGGCGGATTCCGTGGAGCGCTGATTCGGCGGCCGGTTGAAGGTCGCGGGATCAGGGCGGCCGGGTAAAAATCCCGGTGCTCGTCGAAAAAAGCCCCGGAGCTGAAAAAATCCGGGGTTTTTTCGTTTACAAGCGGCTGCGGCTCAAGCTCAATCAGCGCCAATATTGCTCAAGCGCAACGCTGCGCCGCGCAGCTATAGTCTCCAGGCTCCTGTTTCCAGGCTCCGATGAACCCATTCGCAGAAGGTGCTCGCGTATGTCCCGTTTTGCCTCTCTCAATACTTGGCTGGCCGCCGGCGCCGTCCTGCTGTGCCTGCAGTTGCCGGCCCAGGCCCAGGAGCGTTTCACCCTGAACGTGCCCGGTGTCTCGGACAACCGCCTGTTCACCCCGGCCAGCGCCAGCGATGCCAAGGGCTGCGGCGGGCATAACCTGTCGCCGGCCCTGGCCTGGACCGCCGGCCCGGAAGGCACCCGCAGCTACGCCATCGTGATGCACGACCCGGACGGCGCCAAAGGCCAGGGTATCGACCACTGGGTGCATTACGGGATCAAGCCCACGACCCGGCAGATCGCCGCGGGCGCGGGGGCCAAGGGCACGCTGGAAGGGCTGGGCGGCACCAACAGCAAAGGCACCACCGGCTACGTCGGCCCCTGCCCGCCGGTGGGCGACAGCGCGCATCACTACATCATCCAGATCTACGCCCTGGAGCTGGCGCCCGACGCCTTGCCGGCCGGCCTGACCCGCGCCCAGCTGCTGGAAAAGATCAACGGCCACGTGCTGCGTAACAGCAGCGTGGTGCGGCGCTATCTGCGCTAAGCAGAAATTTTTTCCGGGGGCTTAACCCGAATCGCCGAGGGGCTTCGTCTGAAGGGGGGAATGGATCAATTTTCCCCGAGGTCAGCCCCCATGTTCCTTCCTCCGTACTACCTTCGCCCCGCCGTTCAGGGGTGCGCCGCCGGGTTGCTGTTGGCCATGGCCGGTTGCGGCCCGTCCTCGCCGGACACCCGGGGCGCTGCCTTACCCGCCCCGGAGGCGGTAGAGCCGCAGGCCGCCGTGCCCTCGCCGAGCGAGGCCCCGCGCGCCGATGTGATCCTGGCCGGATACAACAACGCCAAGGCGCTCGCCCCGGCGCCCAGGCACGCCTCGATGATGACGCGCGAATCGCTACCCGCCGGCTATCGCGCCGAGCCGCGGGAGCAGTACCAGAACCTGCCGGACAACCCGATCCACAGCGTGGCGCAGGCTCCGGTCTCGACCTTCAGCGTCGATGTCGATACCGGTGCCTACGCCAATGTCCGGCGCCTGCTCAACCAGGGCAGCCTGCCGCCGCAAGGCGCGGTGCGCCTGGAAGAACTGGTCAACTACTTCCCCTACGATTACGCCCTGCCCGGCGACGGCTCGCCGTTTGGCGTAACCACCGAGATCGCGCCGTCGCCCTGGAACCCCCACACCCGCCTGCTGCGCATCGGCATCAAGGCTTCGGATCGCGCCGTCGCCGATCTGGCGCCGGCCAACCTGGTGTTCCTGGTGGACGTGTCCGGCTCCATGGATCGTCGCGAGGGTCTGCCGCTGGTGCAAAGCACCCTCAAGCTGCTGGTGGACCAGTTGCGCGAACAGGACCGGGTATCGCTGGTGGTCTATGCCGGTGAGTCGCGGGTGGTGCTGGAGCCCACTTCCGGGCGCGACAAGGCGAAGATCCGCAATGCCATCGAGCAACTGACGGCGGGCGGCTCCACCGCCGGCGCGTCGGGCATCCAGCTGGCGTATCAGATGGCCCGGCAAGGCTTCATCAAGAACGGCATCAACCGCATCCTGCTGGCCACCGATGGCGACTTCAACGTCGGCATCAGCGACTTCGACCGCCTCAAGCAGATGGCCGTCGAGCAGCGTAAAAGTGGCGTGTCGCTGACCACCCTCGGCTTTGGCGTGGACAACTACAACGAGCACCTGATGGAGCAACTGGCCGACGCCGGCGATGGCAACTATGCCTACATCGACAACCTGCGCGAGGCGCGCAAGGTCCTGGTGGACCAGCTCGGCTCGACCCTGGCGGTGGTGGCCAAGGACGTGAAGCTGCAGGTGGAATTCAACCCGGCCCAGGTCAGCGAATACCGCCTGCTGGGTTATGAGAACCGCGCGCTGAAACGCGAGGACTTCAACAACGACAAGGTCGATGCCGGCGAGATCGGGGCCGGGCATACGGTCACCGCGCTGTATGAAATCGTGCCCAAGGGCGAGCAGGGCTGGCTGGAGCCGCTGCGTTATGGCCAGGCCCAGGCGTCGTCGGAATCGAACATCAAGGACGACGAGCTGGCCATGCTGCGGGTACGCTACCAGGCGCCGCAAGGCGGCAGCAGCCGGCTGATCGAGCGGCCGATCCTGGCGTCGCAACAGCACGGCAAACTCGTCCAGGCCAGCGATGATCTAAGATTTTCCGCAGCCGTGGCGGCGTTCGCCCAGCAGCTCAAGGACGCTCGTTACACCGGCGACTTCGGCCTCAAGGACACCGTCGCCCTGGCCCGCGGCGCCAAGGGCGAAGACCGTTTCGGCCTGCGTGGCGAGTTCGTGCAGCTGGTGGAACTGGCGCAGAGCCTGCAGACTGCCGCTCCGGCGGATCAACCGGGACGTTCCGGGGAGGCCTTGAGCCGCCGTGAATAACGTCATGACGAGCCACCCGAAGGAGTTCAGCACGACCATGCCTGCGGCGAATCGACCAGAGCCCGCCAGCAGCGACGAAACGCTGCTGGCGCGTTATCGCGCGGGTGACAGCGCCGCCTTCGAGGTCCTCTACCAGCGGCATCGCCAGGGGTTGTACCGGTTCCTGCTGAGCCTGTGCGACAAGACGGAGCTGGCCGACGAGGTCTACCAGGACACCTGGCTCAGCCTGATTCGCACCACCAGCGCGCCACAGGGCCGGGCCAGCTTTCGTACCTGGCTGTACCAGATCGCCCGCAACCGCCTGATCGACCACTGGCGCAAGCACGGCCTGCGCAACCCGCTGCACGACAGCTACGACGAGCAGCTGCACGACCTGGCCGATGACGCCAGCGGCCCGGAACAACACCTGAGCCTGAGCCGTGAACGGCAACGCATCGACGCTGCCTTGCAGGATCTGCCCGCCGACCAGCGCGAGGTGTTCCTGCTGCGCGCCCACGGCGAACTGGAGTTGCCGCAGATCGCCAGCCTTACCGATACGCCGCTGGAAACGGTGAAAAGCCGCTTCCGTTATGCGCTGAAAAAACTGCGTCGGCTCCTGGCCGAGGAGGTACTGACATGACTGACGCCCGACAGCTTCCCCCTACCGAAGAAGAGCGCATGCTCGAGCATATTCGCCAGCACAGCCACGGCGAACCGCCGGCCAGCCTCGACGCCCTGATCATGGCCACGGCCCGGCGCGAAGCCCCGGCGCCCCGGCCGTCCCTGTGGCAACGCTGGTTCGATCTGTGCCGCCAGCCGCGCTGGCAAGTGGCGTTCGCCGGTCTGTTCGGCGTGACCCTGCTGCTGGGCGTGTTGCAGCGCTCTCCAGAGCCGGCACCGAGCCAGGCATTCGCTCCCGCGCCGGCACCCGTGGCAAAGGCCGCTGCCCCGCAGCTTGCACGGCGCCAGGCCGAGTCCGCGCCCGCCGGCGCTGCCCCCGCGGAATCCGCCCATGCGGAATCAACCATGGAGGAATCGAACCGCTTCGAACTGGCCGCGACGCCGGAGGCGGCCGCTGGCGCCTTGTCGGCACCCGCTCCCGCGGCACCCGGGGCGGGCTTGCCGCTGACCCGGGATACCGAAGCCTTCACCGCCAAGCCTTATGAGTCTCTGGGGCACCTGGCGTCATTCCCGGGTAAGGAGCAGGGCAAGGAGCCGGTGGAACGCCATGCGTCGGAGTCGATCCTCGACGACGCCCTGCGCGAGGTATTGCGGCTGCGCCAGACCGGCCAGGACAAGGTCGCCGACCAGTACATCATCGCCCTGAAGCAGCGTTTCCCCGACGAGGAAATTGCCGAGCGCCTGGAGGCCTTGCAGCAACCCTGAGGGCAAAACGCGCGCAAGTAATGGCCTGGCACCACGAAAACGCGCACTATCGAGCCAGTTTCCTGAAAGTGAGAGGCTGGCCATGGCGCCACGCATCGACCGTATCGCTGCACTGCTGAATTGCCCGACCAAGGGCGCGGATATCCGCCAGGCCATCAAGGAGAGTCGCAAGGACTTTCTGCTCGAGGCCGGTGAAGAAGATGAAGACCCGCAACAGGCCCAACCTGCCGCGGATCAGGATGAAGCGGTGCCGCAGCGGCAGACGCCAGACTGAAACCCGGCGCGTTTACTTGCGGGCGGGCGCGCGTTTCACGTTCTGGCCCTTGGCCTCGATGGCCAGGGCAATCGCCTTGTAGCAGTCGTAGAACAGCTCCTGGTTCTTGAACATGTTCTCCACCAGTTCCATCTTGCCGTCGCTGTGCTGGACGCGGATGAAGCGCTGGTTGAAGACCTCTACCAGCTCGACGTCCGAGATATTGATCAGGCGAATCTCGCGGATCTTCGAACTGAAGTTACTGACCGGGGCCACCAGCTTCTTGTCCGTCAGCACCACATAGCGATTGCCGGCGCCACGCAGGAAGATCAGCGCCCCTGCGGCGGCGACGGTCATGGCCACGCCCAGGACGCCGAGCAGTTGCATGACCAGATGACCATTGAGCCCCAGGGCCTCTATCAGCCGGATCACGCTGTTGTTCTCGCTGGGTGTGCCGAACACCGCGAACAGCGAAAGCCCACCGAAGACCAGGCCCGCCAGGGTCATTTTCTTGTAGTTGGGCCCGTAGTAATAACGCGCCTGGTGAGAGGGCGCGGTGTTGCCGGAAAGGTTCGGGATATTCATCGTTTGGGGTCTTCCATGAGTCTGGCGGGAAACGGTATGCGCTCGGCAGTGGGCCGGGCACGTGAATGGCATCAGGGGAGGCATCATCGCAAAAATAATCGGGGACACCTAAATGGCTTTCGGGGCGGGGCTGATTGTGGGGGAGAGCTCGAGGTAGAAAAAACGCAGGTTGGGTGGGCGGCAGTGGAATATCTGAGTGCGGTAGCCCTGCCACCAGCCGGTGGCAGGCGCGTTCAGGCGTAGGGGAAAGCGGGCAGGTCGATGAACTCGGCGGTGGCACCGTCCTCGGCCATGCGCCGAGCCCGCTCCGGCAGCAGCCGGGTGTGGTTTTCCAGCTGCCAGCGATACCAGCTCAGACGCTGGACTATTCGTCGTCGGCAAGGTGCTGGCAGCTGCGCCAGCAGGTCGGTGCTGGCGGGCGCCCAGCGAGCCCGGGTCGAGTAATAGCCGAACAGGTTTTCCCGCAGGCCGAAGCAGTCCTCGAAGCTTTCCTCGATGCTGTAGACATAGAGCTCGAAGCCGGCGCTCAACTGCTGCTCGCCGTCGGCGTTATCGCGCAGGTAGGCGAATATCCCCGGCCAATTGATGCAGAACAGGTGCTCGTCCCAATCGCCGTCCCGGGTCAGGTACTCGCCCTGGCCACGAAAGAACTGCGGTATCTCCTGGCGCGCCAGGGCCCGTTCAAAGTTGCTGTTCATGCCGCTCTTCCTCTCGTGAGCCCTGGACGTTGGCGATGCTGACGGACTGCGCTACGCATTCGATGACGCAGTCGAAGCCGATGTCCAGGCGCAGGTAATAACCAGGCTGCAAGCGCGTGAGCTGGGTGCGCATACACCCGTCGAAACGCGTACCGCTGACTTGGAGTTCGCTGATGCCCTGGATCTTCAGGTCCAGGCGGCAGTGGGTCAGCGCCTGGCTGGCCGGCCAGGTGGACGGCAGAGACTGACGATGCAATGCGCCCGCCAACTGCAGGCTCAGTTGCTCGCCCTGGAACTGTGGTCCCGGGGTATGCAGGTCGTAGGGCGTGGCCGCGACGTCGAATACGGCTTTCCAGGCTTGGGGATTATCGACGCTGAACAACCAGTCGCGGGAACCGCGATCTCGCTCCGGGATCACCCGGCATTCGGCCAGGGACGGCAACCGGGCGCGTGTCAGGTCGTCGTGCCACAGCTGCCGGGCCGCCAGGAGCAGGCGCTGGAAGAAGTCCCGGCTGTCGTCGATCTGCGCCGGCCAGCCGGCGGGCCATTGATCGTATTCGTAATCGTCTTCAATGGGTTCCCACACTTCCTGGAAGTCGAAATCCGGATCGTCCAGCGCCGCTTGCAGGACCTCCACCAACCGCTGCCGGTGACGGAAGTTCTCCCGGGCGTTGAAGCGCGCCAGGCAGTAATGGCGGATCAGGTGCTCGCGATCATCAGGGTCGTTGGGGTCGTAGCGGCTCAGCTCGGCATCCAGGGCCGGGGGCATGTCATAGCCGATGAAACCGCCGATCCAGGCGCGCAGGTCTGGCTGGTAGGGCTGGTCGAGTAAAGGATGGCGCAGCATCGGGACCTCCTGTCCGCGAGGCGTGGGTCGGCACACGCCTCGGTGATTCTTCGATCGGCTCAACGGTTGGAAACGAAAAAGCCCCAGGCCATGCGACCTGGGGCTTTTGCGTTTCTGGCTGGCGCACTCGGCGGGATTCGAACCCACGACCCCTGCCTTCGGAGGGCAGTACTCTATCCAGCTGAGCTACGAGTGCAGTGCGGGCGACATCATACCCATGTCGGCTTAGGGCGTCCATGCGGTTTTTTTTCGCGTGATGATTGGTCGTCGCCTCGCTGTTTATCTTGTCCTTTGCGATACCCGCAAGCCCCCTCGCCCCATTCACAAGTCCTCCTCTCGGACGTCCCTTTGTTTGCTTTGCTCTATGGCTTCAAGCGCTCTAACCGCTGCGTGCTCGCGCAGCGATTTCCTACCAGTCAAGGCGAACGCATGCATTCAAAAGGCGCGGTAATGCTCGATTTTTCGTTGCGTCAGACTCTGCTGGCACGCTCCGATCTGTTCAGGGGGCTACCAGACACTTTGATCCGTTATGTGGCCACCCATGCCGTGGAGCGCTCGTTGAGTGACCGGGAGGTGCTCTACCTCAAGAGCGAGGCGCTGGACTTCATCGCGCTGGTCGCCGAAGGGCAGGTGTATTCGGTGATTCATGGCCCGGACGGGCGCGAGCAGATTGTCGGCAGCGCCGGCGTCGGCCAAGTGGTGGGCGAGTCGGCGCTGATCGAGGGCCACGCCCGGGAAACCTCGGCCTTCGCCTGCGGCCCGACCCGGGTGCTGCTGTTGGGGCGTCGGCATTTCCGGGCGCTGTATGACGAGCCGCTGTTCTGGCAGCGGGTCCTGATGCTGCTGATGACCCGCCTGATGAAGATCCTGGAGTTGCTCGAACTGGTTTGCCTGCATCGCCTGGAGTCGCGTTTGGCGCGGTTCCTGCTGGCCAATATCGATGACTTCGAGCTGGCCCCGGCGACTTGTGCGGCGGTGCCGCGCAACCAGGGCATCCTGGCCTCGATGCTCAACACCAGCCGGCCGAAGCTCAATGTGCAGTTGCAGCTGTGGCGGCGTTCGGGGGTGATCAGTTGCCAGAGCGGCCACCTGGTGATCAACGATGTCGAGCATCTGCGGCGCAAGGCCTGTTCGCTGAATTAATTGTCCAGCTGTTCCCCAGGTAACAGCGAACGCCTGTTGCGCGATCAGAGACTGTCGGCTCATCAAGGAATGCACAGGGAGTGCTGGCGATGGGATCTTTTCGTGAAGTGGCGGCGGTCGACCGGTTGTTCGAGGCAAGCTGGCGAGCGGTGTACCCCGAGCTGATGCGCCGGGCCAACCGGCGAGCCAGGGGCAACCTGGCCCTGGCCCAGGAGTGGCTGTCCAACACGGCCGTGAAAGCCCTGCTGTTCTTCAGGCGTTCCCCGGAACGCATACGAGAGCCGCAGGGTTTTCTGTTTCTGGTGCTGGACCATGTGTTTCTCGACAGCCTGCGGCGCAGCAAGCGTGAAGGGCAGCTGTTCGATCATTCGATCGACCTTGATCACGATCACCAGGCCCTTCTCGCTGCGCCTTGCCTGTCGGTGTTCGAGTACACCGAGCGGTTCGAACGACTGGTGCAGTTGGGCAATCGCGTGGAGCAACTGCCATTGCTCCAGCGGCGGTTGTTTGAAATGCGCTTTGTCGAGGAATTGCCGTACCCGCAGATCGCCGCCGAGCTGGGCATCGCCCAGCCCCTGGTGCGCAAGCGCGTGCAACTGCTGCGGGCGGCGCTGCGTTGACAGCGCTTTTGCGTTCACAGCCGCGGATGCCGGGCGTTCTTGTGTCATGAGCACCTGAAACCGTCGACGAGTTCACCGCCAGCGCGCCTGCGCTGGCGCCTTCCATCAAGGAGAGATGTATGCCAGAGGTCAACAGCCAGATTACCGACGCTGTAACGCAAACCAACGTCAAGGTGGTGGCCGAGGCGCCGGCCCAGGCCATTGCCTCGCTGTACCAGGTGGCCAGTCATTCGGCGGGGCTGTCCCTGCAGAACGCGGTCAACAGCCAGCAGGCGTTGAATCAGATCTCCAATGCGGTGATCTCCAAGGCGGTGTCGCTGATCATGCAGATCGGCGAGAAGCCTTGACGCCTGGGGAGATGCCTCATGTTCTGGTTCAAGAAAAAACCTGCTGCCGCCGTCGAGCCGGAGACTGACGCCACGTCGGCGACCGACCCCGAGGCGGCCGATCCCAAGCCAAGCGATACCGAGCCGCGCAATTCCAGGCCGAGCAATCCCGAAGCCGCTGAGCCTACGGCTGCGGGGCCCCAGGTTGCCGATCCCACCCCAGCGGGCGACTCCCCGCCACCGAGTCCTCCCAGCAAGTCGCCGCGCTCGGTGATGGACCGCATGAACGACTACATGATGGTCCAGGTCGCGGCGCCGCCGACCGGCAGCACCGATGCGCTGAACAGCCAGATCGTCGAGGCGGTGCAGTTCACCAACGCGCAGACCTTCAGCTATGCCCCGGCGCAGATCGCCATTGCCCCGGACATGATGATCAGCCAGGCCGCCGGCCTGGTCGCGCAGTCGGCGGCGGGTTATTTCGACGGGGTCAGCAAGCTGGCGCTGGCGGCCCAGGCGGTATTGCTCGAGCAGATGACGAAAAACATCGTCGAAAACCATCCGGAAAAAGCCGCCGAGGACGCCTTGGGCGCCCTGGCCACCGATCTGCTGGTGGGGGCGGCCGCCGCCGTTGCCGCGGCCGCCGGCGCCCTGGAGGCGACGGCGGCGGGTATTGCCATCGACAAGATCGACGAGAGCATCGCCAAGTACAGCAACACCCTGGCCAATCGCGGCGCGCCGCCGTCCTGATTCACGCCGTCCTGGCGTCATGAGCACCCGGTCCCGGAGCCCTCCGGGACTGGGCAGCAGCACGTTCTTTAATGAGCAAGGAGGAGGCCGAGATGCCCCAGGAAAATTCCGACTCGCTAGCGAGTCTTTATCAATTGGCCGATGCGCTCAACCTGAGCCTGTCCCCGGGCGAGAAGCAGATTCTCGAAGCCTGGATGCGCAGCGAGCCGCGCACGGGTGTCATGGAGCGGGTGCTCAACCAGACCCAGCACCTGATAGAGAGCGAGAGACAACGCACCCGCGACTTGATGGAGCAGGCCAGGGTCAGCGAAAGCAGCCTGCTGGGCAGTCCCCAGCAACGTGAAGCGGTGATCCGCCAGTGGCTGGCGGCCAAGCAACAGGCGACGGTTATCGATGCGCCGGAGGAGCCTGTGCGGATGCTCAGCAGCGCGCAGAACCAACTGATCCGCCAGACCGTCGAGGAAGCCGTGCAAGCGCGGATGCTGGGGCTGGTGCAGCAGGTCGAGGCGGTGCTTTCCCGTATCGACCAGGCAGGCGACGCGCCGCAGGACCATTGAGCATTTGCTCGTTCACAGCCTGTGTTTTGCCACGTTCATTGGTTAACACGGAACCCGCCGTGTACTAAACAAAGGAAGTTGAACCATGCCATTAGTCAACGAGCAAATTACCGACGCGGTCACCCAGACCAACGTCAAAGTGGTGGCCGAATCCCCAGCGATGGCGATGAGCACCATCTACCAGTCCATGGGCCAGGCCACGGCGATTCTGTTCCAGAACGCTGTTTCCGCCCAGCAGCAGCAAAATACCCTGGCCCAGGCCGCCACCAACCAGGGCGTGATGCAGATCTACAGCGTCGATACCACCGCCGGCGCGGCGGCGACCGAAAAAGTCGCCCAGGGCGGCGTGGCCGACAACCTGACCAGCCTGCTGACAGTCCTCAAATCGTTCAACCCTTGATCGGGCGAGCGCTAACGGAAGTTGTTCTTTCTTAATAAGGAGTTTCACCTATGAGTACAGTCAGTCCGCAAATCACCGACGCCGTGACCCAGACCAACGTCAAGGTCGTGGCCGAAGCGCCGGCCATGTCGATGGGCACCATCTACCAGTCCCTGGGGCAATCCGTAGCGATCCTGTTCCAGAACTCGGTCTCGGCCCAGCAGCAGCAAAACACCCTGGCCCAGGCGGCGACCAACCAGGGCGTGATGCAGATCTACAGCGTCAACACCACCGCAGGCGCGGCGGCCACCGAAAAAATGGCCCAGGGCGGTGTCGGCGACAACCTCGCCAGCCTGCTGACGATCCTCAAGTCGTTCACCTAAGGCCTGGCCCTGGGACAACCCCGCAGCCTTCCGGCTGCGGGGTTTTTTGCGTTTGGCACGCCCAACCCCCTGTAGGAGCGAGCTTGCTCGCGATAAAGAACGCCCACTCGACACCCATGTCGACCGCCAGGCCGCCATCGCGAGCAAGCTCGCTCCTACAGAGGGGGCGTCTGCTCCCAATCGCCGGGGCGGTGTCGTTGATCCGAAAGATTCTGCCAAAGCGGCGTTTTCGTTCTTTTTTTCGAACAGCCTATTGCCCTGTCCCCTGGTTGACCCTAGGATTCGTTTGAGATTTCAAACGCTCTTGTCTGAGAGCCGATCCGCCCGTCTATTCTGACAGGCGCTATTTCTGTGCTTGAGCCCGGTAACAGTTTTTCCTGACGGCAGCCTGTCAAGGCGCCTTTCAACAATCACAATTCGCTCCGCCCCGCGCGGTGCTGTTAAGGAAACCGACATGCAGCTTAAAGACGCCCAGTTGTTCCGCCAGCAAGCCTTCATCGATGGGGCTTGGGTCGACGCGGATAACGGCCAGACCATCAAAGTGAACAACCCGGCCACGGGCGAAATCCTCGGCACCGTGCCGAAGATGGGCGCTGCCGAAACCCGTCGTGCCATCGAAGCCGCCGACAAGGCCCTGCCGGCCTGGCGCGCGCTGACCGCCAAGGAGCGGGCGACCAAGCTGCGTCGCTGGTATGAGCTGCTGATCGAAAACCAGGACGACCTCGGTCGCCTGATGACCCTGGAGCAGGGCAAGCCACTGGCCGAAGCCAAGGGCGAAATCGCTTACGCCGCCTCCTTCATCGAATGGTTCGCCGAAGAAGCCAAGCGCATCTACGGCGACGTGATTCCCGGCCACCAGCCGGACAAGCGCCTGATCGTGATCAAGCAGCCGATCGGCGTGACCGCGGCCATCACCCCGTGGAACTTCCCGGCGGCGATGATCACCCGTAAAGCCGGCCCGGCCCTGGCCGCTGGTTGCACCATGGTGATCAAGCCGGCCTCGCAGACCCCGTTCTCGGCCCTGGCCCTGGTCGAACTGGCGCACCGCGCGGGCATTCCGAAAGGCGTGCTGAGCGTGGTCACCGGCAGCGCCGGCGACATCGGTGGCGAGCTGACCAGCAACCCGATCGTGCGCAAGCTGTCCTTCACCGGCTCGACCGAAATCGGTCGTCAGCTGATGGCCGAATGCGCCAAGGACATCAAGAAGGTTTCCCTGGAGCTGGGCGGTAATGCTCCGTTCATCGTGTTCGACGACGCGGACCTGGATAAGGCCGTCGAAGGCGCGATCATCTCCAAATACCGCAACAACGGTCAGACCTGCGTCTGCGCCAACCGCCTGTACATCCAGGATTCGGTCTACGACGCCTTCGCCGAGAAGCTCAAGGCCGCGGTGGCCAAGCTGAAGATCGGTAACGGTCTGGAAGAAGGCACCACCACCGGCCCGCTGATCGACGAAAAAGCCGTGGCCAAGGTCCAGGAACACATCGCCGACGCCCTGGGCAAAGGCGCGACCCTGCTGGCCGGCGGCAAGCCGATGGAAGGCAACTTCTTCGAGCCGACCATCCTGGTCAACGTGTCGAAAGACGCGGCCGTGGCCAAGGAAGAAACCTTCGGTCCGCTGGCGCCGCTGTTCCGTTTCAAGGACGAAGCCGAAGTGATCGCGATGTCCAACGACACCGAGTTCGGCCTGGCCTC
>Ga0213823_1000875_pt1 | contig 21048 bp, 20 predicted proteins | sample MC6MC0907MG_FD_179887 | JGI IMG/M metagenome (GOLD analysis project Ga0213823, IMG submission 179887) | Enriched soil aggregate microbial communities from Iowa State University, Ames, United States - MC6-MC0907-MG | ecosystem: Environmental > Terrestrial > Soil > Unclassified | place: USA: Iowa...
TGAAGAAGAACGCATTGAACGCGGCCAGCGTCAGGAAGCTGCCGGCCACGCCCATCAGCGCCGAACCCGCCACGATTGCGCCGATGCGCAGGCGCGTGACCGACAGGCCCTGCCCTTCGGCGGCGGCGGGGTTTTCGCCCACCATGCGGATCGCCAGGCCGACCGGCGTGCGGTTCAGCACCCAGGCCAGAATGGGCACGGCGGCCAGCGCAATCAGCGTCATGGGCGTCTGCCCGGCCAGCACCGGCCCGATCAGCGGAATGCCGTCCAGGAATTTCATTTCGGCAAACGGCGTGATCGTAGGCGGCGTGTTCACGCTGGGGAAGGTGACGCGGTACGCGAAGTACGACAGGCTCGTCGCCAGCAGCGTCACCCCCAGCCCCGACACGTGTTGCGACAAGCCCAGCGGCACCGTCAGCACCGCGTGCAGCAGGCCGAACACCGCGCCGGCCAGCGCCGCCGCCAGCACACCCACATACAGCGGCGCGCCCAGATACACGACCAGCCAGCCGGTGAATGCACCGGCCGCCATGATGCCTTCAATGCCCAGGTTCAAGACGCCCGCGCGTTCGCACAGCAGCACGCCCAAGGTGCCCAGAATCAGCGGCGTCGCCAGACGCAGCACGGCGACCCAGAAGGCCGAGGAACTCAACAGATCCATCCATTCCATGGCGTGCTCCTCAAGCCCGGTTGCGGCGCAGGCGGTACTGCGCAAATAGCGTCGCGACCAGCATGGCAAGCAACGAGGTGGCGACGATGACGTCGGCGATGTAGTTCGGCACGGCGATGGCGCGGCTCATGCTGTCGGCGCCCACGAGCATGCCGGCCACAAAGATGCTGGCCAGGATCACGCCCAGCGGATGCAGGCCGGCCAGCATGGCGACAACAACGCCGGTGTAGCCGTAGCCCGGCGACATATCCAGCGTGACATAACCGGTGCGGCCCGCCACTTCGATGGCGCCCGCCAGGCCCGCCAGCGCGCCGGACAGCATCGCCGTGCCGAGCATCACGCGGTTGACCGGCAGCCCCAGAAAGCGCGAGGCGTGCGCGTTGGCGCCCACGGCGCGCATCTGGAAGCCGAACACGGTGTAGCGGTTCAACAGCCACAAGCCCAGCGCCAAACCGGCCGCCCACAAGAGGCCGGTGTGGGCGCGCGTGCGCTCGATCAGCTTGCCCAGTTCCAGGTCGCCATTGAGCGCCACGGATTGCGGCCAGCCCATCGCCATCGGGTCTTTCATGGGGCCGTCCAGCATCATGGACACGAACAGCAGCACGATGAAATTGCCCAGCAAGGTGGTGACCACTTCGTCCACGCCCAGACGGGTTTTCAACAGCGCGGGAATCAGCAGCAGCAAGGCGCCGGCAAGCGCTGCCGCCAGCATCATGCCGCCGAATAGCACCGGCAGCGGCAGATCAAAGCCCGTGCCGTCATGCAGGCCGCCGATGGCGACGGCCGCCAGCGCGCCCAGATACAGCTGGCCTTCGGCGCCGATGTTGTAGAAGCGCGCGCGAAACGCCACGGCACAGGCCAGGCCGGTCAGCATCAAGGGGGTGGCGCGGGTCAGCGTTTCAGACAAGGCGAAGCGCGAGCCGAATGCGCCTTCGAACAGCAGCGCGTAGGTGCGGCCAACCGGCGCGCCGGCCCAGGCGACGAGCAAGGTGCAGACCGCCAGGGTGAAGAGGATGGCCGCAATCGGGGCCAAGGCCAGCGCCATGCGGCTGGGCTCGGGGCGGCGTTCCAGGATCAGTTTCATGCGAGTGATGCTCAATAGAGGGGGAAGCGGCGCGGGGCGGAACGGCCCCGGGGTGGCCCGGGGTTGGCCCTCATGCGCGCGTTCCCGTCATGGCCAGGCCCACGGTGGCGGGCGTCCATTCGGCCACCGGCTTGACGGCGACGAGCTTGCCGCCGCACAGCACGGCGATGCGGTCGGCCAAGGCGAAGATTTCTTCCAGGTCTTCAGACACCAGCAGCACGCCAGCCCCGCGTGCGCGGGCGGCCAGCAACTGCTCGCGCACATAGGCGACCGCGCCAATGTCCAGACCCCAGGTCGGCTGGTCGGCCACGATGAAGCGCGGCTCGCGGGCGAGCGTGCGGCCCAGGATCAGCTTCTGCATGTTGCCGCCCGACAGGCTGCGCGTGCGCACATCCAGCGAGGCCGCGCGCACGTCGAACTGCTTGGCCAGCGATGCGGCGTAAGCGCGGCCGGCGCGTGCGCGGATCAGGCCGTAGCGCGCAAAGCGCTTGTCCTTCAAGTCTTCAACGATGGCGTTTTCCCACAGCGGGCTGTCGCCGATCATGCCTTCGCCGTGGCGGTCTTCGGGAATGCGGCCGACGCGCGCGGCGGTCCAACCGGCCGGAGTCGTGGGCGCGGCCGCGTGTTCCGCGCCCAGCCGGATCGTGCCGTCGCTGGGCTGGCGCAGGCCGGTCAACACCGACACCAGCGCCTGCTGGCCGTTGCCGGCCACGCCCGCGATCGCCACGATTTCATGTTTGTGGACGGTCAGGTCCAGGCTGTCCAGGCGCGGTGCGCCATCGCGGCTGTCGCGCACCGTCACTTGCGACAAGGTCACCACGGGCGCGGCCTGTTCAGCGGCGGCCACGGCTTCGGCGCGCGGCATGACGACCTTGCGGCCCACCATCAACTCCGCCAGTTCGGTGGGGCTGGTGCCGGCGGTGTCGCGTTCGGCCACCAGCTTGCCCTGGCGCAGCACGGCCACGCGGCGCGACACGGCCATCACTTCGTCCAGCTTGTGCGAGATGAAGATGACGGCCAGGCCTTCGTCCACAAAACCGCGCAGGGTCGCGAACAGGTCCTGCACTTCCTGCGGCGTGAGCACCGCGGTGGGCTCGTCCAGGATCAGCACGCGCGCCCCGCGATACAGCGCCTTCAGGATTTCCACGCGCTGCTTTTCGCCGACGGACAGGCCGCCCACGCGCGCGTCCGGGTCTACGCCCAGGCCGAAGCGTTGGCCCAGTTCAACCAGGCGGCGGCGCGCTTTGGCGCGGCCGGACGCCAGCTTCCACAGCGATTCCGTGCCGACCATGATGTTGTCCAGCACGGTCAGGTTGTCGGCCAGGGTGAAGTGCTGATGCACCATGCCCACCCCCGCCGCCAGCGCGGCGTCGGGCCGGCCGGGGGGCAAGGGTTTGCCGAAGACGTCGATACTGCCGGCATCGGCCACGTAGTGGCCAAACAGAATCGACACCAGGGTCGATTTGCCGGCGCCGTTCTCGCCCAGCAAGGCCAACACTTCGCCTTGCCGCAGCGACAGCGAGATATCGTCATTGGCCGTCAGGCTGCCGAAACGCTTGGTGATCCCTGTCAGTTGCAGGGCGAGAGGCGCTTGATTCATCGTGCCGAGGACTTGGGTTCTTTGTCGTTGACCTTGACGGTGAAGCTGCCGTCCAGAATGGCTTTTTGCTTGGCTTCGACCTGGGCGATCAGCTCGGCGGGGATCTTCTTTTCGAAGGTGCCCAAGGTCGCCAGCGACGAGCCCTTGTGCTTCATCAGCGAATACTGGCCGTAGTCATCGGCCTTGAACGCGCCCGCTTTGACCTGCTTGAGCGCCTCGTCGATGGTGGGTTCCATGCTCCACAGCGCGGAGGCCACCACGGTTTCGGGGTACTGCGGCTGCGTGTCGATCACGTTGCCGATGGCCAGCTTGCCGCGTTCCTTGGCGGCATCCGACACGCCAAAGCGTTCGGCGTACAACACGTCTGCGCCCTTGTCGATCATGGCGAAGGCGGCTTCCTTGGCCTTCGGGGGATCGAACCACGAACCGATGAAGGTCACGGTGAATTCGGCCTTCGGGTTCACTTCCTTGGCGCCTTCGATGAAGGCCTGCATCAGGCGGTTCACTTCGGGGATGGGGTAGCCGCCCACCAGGCCGATCTTGCCGGACTTGCTCATGCCGCCGGCGATCATGCCGGTCAGGTAGGCCGGTTCCTGGATGTAGTTGTCGAACACCGAGAAGTTGGGCTGCTGGGGCTTGCCCGAAGAACCCATCAGGAAGGCGGTCTGCGGATAGTCCTTGGCCACCTTGCGGGCGGCGGCTTCCACGGCGAAGGCTTCACCCACCACCAGCTTGTTGCCCTGCTCGGCGTACTGGCGCATGACGCGTTCGTAGTCGGCGTTGGTGACGTTTTCCGAGAAGGTGTATTCGATCTCGCCACGGTCGCGAGCAGCCGTCAGCGCCTTGTGAATGCGCGACACCCATTGCTGCTCGACGGGCACCGTGTAGATGGCGGCAACCTTGGTCTTGGCGGGGGCTTGGGCTTGCGCGGCGCCCGAGAACAGCAGCGCGCCGGCAGCGGCGGCGGCCGCCAGCTTGAGCAGGCCGCGGCGGGCGATGCCGCCGGCGGACGGGGTGGACAAGGATTTCATGCGGGTGACTCCTTCGCGGGGGATGGAAACAGAATGGGAATGGCGGCCAGACGTTTGAAAATCGCGGTCGCCGGCAGGCGTGCCGGGGCGAACGGGCGGAAACGTAGGCGAGGGATCGGTCATCGGATGGGGGCGCCGGGAGGCGCGTCCCACCCGAATGGTCGGGTTCGCAGCCAGTCCTGGCGAAGCAAGTTGTATGCCATGGGGCATTCCTGCGACAAGTCGGGGAAACCTGATGGACGGGCAGGATTATAGGCACCCTGGCGGGGATTCGTGGCACCAACGTGGTGCGGGTTGTCCCAAGGCGTGGACACCCTTGCTGCGAAACGGTGAGTTCCCGCGTCAACGTTGTGCGTATCCCCTGGTGCGCCGCCCGCCGCACTTAAAATCCCGCCATAAGCCGCGCGGGGCGCGGCAAGCTGGAAACTCCATGCAAGACATTCAATTGCTGCTCGAGCAATACGGCGGGTGGCTGGTGTTCGCCAACGTGCTCGTCGAACAGGCGGGCCTGCCCGTGCCGGCTTACCCGATGCTGATTGCAGCGGGCGCGCTGGGCGGCGCGGCGGGGTGGCTTGTGCCGTGGCTCGCCGCCACGGTCGCGTGCCTGTTGGCGGACTCGCTTTGGTATGTGGCCGGACGGCGTTACGGCTCGCGGCTGCTGGGCGTGATCTGCAAGATGTCCTTGTCGCAGGATTCCTGCATCCGCCAGACGCAACGCCTGTATTTGCGCATCGGTGTGCGGGCCTTGCTGGTGTGCAAGTTCCTGCCGGGCGCGGGCGCGCTGTCCACTGTCATGGCGGGCCTGACCGGCACTGCCTACCGGCGCTTTCTGCTGTATGACTTGGTGGGCGCCATGATCTGGGCCGGTTCCGCGCTGCTGCTGGGCGGGCTGTTTCATAGCGTCGTCAACGACGTGATCGAAATTCTGGGCACCTACGGCGCGATGGGGCTGGGCGTGCTGGCCGCGGTGTTGGCGCTGTATATCCTGACGCGTTTTTTGCGCCGCCGCATTCTGCTGCGCAGCCTGCGCATCATTCCCCGCGTGTCCGTCGACGAGCTGATGCAGTGGCGGCAAAACGGCCGCAACCCGCTAGTCTTTGACGTGCGCCCCGAAGCGCAGCGCGACGCCGCGCGCATCCCCGGCGCGATCGCCGTGGACTTGAAGGCGCCGTTGCCTGCGCTGGACGCGCAAGCGTTGGACTCCGACATCGTGGTCTATTGCGCCTGCCCGAACGAGGTCTCGGCGGCGCTGCTGGCCTCGCGCCTGCGCGCGGCGGGGTATCCCAAGACCTGGGCGCTGCGAGGCGGTTTTGAAGCGTGGGCGGAACAGAATCACGCGCCGCCCGCTGCGCCAAGCGCATAATTTCACATCAGCCCGCAAGACAGGCGGGCGGCAACAGGAGAGACGAATGCGGTTGTTGTTTTTGGGTGCCGGCGGCACGGGCGGTTATTTCGGCGGACGCGCCGCCCAGGCGGGCGCGGACGTGACGTTCCTGGTGCGTGAGCCGCGCGCGGCGCGCATCAGCGAGCAAGGCTTGCGCATTCAAAGCCCGCTGGGCGACGTGACGCTGCATCCGAAGCTGGTCACGCAGCAGACCTTGCAAGGCCACTACGACGTCGTCGTGCTCAGCTGCAAAGCGTATGACCTGGCCAGCGCCATCGACGCCATCCGCCCGGCCGTTGGCCCCGACACGGCCGTGCTGCCCATCATGAACGGTGTGTTGCAGTACGACGTGCTGGACCGCGAATTCGGACCGCAACGCGTGCTGGGCGGGCTATGCCAGATCAACGCCACGCTCGGCCCTGAAGGCGAAGTCGTGCATCTGGGCAAGCACGCCAACATCGTCTTTGGCGAACGCGCCGGCACGCCGCGCAGCGAGCGCTGCGTGGCGCTGGAGCAGGCCTTGGCGGGCGGCGAATACGTCAGCCGTCTTAGCCTGGATATCCACCAGGACATCTGGGAAAAGTACGTCATGCTGACGACGCTGGCCGCCGCCACCTGCATGATGCGTGGCACCGTTGGGCAGATTGCCTCCACCGATGATGGCATCGGCATCCTGCTTGGCCTGCTGAAAGAAACGCAAGCGGTCGCCGCCGCGTCTGGCCATGCCGTGCGTCCGGAAGCGGATGCCGCCGCGCAAAAGCTGATGACCGACCGCACGCAGCCGATGACGGCGTCCATGTTCCGCGATCTGCGCCAAGGGCTGCCGGTCGAGGCCGACCACATCGTGGGCGACATGGTTCACCGCGCCCGCGCGTTGGGCGTGGACGCGACGTATCTGCGCGTGGCGTATGCGCACTTGCAGGTCTATCAAGCGCAGCGCGCAGTGGCTTGAGTTCGGTCGATTGATGCATAACTTGCAAAAAACTCTTCCGATTTTCTGGGTTTTTTGTTCGGATTTGACCGAATAGTATGGATTTGCCTGAACCGGGGCGTGTTGTGGCGCATGTTGCGCCGCCCGCCCCGGTTCTTCCTCCCTAGGAGCAAGACCATGAAAATTGCATTGATCGGCATTACCGGCCGCGTCGGTTCCCGCGTTGCAGACGAACTGCTCAAGCGCGGCCATCAAGTCACGGGCATTGCCCGCAATCCGGCCGACGTCAACGTCCAGCCCGGCCTGACCGTCCAGCAAGGCGACGCCACCGACCCCGAAGCCCTGACCCCGCTCTTGACCGGCCACGACGCCGTCATCAGCGCCACGCGTTTTGTGTCGACCGACGCCAAGCCGTTGTTGGCCGCCGTGAAGAACGCGGGCGTGCCGCGTCTGCTGGTGGTGGGCGGCGCGGGCAGCCTCTTGGTGGCGCCCGGCAAGCTGCTGATCGACACCCCCGAATTCCCCGACGCCTACAAGCCCGAAGCGCGCGCGGGCGTCGTGTTCCTGGACACGCTGCGTCAGGAAAAAGTGCTTAACTGGACGTTCATTTCGCCGTCGGCATTGTTCGAACCGGGTGAGCGCACGGGCACGTTCCGCGTGGGCGATGACCACCTGCTGGCCGACGACGAAGGCAAGAGCTGGATCTCGATGGAAGACTACGCCATCGCCCTGGCCGATGAACTGGAAGCGCCGAAGCATTCGCGCCGCCGCTTCACCGTCGGGTACTAAGCAGCAGGCTGTGCAAGGAAAAAGGAGCCCGAGGAGTCCGTCAAGGGCTCCTTTTTTCATTGTGCGTCTGGGCCGGATTTGGCGCTTTTGTTTGTAAACTGGCAGACCGCCAACCGGCGTCACCCTGAGTTGTTCTGTATGCGTATGAAGTGGAAATCCTTGGCCGCCTGTGTGCTGGCCGCGTCCAACTGCCTGGCGGTTGCGCCGGCGCTTGCGGCTGCGCCCCAGTCGAACAAGGAGATCGTCGTCGCGTTCTTTCGCATGATGTTCCAAGACCGCGAGGTCGACGAGGCGGTGCGCCTGTACGTCAGCCCTAACTACGTGCAGCACAACCCGTACATGCGCGATGGCGTTGGCCCGATGGTGGATTTCTTTCCGCCCTATTTCGATCAGCATCCGCAAGCCATCGTCGACATCAAGCGCGTGATCGCCGAAGGTGATCTGGTGGTGATTCACAACCAATGGCGCGATTCGCCGGAAGACCGTGGCCAGGCGGTGGTGGATATCTTCCGCGTTGAAAAAGGCAAGATCGTCGAGCACTGGGACGTCAGCCAGGAAATTCCCGAGAACCCCGCCAACCAGAACGGCATGTTCTAAGAGCGAGCCATGTCCAACATTGAACCGGTCGAACTGGCCCGCGCGTATCTGCTGTTGAACCACGGCCCGACGGTGCTGGTTACCAGCGCCCATGGCGACGCGCAAAACGTCATGGCCGCAGCGTGGGCGATGCCCTTGGATTTCAGCCCGCCCAAGATGCTGGTGGTGGTGGACAAGCACACCTACACGCGCGAGCTCATCGAAGCATCGGGTGAATTCGCGCTGTGCATTCCGTCGCGTGCGCAGGCCGCCGCCACGTTGAAGGTGGGTTCGGAGTCTGGCCGCGACGAAGACAAGTTTCAGGCTAGTGGCCTGGCCACGTTTCCGGCCAGCAAGATCGGCGCGCCGTTGGTGGCTGATTGCCTGGGCTGGCTGGAATGCAAGGTCGTGCCCGAGCCGCACAACCAGCAGGCTTATGATTTGTTCATCGGCGAAGTCGTGGCCGCCTGGGCCGCGCCGGATGTGTTCTCGCAGAACCGCTGGCACTTCCCGCAAGACGACCGGCGTTCGGTCCACTATCTGGCCGGCGGTTCGTTCTTCGCCACCGGCGAGGCCTTCAACGTTTCAGAACCGGAGTAGCCCTTATGCGCAGCGTGTATCTCGCGGGTTTCGACGTATTCCTGCCCGATGCCGTGGCGCATGGCCAGCGGCTCAAGGCGCTTTGCGCCACGTATGGGTTTGACGGCTTGTTCCCGTTGGACAACATGGCCCCCAAGGACTTGGCGGGCCAGGCGCTGGCGCAATGGATCTATCGCGAAAACGTAGCGTTGATTCGCCGCGCCGACATGGTGATGGCCAACCTGAACCCGTTTCGCGGCGCCGAGCCTGATTCGGGCACGGCCTTTGAAGTCGGTTATGCCATGGCTTGCGGCAAACCGGTGTGGGGGTATACCAGCCACGCCGGATCGCTGATCGACCAGGTGGCCGTGGGCGCGGCGGCGGACGATGGCGCATCGCGCATGGTGGATGCCGAAGGCTACACGGTGGAAGACTTCGGCTTGAACTTGAACCTGATGCTGGCATGCAGCGCCCGCATCGTCGTGGGCAAGGCATCCGATTGCCTGGCCCGCATGGCGCAAGACGCCGCGCGATAGACCAGGCGGCAGCCTTTTCAGGCGCCCGATTTGCGGCGCGGCGTTTTCTTCGCCGCGGCCGTGGCGACGACACCGGCGGGTTTGGCGGCCGCCTTCACCGCTTTCACCGCTTTCACCGCTTTCACCGCTTTCACCGTCTTGCGCGGCGCGGCCCCGCCCGGCGTCGCCAGATACCCCATCACTGCATCGACTACGGCTTGTTCCAGCTGCTTGGCGTCGAAACCCGCGGGCGGCTCCAGCGCCATCGCGTGCACCAGGGATTCCATGATGCGCAGCACGACGTAGGTCGCCAAGTCCCGGTCTTGTTGCGCGATTTCGGCGCGGTGCAATTCCAGCAGGTGCCGCATGCGGCGGTGGATGTCCTGATCGGCCAGGCTGTGTTCACGCGGCGTATCGAACAGCGGGAATTCACGCTCCAGCACGCGGTGCAGCGCGGGCTCCAACAGGTGCGCGTGCAGCATGGCCTGGACGATGGCGGCAACGCGCTCTTTCAGCGTGGCGGCGGGGTTGCTGTTCAGGACGTCGTCAATGACATCTAGCATCTGGTTGTCGTGGCGCTGATGCAGCGCGGCGATCAACGCGTTCTTGTTCGGAAAGTACTGATACAGGGAGCCGACGCTGACCCCCGCGGTTTCAGCGATCAGGTTGGTGTTGGTGCCCGCATAGCCGTGCGTGGCCAAAACGCGAGCCGTGGCTTGCAGAATCGTGTCGACGGTGTGCTGGGACCGGAGTTGGCGCGGTGATTTCCGGGGCTGGGGGATGGCGGTCATGGATGCGTTGAAAGGCGAGTATCAAACCTGAGCAATGGCTCATAAAATTTGCAGCAGGCAATCCGAGTTGTCACCCGCAAGCGCGGATTATGCCATCGGTGAATTCTCCGCGATGGTTTCGGATTGTCATGACCCTTTCAAGGATTTGTCATGTCGAACGTTTCGACGGCCGGGGCTGTGCCCGCGGCCCGTGGACCCGTGCGCTCTGTTTTTGCGCAATTGCTGCCATTGGTCCTGGCAGTGTTCATCGGATTTTTCATGGTTGGGCTGCCGATGCCGGTGCTGCCGCTGTATGTGGACGGCACGCTCGCGATGGGGGCGGTGGTAGTGGGGGTGGTGGCAGGCTTGCAGTTTGCCGCCGCCTTGTTGTCGCGCGCCTACGCGGGCGCGCTGGCCGACCGTCGCGGCGCCAAGCGCGCGGTGGTGGCCGGTTTCTTGCTGGGTTCGGCGGCGGGGCTGCTGTATGGGTTGGCCAATATGTTGTCAGCCCAGCCGCAGGCGGCGCTGACGGCGTTGCTGGCGGGGCGTGCTGTGATGGGCTGCGCGGAAAGCCTGATCGTCACGGGCGCGCTGAGCTGGGGCGTGGGCCGCGTGGGGCCGCAGAATGCGGGCCGGGTGATGGCGTGGGTGGGCGTGGCGATCTACGCCGCGTACGCGCTGGGTGCGCCCGCCGGCATGCGTTTGTATGACGCTGCGGGTTTCGCGGGCATTGCGTGGGCGACGGTGTTGATTCCGCTGGCGGCGTTGGCGCTGGTGTTGCCGCAGCGCGGGTCGCCTGCGTTGAGCGGGGTGCGCACGCCGTTTTACCGCGTGGTGGGGATGGTGCTGTTGCCGGGTTTGGGCCTGGCGTTGACGAGCGTGGGCTTCGGCGTGATTACCGCGTTTGTCAGCCTGTTCTTTGCGCAGCGTGGGTGGGACGGGGCGGCGTGGATGTTCAGCGCGTTTGGCGTGGGCTTCATTCTTGCGCGCGTGTTTTTTGCGGGGCTGCCGGACAAGCTGGGCGGGGCGCGCGTGGCGCTGGTGTGCGTGGTGATCGAGGCCGTGGGGCAGTGGCTGATCTGGTCAGGCGCAACGCCTTTGTGGGCCTACGGTGGCGCGTTCTTGACGGGGGCGGGCTATTCGCTGGCGTTCCCGGCATTCGGCGTAGAGGCCGTGCGGCGCGTGCCGGCGGCAAGCCGTGGCGCGGCGATGGGGGCGTATGTGGCGTTTCTGGATGTGGCGTTGGGCATCAGTGGCCCGACGGCGGGTTGGCTGGCCGCGTCGCAGGGGTATGGCGCGGTGTATGGGATGGGGGGTGCGTGCGCGCTGGCCGCAGTGGGGGTAGCGTGGGCGCTTAAGCGTTCAGCGTAGTCTCGTTGACTCACGACGCGTCGGGGCGGCGGATGGGGTTGATTCCCGATCGCCGCCCCGCTGCGTTTGGGGCAGACGGTTCGCTTAGACCGTGGCGGCCATTTCCAGGACTTCGTCGTCGACGGGGGTGGCTTCCCCGTCTTTCAGCTTTTGCAGATGGTCGGCGAGTTCGGCGATGGTCAGGGCGACCAGGCCGTGTTGGGCGGCGTAACGTTCGAGCGAGGCGCCGCGCATCATGGTGCCGTCGGCGTTCATCAGTTCGCAGAGCACGCCTGCGGGGCGCAGGCCAGCCAGCACGGCCAGGTCGACCGAGCCTTCGGTGTGGCCGCGGCGGGTCAGCACGCCGCCGGGTTGGGCGCGCAACGGGAACACGTGGCCGGGGCTGACGATGTCTTCGCTTTGTGCCGACGGCGAGATGGCGGCGCGGATGGTGGTGACGCGGTCAACGGCGGACACGCCGGTGCTGACGCCTTCGCGTGCCTCGATGGAGACGGTGAAGGCGGTGGCGAAGCGGCTTTGGTTGCGCTGGACCATGGGGGGGAGCTCCAGGCGATCTAGCGTTTCGCCGGGCAGGCACAGGCAGACGATGCCGCTGCCATCACGGATCAACTGAGCCATGACGGGCACGGTGAGCTTGTCGGCGGCGACGATCAGGTCGGCTTCGTTTTCGCGATCGAAATCATCCATGAGGATGACGGGGCGGCCCAGACGCAGATGATGCAAGGCGCGCTGCAGGCGAGCGGCAAACGGTTGTGAAGCCAGGCTGGGAAGGGACTGCGGGGTATTGAGGTTGGACATGGTTGAAACGCTCTCGCAAATTTAAGGGGGCGAAAAACGTTTCAGGGCTAATCGACAGCCGAACGCAATACGACTTGCCGGGCGCGTGTGGCGCCCGGATAAGCGGGGTTGTGTCGGCACATCTTCTCTCATCCGGACTATGACCGTCGGCTCTGGCATTTCACCAGATCTGCTGACCCCGATGTCCGAAGGACGCCGGGCGCTCGCGGGCTCACCACATTGCATGGCATACCGCCGGTGGGGAATTGCACCCCGCCCTGAAGACGTACTGCATGTCGTGTTAACGACTTTGCGGATTGTACGCCTGTCTGGGGTGTTGGGCTGAATGGGCGTTATGTGGGTGGGGTTTTGTTTTGGGGACGGGGTGTGGGTGCTTTTGACGTCAGGCGTGTGGAGGCGCGTCGCTTCGCTTGCGGGCTATTTAGGCTTTGGTGGGGGCTATCGCTTCTGCGTTTGCTTTTACATCCGCCGCTTTTGCCGCTTTTTTTCCCTTTGCTGCTTTTTCTACTTTTGCAGTTTTTGTTTCTTCGGCGGCTTCTGTTGCCTTCGCTTCCGCTTCGGCCGGGGCTTCTTTTTTCGCCTTCGTTTTCTTTTTAGGCAGTGCCAGCATCGTGCCGCGGCACGGGGGGGTGCCGCAGAGGCAGCGGTAGCCTTCCTTCAGTGCCTTCGTGATGCGGCCGTCCAGGACCAGGCCGTAGTCGTACGACAGTTCCGTGCCGCGCGGGATGTCTTGCAGGGCGACGATGTAGACGCGCTTGCCGTGCTTGCCTTCTTGCGCCTCGCAGTTGGGCTCACAGGAATGGTTGATCCAGCGTGCGTCGTTGCCGTTGTCGCCGCCGTCGATCACGCGGCCGGAGCTGAGCGCGAAGAAGAAGGTGTGGAAGGGATCGTCCGGGTTGGTGGGGTGGCGGCGGTCGGCTTCTTTGGCGCTGATGCGTTCACCGCCGTACTCGATGATGCGCGTGCCTGCGGGGATCTTGCGGGCGGCGAAGACGCCGGTGCCGTGAAGCTTGGAGCGGCGCACAACGTGCCAGGGCTTGATCGGGGTGGCTTCGGTGGTCATGGAGGCGTGTGGGAGGCGGTGTTTGGGCTTGGGAAGGCGAACAGACGAAACAGAATTATATCGACGCGTCTTTGACAGGATGACAGGCGTATAGTGAGCGCCGCCTTGTTCCTCGTTGATATTGATCATGATCGTCCGTCCGCGTCCCTCTGCGCTGGCTTTGTTCTTTGTGTTGCGCGGCTCCATCATCCCGCGCATTCTCGCCAGGCTCATCGTCATTACGTTGTTGTCCTGTGTGGTGGTGTGGATGTATCACCGCCAGTTGTTTTCGCCGGCGCATCTGACGGCGGTGCCGTTTTCGCTGTTCGGGTTGGCCCTGTCGGTCTTCATGGGCTTTCGCAATAACGTTTGCTATGACCGCTGGTGGGAAGCTCGCAAGCAATGGGGCGATCTGATTGTGCAGGCGCGCAGCCTGGCGCGTGAAAGCGCGGTGCTGCTGGCGGCGAGTACGGCGAATCCGGTGCAGGAACGGCTGGTGCGGCGCTGTATTGGTTTTGGATATGGCTTGGCGGCGCGCTTGCGTGGCCAGGATATGGTGGACGCCGTGCGCCCGTGGGTGCAGCAGGATGAGCTGGATACGTTGGCCGGGGTTCGCAATGTGCCGGATGCGCTGCTGATGGCGATCAACCGCGATCTGGCGGCGTGTTTGCGGCGCGGTGAGTTGAGCGACATTCTTTATCAGGGGCTGACCCAGCGTGTGGCGCAGTGCGCGGCGATTCAGGCGGCCTGTGAACGCATCAAGTTCACGCCCTGTCCTTTCGCGTATTCGCTGCTGCTGCATCGCACGGCATGGCTGTTCTGTCTGCTGCTGCCGTTCGGGCTGGTGGGGACGCTGGAATATCTGACGCCGGTGGCGGTCATCATCATTGCGTATACGTTCTTCGGGCTGGACGCGTTGGGTGACGAGCTTGAAGACCCGTTCGGTCTGGAAGAGAACGACTTGCCGTTGTCGGCGCTGGCGCGGGTGATCGAGATTGATCTGCTGGAAGGTCTGGGCGTGCGCCCGTTGCCCGAAGCGGTGGTGCCCGAGGATTTCGTGTTGCGATGACAGCGGGGGCCGCCTCCGCCTTCCGCGCAGCCTGTTCCCTTGGCCGTCTTCCTGCCCCTTCCGGTTTCGCTACCCCTTAGCCTGCCGGACCTGTCAGCGGCAGCATGGTTTCCTTCAGACGGCGCAGCACGAAGCAAGATTTGCTGTGGCGGATGCCGGGGATGCGGTAGAGCTGTTCGCGCAGCAGGCGTTCGTAGTCGCGGGTGTCGCGCACGGCGATGCGGATGTAATAGTCGTAGTCGCCCGACACCAGGAACGCTTCCAGCACTTCAGGAATGGCCGCCAGCGCGCGGCCGAATTCATAGAGCGTTTCCTCGCTGTGGCTTTCCAGCGTGACGTGCACGATCACCGTGTCCATGAAGCCCAGGCTGGCCGGGTCGATGTCGACCGTGTAGCCGCGGATCACCCCGGCGCTTTCCATGCGCTTGATGCGGTTCCAGCACGGCGTGGATGACAATCCCACGGCCGCGCCGATGTCGTTCAGGCTGGCGCGCGCGTTCTCTTGCAGCACCTTCAGAATGGCCAGATCAAACTTGTCCAGGTTCATTTTCTTTGATTCCTCCAAATCGAAGATAAATTTACTCCGAACGGCTGGTATTCGTGGAAAAGAAGATAAAAATTCTTCGGAGCTACGAATAAGATAGATAGCATGAACGATCGCCTGCACCCCACCGCCGCCGCCGCGCTTGCCGCCACTGATCGCCCCGTTGAAAACGGGGCGAAAATTCTGCTCGATACGCTGATTGCGCACGGTGTCGATACCGTGTTCGGGTATCCCGGGGGCGCCGTGTTGCCGCTCTACGATGCGCTGTACGCCGAGCCGCGCTTGCGCCACGTGCTGGTGCGCCATGAGCAGGCCGCCGTGCACGCCGCGGAAGGCTATGCCCGCACCACTGGCCGCACGGGGGTTGTGTTTGTGACGTCCGGCCCCGGCATGGCCAACACCACGTCGGGTCTGTTGGACGCCATGTGCGATTCGATCCCGGTGCTGTGCATCAGCGGCCAGGTGGCCACCGCCGCGATCGGCACCGACGCCTTTCAGGAATGCGACGCCATCGGCATCTCGCGTTCCGTGACCAAGTGGAATACCCAGATCCGCGCCGTGGATGACGTGGGCAACGTGGTGTCGCGAGCGTTCGAGCTGACCCGCCAGGGCCGCCCCGGCCCCGTGCTGGTGGATTTTCCGAAAGACGTGCAGTTGGCTGTGCCGCGTGACGCGGACGATGATGTGCCGGGCCTGCCGTCGCAGCAGAAGTTGGCCGCGCTGCGGGCGCGCCGTCAGGCGGGCAAGCTGGCGCCGAAGTTGCCGCAGTCGGCCGTGCGCCGCGCCGCCGCGCTGATCGCCCAGGCCAAGCGCCCTATTTTCTACGGCGGCGGCGGGCTGGTGAACGCCGGCCCCGAGGCCTGCGAGGCCTTCACCGACCTGGTCCGCCACACCGGCGCGCCTTGCACGCTGACGCTGATGGGGCTGGGCGCGTTCCCGGCGTCCGATGCGCAATTCGTCGGCATGCTGGGCATGCACGGCACGGTTGAGGCCAATCTGGCCATGCACAACGCCGACCTGGTGGTGTGCATTGGCGCGCGTTTTGATGACCGCATCACCGGCAAGCTGTCGGAGTTTTGCCCGCATGCGCGCAAGATTCATATCGACATTGATCCGGCGTCGATCAACAAGGTGGTGCGCGTGGACGTGGCGCTGGTGGGCGACTGCCTGCCGCTGGTGCGCGCGCTGCGCGCCGAGCTGGGCGATGCGCCGATGGACGCGGCGCGGCTGGCGCCGTGGTTCCAGCGTATCGACACGTGGCGCCGCCAGGACTGCCTGGGCTTCACGCCCGCAGCCGATGCGATCTTGCCGCAACATCTGATGTCGAGCCTGAACGCCGCGCTGGCTGATCGCGACGCGATTGTTTCGACCGACGTGGGCCAGCATCAGATGTGGGCCGCGCAGTATCTGCGTTTCGACAAGCCGCATCGCTGGTTGACGTCGGGCGGTGCAGGCACGATGGGTTACGGCGTGCCGGCCGCGATTGGCGCGCAGGTGGCGCATCCGGACAAGACGGTGGTGTGCGTCAGCGGCGATGCGTCGGTGCTGATGAACATTCAGGAATTGTCCACCGCCATGCAACACGAGACGCCTGTGAAGGTCGTGTTGTGCAACAACGGCTACATGGGCATGGTGCGCCAGTGGCAGGAATTGATTCACGGCGGCCGCTACAGCCACAGCTACAACGCGTCATTGCCCGACTTCGTGGCGCTGGCGCGTGCGTTCGGCTGGGGCGCGGCGCGGGTGGATGACCCGGCGAAGCTGGATGCCGCGTTGGCCGAATGCCTGGCGCATGATGGTCCGTATTTCCTGGACGTGGCGGTGACGTCGCAAGAGAACTGCTTCCCGATGATGCCGGCCGGGCACGGGCATCAGAAGATGATGCTGGCCGAAGGCGTCTGGTACCAGGACGAGACGACCTGAGTCGGGCGCTAAAACTGAATCGACAAGCCGCCGTCCACCACCAGCACGTGTCCGTTCACATACGACGCGGCCGGTGAGGCCAAGAACACGGCGGCGCCCGCGATTTCTTCCGGTTCGCCCCAACGCCCGGTCGGGTTACGCGCCGCGATGCGCGGGCCGACATTCGGGTCCGCCACCATGCCGGCGTTGGTTTCCGTGGCGAACGTACCCGGCGCGATGGCGTTGCTGGTGATGTGGTGGCCGCCGAATTCCGCCGCCAAGGCGCGCACCATCCCGGTCAGGCCCTGCTTGGCTGCGGGATACACCGCATCGCCCGCGCGGGCCAGCTCACCCACTACCGACGTGATGGCGATCAAACGCCCGCCGCCCTGGCGCACCATGCGCTCGGCGGAAAACTTCGCCAGCAGCATGCCGGCGACAAGATCCGTATCGATCAGGTCGCGGATTTCAGCGGGGCTGGTGTCGCGCAAGGTCTTGCGGTTGCGCGCGCCCACGTTGTTCACCAGCACGTCCAGCCGGCCGTGCTCGTCGTCGATGCGCTGGAAGGCGCGTTCCATGTCGGCATCGTCGCTGACGTCGAATGGCAAGGGGTGCGCGTCCAGGCCGGCGTTGGCCAGCTCGGCCACGGCGGCGTCTACCGCCGCGGCGTTGCGGCCGTTGATCAGCACGCGCGCGCCGCAACCCGCCAGCGCACGCGCAATGCAAAAGCCCAGCCCGCGCGCGGAGCCGGTCACCAGTGCGACCTGGCCGGTCAGATCGAAGTTGCGCAGATAAGGTAGTGTCGTCATGGGTGCTATCCCGCTTGTTGCCGTCATGTTTCCTGAGCGCTTATTCCCGGAACTCCGGCGCCCAATGCAGCAGCCGCCGTTCCAGCCAGGTCACACAATAAACCAGCGCGATGCCAACGATGGACAACAATGTCACGGCGGCGAACATGTCGGTGGCGTTCAGCGTGGCCAGCGCGGTGATCATCAGATACCCCATGCCGGTGGTGGACCCGACAAATTCGGCCAGCACCACGCCGATCAGCGCAAAGCTGATGGCGTTGGGCAAGGCGGCGAACGTCCAGGCCGCGGCCGTCGGGATGCGCACGCGCCACAGGATCTGGCGCGGTGACCCGCCCAGCGTGCGGCAGAAGTCGACCAGTTCGCGCTCGACGCTGCGCCCGCCCTTGTAGGTGTTGAAGAACACCAGGAAGAACACGACGAACCACGAAGTCACCACCTTGGACGCCAGCCCCAGGCCGAAGAACATAGTGATGAGCGGCACGAACGCAATGCGCGGCATCGAGTTGAACGCCACGATGAAGGGGTTGAAGACGTCGGCCAGAAAGCGGCTGCGGCTAAGCGTCATGCCGACGATGAAGCCGCTGCCTACCCCCACCACCAGCCCTACCAGCGTGGCTTGCAGGGTCAGCCACAAGTGGGGCCAGACCGAGCGCGGCCCGGGTTGCAGCCATTCCCACAGCCGCACCGCCACGCGCGAGGGCTGGCTGATGAAGAAGGGGTCGAACAGCGTGTTCTGCGTGAACCACGGGATGCGCGTGAGCGTCTCCCAGGAGCCTAGGATGAGGGCAAGGATCAGCACTTGCCATAGCGTGATGCGCACGCGCCGGGCGACGCTGGCGCGGCGGTCCAGCCGCAGCTGGTCCTGCAGGGAATCGGATGTTTCGGTCGGGATCATGGTGCGAAATGGGTCAGGCGGCGGCGCGGAACTGCTGGCCCAGCACGCTCCACAGGCTTTGCACGTGCGCCACGAATTGCGGCGTTTCGCGCAGCGTGAAGACATCGCGCGGATGCGGAATCTGAATGCGTTCATCCAGCAGCACGCGGCTGGGCGGGCCAGACAGCACCACCACCCGGTCCGATAGCAGGATGGCTTCGTCCAGGTCATGCGTGACCATGACGATGGTCTGGCCCAGCTTGCGCCAGATCTCCATCAGCTCGCGGTGCAGGTGCGTCTTGGTGTGCGTGTCCAGCGCGCCGAAGGGCTCGTCCAGCAACAGGATGCGGGGCTCAACGGCCAGGCTCATCAGCAACGCCACGCGCCGCCGCATGCCGCCCGACAACTGATGCGGAAAGGCGTCGGCAAAGGCGCTGAGATGACCGAGCTCCAGCAGTTCGGCCACGCGGCGTTCGATCTTGCCGGCGGCCACGCCCTGAAACTTCAGCCCCAGCGCCACGTTCTTTCTGACGCTGAACCAGGGCAGCAGCGTGTCTTTCTGAAAGATGTAGCCCAGCGCGGGCGGCACCTGCCCGTCGACCACATTGCCGTCCACGCGGATCGTGCCGGTGGTGGGCCGCAGAAAGCCCGCAATCATGTTCAAGAGCGTGCTCTTGCCGCAACCCGACGGGCCGACGATGGAAACGAATTCCCCTTGTTCGATCGTCAGGCTGACGTCGCCCACCGCATGCGTCGTGCCCTGGCGTGACTGGTACGCCTTGCCGACCTTGTCCAGCGTGATCATCAAAGGCCCCGGGCTTTACGCACGAAGCTCATGTTCACGCATCGGGCATAGGGCACGGTCTTGATTTCGTCGTTCGAGAACTGGCGGCCGTCGCCCATGATGGCCGTCATGCGGTTGTAGGCGTCTTCGGTGATCAGGTTGTCTTTCAGGAACACGGTGTCTTTGTAGACGCCCAACGTCTTCTCGATGGCGGCGCGCGGGAACGCGCTCAGGTAGTCGTCGTAGATCACATCCGTGATGCCGGCCGCGCTGTTGGCGGTGATGAAGTCCTGCGCCTTGACCATGGCGGTCACAAACGCCTGCACCACTTCGGGGCGCTTCTGGATGGTGTCTTCCAGCGTCAGCGCCGCGATGCCGGGCACGTCGCCGCCCATGAATTCATTCCACGAGGCTTCGGTGGTGGCGTCGAAAATCGGCACGCCCCAGCCCTCTTGGCGGGCCTGTTCCATCATGGACATGGTGGCCATGCTGGCCGACACCGAGCCCGTCTTCAGCGCGCCCAGCATCGTGGCCAGATCGCCCAGCGGACGGATGTCGACCTTGTCGGCCACGCCCGCTTTCTGCATCAGGTACACCGCCATCAGCCAGGTGCTGGACTGCGGCTGGGTCGCGCCCACGCGCTTGCCGGCCAGGTCCTTCAGCGACTTGATCTTGCCGCTGTCGAAGTCTTCGCGGCGCACGATGACGTTGGCGTAGGTGAGCTTGCGGTCAAAGCCGAACACCAGTGCGGCGGGCTTGCCGGCAATCGTCAGCGCAGGCGCGGCGGTGGCGGCGGTGGCGCCGAACACAATCTGGCCGGCCGCCAGCAACTGGTTGGTGCGCGGGCCGCTTTGCGAGTTCAGGTATTCAACGTCCAGGCCGCCTTCACCGAAATAACCCTTCTTCAGCGCCACATAGCCGGCTGCGAAAAATGGGTCGATGCTGCCTTGCCCATAGACCACGCGGCCCAGCTTGGGCTGGGCGAACACGACGCGCCCGTTCAGCAAGGTGACGCCGGCCAATGCGCCAGCGGCCGCCAGCACGCGGCGGCGGGTAGTGAAGTCGGGGCGGTGATTCATGTCATCCTCGAAGTGAGTTTGGTTGCAGCTGTTTGGCGAAACAATACCCCAGCGCATGCCGTCCAACAATGGAAAACGCCCGGCGGTGCCGGGCGTTGGGCGTTTGGGAGCGATGGGTTTGCGCGATCAGCGCCGGGGCTTTTGCGCCGGGCTTATCGCGCTGCGCCCCTGCTACGCGGCGGTTTTCTTGGGGGCGGCTTTCTTGACGGCTTTTTTGGCGGCCGTCTTGGTTGCTGTCTTTGTGGCTGTCTTAGTCGCGGTCTTTTTCACCGCTGCCTTCTTTGCCGGCGCCTTCTTGGCCGCTGTCTTAGTTGCCGTCTTCGTTGCTGTCTTAGCCGCCGTCTTCGCGCCCGCGCGGCCCGGCTTCTCAGGACGGGGCTCGAACTCGAAGCCGATCTTGCCGTCGGGCTGACGCACCAGGAACGCCTTGAACTTGCGATTGGTGCGGCTGGACACGAAGCCTTCAAGCAGATCGGTGCGGCCGTTGCCCAAGAGCTTGCCCATCTGTTCGGCCGAGATCTCCTGTTGCAGGATGACCTTGCCCGAGCGGAAGTCGCAGGACTTTTCGGGGCCGACCGACTTTTCGCACACGTAGCTCATGCCGTGTTCGAACACGCGCGACTGGCACTTGGGGCATGGCCCGACCGGCGTGTGGCCGGAGAAGTCCACGGCTTCGGTGTCGTCTTCGTCGTTCTGGCCGAAGTCGAACTCCAGCTTGTACTCATCGCTGATGCGCAGGATGGCGGCAAACGGCCGGCCCATCTTGCTGATGAAGCCTTGCAGCGGACCGATCTCGCGCTTGGCCAGCAGTTCTTCGACTTCCGGCAGTTCGAACGTGCGGCCGCCC
>Ga0213823_1000878_pt1 | contig 20998 bp, 17 predicted proteins | sample MC6MC0907MG_FD_179887 | JGI IMG/M metagenome (GOLD analysis project Ga0213823, IMG submission 179887) | Enriched soil aggregate microbial communities from Iowa State University, Ames, United States - MC6-MC0907-MG | ecosystem: Environmental > Terrestrial > Soil > Unclassified | place: USA: Iowa...
TTTTAAATTAGAACGTTATTTTATTTTGTTAGCAAGGTAAGAACAGTATCTAAGATAACATTTACCCCTTTTTCACAATCTTCCCAGCTCGTAAGTTCTTCTTCGCAATGGCTTTTCCCGTTAATACTAGGGACAAAAAGCATCGCGGTCGGAACATAGCTGGCAATAAATTGCGCGTCATGACCAGCACCGCTGACCATTCTTTTATTAGAATACCCCAGCGATTCAGCAGATTGTTCCAATAGCTTACAGATTTCCGGTTCAAACCATACTGTGTCCCGTTCCCATAATTTTGTCGTTTTGATCTCGCAGCCCTCGTTAACTCCTAAATGCGGAAGGCTTTGAATGAAATCTTTAACGGTGTTAACGATTTCCATGTCCTTGTGTCGTGCTTCAAGCGTAAACACAACCTTATTTGGAATAACTGTATGGATACTCGGATACACGTTTACTCTTCCGATGGTGAAGACCAATTCATTATCCAATGTGCTTAAGTGGCGGCGAATTTCGTTGATTAAGTTATTAGTCGCAAATAAGGCGTCTTTTCTCATATTCATTGGAGTCGTTCCTGCATGGTCCGATTCCCCCGTTACTTCAATTTCATAGCAGGCCATTCCTACCACACATTCAACAACGCCAATCGAAAACGCTTCCTTTTCTAAAATTGGGCCTTGTTCAATATGCATTTCTAAAAAGGCGGCCGCCTCTTTTAAACGATTATCAACTTCCCCATCGTACCCACTGCCTCTTAGTGCCTCCTCAAAGGTCACTCCCTCTGTATCTATCTTTTTTAGCATGACGGATTTATCAAATTTACCTGAGAGAACTCCTGATGCCATCATCGAAGGCTCGAATCTAGCACCTTCTTCATTGGTAAAATTCACAATCGTAATAGGAATTCGCGGCGTGATGTTATTTTCTATTATCGTTCTGACTACTTCTAACCCGGTTACGACCCCTAAAACGCCATCAAATCTGCCGCCCTTTTTTACCGTATCCAAATGCGATCCGATCAAAATAGGTGGTTTATTCTCGGTCCCTTCTAGTGTGGCGTACATACAGCCCATATCATCCACCTTGACCAATAAGCCTAATTCTTCACAGCAAGCACGGAAGTACTCTCTAACACGGATGTCTTCCTCTGATAAGGACAAGCGTGTGACCCCATTGTTTTCTGTCCGGCCAAAATCGGCAAATCGTTCCAATTCCTGCTTCAATCTTTCCCCATTGATCATTAGTTTTTGTTTTTGCATGATAAAACACTCCCTCTTAAAAATGAGATTAAGAACATTTTTATGTGAGTTAAAAATCTCATGGAGCAGAAAAGCGGAAATTCAGTTTACTATACAACGGTCCTTCATTACGCAAACCGTCCCATTAATGATAATCTTATTATTTTATTTGAAAAAATATTCAGTTATTTCCATTATATAATACATCCACTTGCTGTCATTAGACAAAACATATAATCATTCCGGCCAATTATTTGATAGTTTGTATGACTCCACTCGCTAAGTACCCCTTTAATGTTTCAATCAATGCCTTCAAAGCTTTTGTTTGATAGGAAGTATGAGTTAATATTGAAAAATTACGTTTAAACGGCAGCCCCTTCACATCAATCATTTTGATATAGCCATTGACAAGTTCCTTCTCAATCGCCCAATGGGATAATAAGCTTATCCCAAGTCCCGCTTCTACAGATTCCTTAATCAGTTGGGTGCTTCCGAATTCCATGATTTTTTTCGGGGTAAAATCATATATTCGAAAGAGATTTTCTGCAGCCTCCCTTGTACCGGAGCCCTCTTCCCTTAGGATCCAAATTTCTTCCGCTAATTCAGAAATTCCTTTTTCCCGTTTCTCAGTCAATAAATGATGGCCTGGCGGACCTACGATAACCATTTTGTCTTCGGACACTACTTCTGAATTTAAAGTATCCTCTTTAACAAATCCTTCAATGATACCAATATCCAACTGATGCATTTTTACAAGCTCAATGATTTCCTTTGTATTTTGGATCTTAATGGATGGACTGATGTGAGGGTATTGCACCTGCATTCTGGCAATTATATGCGGCAGGATATATTCTCCAAACGTGTAGCTCGCGCCAATCGCAATCGGCCCGCTCGCATTATTTGACAGGTCGTCGACTAATGACTGCATTTTTGTATAAAGTGCTAAAATTTCTTTTGCATGATGGTAAACAATCTCCCCGGCCTTATTGAGGCGCACATACTTATTGCTCCTCTCGAGCAGCCTCGTGCCTATAGATTCTTCCAGGGTTCTGATATACTGACTGACAGCCGGCTGTGTCATATGCAGTTCCTCTCCCGCTTTAGAAAAATTCTCTTTTTCCACGACCTTTACAAACACCTCTAAATGTTGATCCATCATTTTGCCTCCATTAATTTCATTAACCTGTTTTATTTATATTAATTTACTTATCATCCATATTATATATCTTTATTTTTCTTATGCACGAATTAGGAGTATTCTGAGGATAGAAAATAAACTGAGGTGATATAAATGGGGAGCCAGAGTGCTAAAACTCTATCCTTGAACGAGCAGTCCGAACATCAGCAAAAAAAGCCTGAACCAAAGCATTCCCTAGGGTTATGGTTAGGAGGGATTGCTTTTACCGTTGTCATAGCGGCAATCGGTTACGTATTATCCAAAGTCCCTGGCTTTGATCATGTTGGACCGCTTGCTTGTGCAATTGTGATTGCAGTCATTTATCGGCAATTTTTCGGTTATCCCGAAAAAATACGCGCTGGGATTCAATTTTCTTCGAAACGTTTATTACGTTTTGCGATTATTTTATACGGTTTAAAACTCAATATTGATATTGTGCTTCATCAAGGACTGGGACTGCTTGTACGTGATGTGGGTGTCATTGCCTTTGCTATATTATTTACCTTATGGCTAGGAAAATTGCTGAAAGCAGAATCATCCCTCACCCTGCTCCTTGGAGTTGGGACAGGAGTTTGCGGGGCAGCAGCAATTGCAGCCGTCTCGCCAATCATCAAAGCAAAGGATGAAGATACCGCTATTGGAGTAGGAATTATTGCGCTGGTAGGGACGATTTTTTCGATTATCTACACGATCCTGCGCCCTTTCCTTCCACTAACAGCAATTGAATATGGAATCTGGAGCGGGATCAGTCTCCACGAGATTGCCCATGTCGCCTTAGCAGGAGCCCCAGCGGGTCCGGATGGTTTAGCAATTGCCTTGCTGGCAAAATTAGGCCGCGTGCTGCTGCTTGTTCCATTATGCTTTATTCTAATGTATTGGGTAAAAAGGAAAAGTTCTGGAAGTGCTGGAGATACGAAAATTGAATTTCCTTGGTTTCTTATCGGTTTTATTTTGATGAGTTTGTTTGGAAGTTATGTACTTGGCAAATCGATTCCAGTTACGAAAGCAGCTTTAGATGGGATTTCAACTGCGACCACTTTTATATTGACAACTGCAATGGTTGGTCTCGGTTTGAATGTAAACTTGCGTGATCTCCGAACGAAAGCAGCTCGGCCGCTGATTGCAATGTTGATCACGTCTGTCATTCTTTCTGTTGTTACATTTTTTATTGCTTAAAAGCTTGTTTAGTTTAAAAGATTGAGAGATGCGGGCAAAAATTACGATTATTAGCTTCAAAGTCTCAGATGAATTTAATAAAAATAATTATTTTTTTATCGAACCGATTTTACTCCTCCTTCGTTACCTTTATTGAAAAGATCAGCTAAGGAGGAATTAAATCATGAAAAAGTGGAATTGGTTATTCTTATTTCTTTTAACAGGAGCGCTGCTTGTTGGCTGCAGTTCTAAAGAAAAAGCAGAGGATACACAGGCAAATGACCAAACGGAAGAAGTGTCAAAGGAATCAGGAGATGTTCAAACAGAAGAATCCTCTAATGATCCAGTGTCAGCCCTAAAGTTAATGGAAAATGAAAAAACTGGAAAATATCTTGCTGATGCAGACGGTAAGGCAATTTACTACTTCAAGAACGATAAGCAAAATACATCTAACTGCAGCGGTGAATGTCTGCAAAACTGGCCGGCCTTCTATGCAGAAAACTTTGAGGTTCCAGAAGGGTTTAACAAAGACGACTTCGGTGCCATTACCCGCGATGACACGGGTAAACAACAAACAACCTATAAAGGCTACCCGCTGTACTACTTTGTTAAAGATCAAGCATCCGGGGATGTAAACGGACAAGGGGTTAAAGACGTTTGGTTCATCGTTAACAGCGAAACAACTTTTGCACCATAATATGATACGAAAGGACTGCACTTTTGGCAGTTCTTTTTTCTATTTACTCTGGTTTATACTTAATAAAACTATTACATAAGGGAGAGAATTCGCCAGTGAAATCGAAAACGGACGAGGAACTGATTGCATTAATTATCCAAAATCATCGACCGGCGCTTGAAGAACTATATGATCGCTATGTAAAGCTCGTCTACAGCTTCTCCTTTAAATTAACAAAAGGTGATAGAGAGAAGACCAAAGAAATTGTCCAGCAAGTGTTTCTTCGGCTTTGGACAACGAAACGGACTTACAACCCTCTGCAAGGCAAATTTGTAAACTGGATTCTCACCATTACCCGAAACATCGCCATTGATATAATTCGAAAGGAACAAAAACAGCCGGGGATGATACAGCTGGAACTTAACGAATGGTGGCAAATGGAGGATCGGGAAACAGAAGATGTACCACAGCAAGTTTCAAGAAATCTATTAAAACAACAAATTCAGGAAGCTAAGCAGCATCTCTCTGAACCGCAGCAGCGTCTAATCAATTTATTGTACTGGGAAGGCTATTCCTTAAGCGAAATTGCTAAACTGGAACAAAAACCGCTTGGTACCATTAAAAGCCGGCTGCATCAAACATTAAAAATACTGCGTAATTATTTCAGTAAAGAAACAGGAGGTGTTCCGCATGGAAAATAGGTGCGAAAACCTATCTTTATATATCATTGGTGAGCTATCAGTAAATGAAATGGCACAATTTGAACAACATCTAATAACATGTAATCATTGCCGGAAAGAAGTAAATTCTTTAAAGGAGACATGGCAGATGCTTTCTTATGATGTCGAAGAAATGGATGTTCCAGAATCATTAAAAGCTGAGGTCATGGACTTTATTTTTCAAGAAAATTCGACAGAATCACTAGTTAAAGCTAAAGGTACTGAAAATAAGGAATCATCACTGGCTCAAGCTAAGGCAGCTGAAAATGTGGCAACTTCACAGGTTCAAGAAGGAGAGTTAAAAAAGCGTAGTTATCTTGATTGGTTAAAGGCATTTCTAGGAAAACAATTTTCACCGTTATCTACGGGCATTACAGCCGTTTTACTATTAGGACTAATCGGGCTTTTCTGGAGTAACCACCAATTGAAGGAAAACATAACGGTATTAGAAAACAAAGCGAGTTCCCAAACGCAAATTGTCCGGACATTTGATTTAAAAGGGTTGAATTTAGCCGCTGCGGCAAGCGGAAGCGCCTACCTTCTTGAGGAAGACCGCGACACCGTCCTTGTCATTGAGTTATCTAAGCTGCCAAGTACGAAAGATGAGGAAGTATATCAAGTATGGCTCTTAAAGAATGGCAATCGGCAAAGCGCCGGAACACTAAAGCCTGACCCAAATGGCAATGGCATAATCACCAGCCGCCTGCCAAAAGACCTCTCCTTTGATGACATTGGAATTACGCTAGAAGCAAATCCAAACAACACACAGCCACAGGGGCAGAAAGTTCTGGGGACTTCTTAAAGCTTTCTAAATGACGGTGTCAGGCATCGTCATTGGACATTGTCCAATGGTGGTGCCTGACACCCAGTTACTTATTTTTTCTTAGCGTGTTTGCGCATGTCGAATGCGACGGCGACAATGATGATTAGGCCTTTTACAATGAATTGGATGTATGGGCTTACGCCTAGGAATGCTAGCCCGTAGTTGATAACTTGGAATATTAATACCCCTGTGATAACGCCCGGAACAGTTCCAATACCACCTGATAGGGATACACCACCGACTACACAGGCTGCAATCGCGTCTAATTCGTACATGTTACCCGTGTTGTTCGTTGCACTGCCGACACGTCCCGCTTCTAGTGTGCCAGTTAAGCCGTAAAGAAGACCGGCAATGGTGTAGATGATAATGAGATTTCTAGCGACGTTAACACCTGAAACCTTAGCTGCTTCTGGGTTTCCGCCGATTGCATACATGTTTTTACCAAGCTGCGTTTTATTCCAAATGACCCAAATAATGAGAGATACAATAATGGCATAAAGAATAAGATAAGGGAATTCATATGACCCAATTTTGATACCACGCTGTGCAAAGGTAGTAAATTTTTCACTTAAACCGCCGATTGGCTGGGCACCATATGGCGGACGGTCAAAGTAAATTGAAGTCAGTCCGTATACACCAATCATCATACCTAAAGTCGCAATGAACGGTGGAACGTGAAATTTTGAAACAACCACACCGTTTATAGCTGCGATTAAACCTGTTGCAGCCATTGCTAGTAAAATCGGCACAAAAAGTGGTAATTCAGGCAAGTTGGGATACATTTTATACGCGTAATCCCCAGCCTGGAGCATTGATGCCGAAATAACAGCTGAAAGTCCGACCATCCGGCCTGCTGAAAGGTCTGTACCTGCTGTAATTAAGATCCCGGCAACCCCAAGTGCAATAATGATCCGGGAGGATGATTGACTTAAAATATTTATTAAGTTCGTCATCGATAAGAAGTCAGGGGAAGCAATAACAATCCCGATAACGAGAAGGACTAAAACTACATAGATAACATTATCAACAAGCCATTTTGATACATTCGATTTTTTTGAAGCCTGCGTATTCATTTCAATCGCCTCCTAATACAAAGCTGCTAATCGCATGATTTCTTCTTGAGATGTCGTAGACGTATCAACGATTCCAGCTGCTTTTCCATTACTCATTACTAAAATTCTATCTGTAACCCCTAAAAGCTCTGGCATTTCGGAAGATATCATGATAATGCCTTTCCCGTCCGCTGCTAATTGGTTAATAAGTTGATAGATTTCAAACTTTGCCCCAACATCAATTCCCCGTGTTGGTTCATCAAGCAATAAAATATCCGGTTTTGTCAGAAGCCAGCGTCCAATAATTACCTTCTGCTGGTTACCGCCTGAAAGACTTCCAATGGATGTTTTTTGTGTAGGTGTTTTCACCTTCATGGAATCAATCACCCACTGCGTATCTTCCTTGACCTTACTATCTGATAAGAATGGGCCTTTACGGTATTGAGCCATATTGGAAATAATCGAGTTGAAGCTGATGCTTAACTCTGGAAAAATACCGGTTGATCTTCTTTCTTCCGTTACAAGGGCAAAACCGTTTTTGATGGCATGCTGTGGGGAATGATTTTTTACGATCTTGCCATTCAATTCAATCGTTCCTGATTTCAACGCTCTCATCCCAAATATCGATTCCAGCACTTCCGTTCGCTTAGAGCCAACGAGACCAGCGACTCCTAAAATTTCACCTTTCCTCAGTTCGAAGTTCACATCAGAAAAAGAAGGCTGCGTCTCTGCAGTTAAATTAGAAACTTTCAGAATCACATCTCCCGGCTTGTTGCTTTTTGCTGGAAAGCGCTGTGACAAATCACGGCCAACCATGAGCTTAATGATTTCATCTGTTGTTAATTCCTTCGCACTTTTCGTCGCAATATATTGACCGTCGCGCATAATTGTTACTTCATCGGAAATCTTCAATATTTCCTCCATTTTGTGCGATATATAGATGATCGCAACGTTATCGCTCTGCAGTTTTCGAATGATGGTAAACAGATGGTTCACTTCATTTTCAGTTAGTGATGAAGTTGGTTCGTCCATTACGATGATTTTTGAACCGTACGAGACAGCTTTTGCAATTTCCACCATCTGCATCTCAGAAACGGATAAGCTGCTAACCTTACTCCGCGGGTCAATATTAATATCGAGACCTTTGAAAATAGCCTTAGTGTCCTCATACATTTTCTTCTCATCAATGAAGCCGGCCTTTTTCGGATAACGGCCGAGCCAAATATTATCCATGACATTGCGCTGACGTACCTGGTTCAATTCCTGGTGCACCATGGAAACTCCGTTTTCAAGTGCCTGCTTGGAATTACCAAATGCTATTTCTTTTCCTTCAAAAAGAATTTGTCCTTCATCCATCGAATAAATTCCAAATAAGCATTTCATTAATGTTGACTTTCCTGCTCCATTTTCTCCCATTAAGGCATGTACGGATCCAGCCTTAACTTTGAGTGAAACATTATTAAGCGCGATAACTCCAGGAAATCGTTTGGTTATATTTTGCATTTCAAGTAAATGGGTTGTACTAGCTTCAGACATTAGCGAACCTCCTCGCTTAAGCATTTAAAAAATATGAGACTTCGAAAGTGAGTCTCATATCTATTCTGAAAAATTTTTTCTATTAAGTCGTTGTCCTGCTTCTAAAGAAGCACTGCCCCGAACGAAGGAAAAGGAGCATCTTTTCCTTTGTTCGAAGAGCGCCAGAAGGACAATCTTGACAGCCCTCGGACCGGCGCTTATACAAAATTATTATTTATACGCATCCTTGCCGACTTGGATATTATCTTTTGTTACTTCAACGTAAGGAACACGAACTGCTTTCTTATCGTCCAGCTTCCACTCTGTTCCGTCTAATACGTCTTTGCCGTTTGCTGCGTTTGTTGCAAGATTGATTGTAGCTTTACCTTGGTTTTTCGCATCATTTAAAATCGAACCAACCATTTTGCCTTTTTCAATCATTTCAAGAGCTTCTGGAATCGCATCCACACCTACTACTGGCATATACTTGTCACCAGAGAAATACCCTGCTTTTTCAAGCGAAGCAATCGCACCTAGTGCCATACCATCGTTGTTTGCAATGACAAATTCAATTTTGTCACTGTATTTTGCTAACCAAGCATCCATTTTTTCAGTAGCTTTCGTTGCATCCCACATAGCAGTATCCATTGCCAACTCTTCTACTTGGATCCCTTTTTGTTTTACAGTATCAATTGCAAATTTCGTACGTGCTTCAGCATCTGGGTGTCCTGGCTCACCTTTTATTAATACGTATTGAAGTTTGCCATCTTTATTTTTGTCATATTTATCTTTGTTTGCTTCCCAAGCTTTCGCGATTAATTCACCTTGAAGTACACCTGATTCTGAAGATGTTGTTCCAACATAGTAAGCTTTTTCATAGCCTTTTAAAACGCTTGCATCCGGCTCTTTGTTAAAGAAGATAACCGGGATATTCTTTGGCTTCGCTTTATCAATAATCGTTTGTGCAGCTTTTGGATCCACAAGGTTAATTGCCAGTGATTTTGCCCCTTTTGCAATTAACGTATCCACTTGCTCAATTTGTTTTGCCTGGTCGTTTTGCGAGTCATTCAGCATAAGGTTTACTTTACCTTTTGCTTCCGTATCCATTGCACGGCGTACATAGCTCATGAAGTTGTCGTCAAACTTATAGATGGTTGCTCCTACTGCAGGAAGATCGCCGTCTTTGCCTTTTGCAGAATCGCCAGACCCGCCGGTTGAACTGCTGCAGCCTGCCGCTAATAGAATACTAGATGCAACTGTTAAAGATAGAATTAACCCTTTTTTCTTCTTAAGCATGTAATCATTCTCCTTTTTCTTTTTTGATAAAGACTCTGGTAAGCTGCTGCTTCGACACTTAACAAAGCCCCTGTGTAAGCCCTTACGCCTATGGTAGCATTAGGACAAACGATGCAATAGTTCAAATCTATAGCACATATTTGCGAATTTCTAGATTATCTTGCAAACGGTTGCAAACAGAAAAGCGGAAGCGCACGTTTAGCGACGTATGGCCAGTGACCCGCTCCGACCGAGATAAAGGAAAAGAGAAGAGCGGAAGCGATTCGATATTGACTTATCGTAGGGAGGAGTGGGATGGCCCCTAGGCGCTGGAGCTGGACAGTTACCGAAGTTCTTCCCACAAAAAAATAAGACCATCTTTGGAATGGTCTTATTTTTTAACTTACCGTTACTTTACGATACTCCGTTGGGGACAAGCCGGTTGCCTTTTTGAACACGCGGCTAAAATAGTTCGGGTCTTTATAGCCTACTGAATAGCAAATTTCCTTTAAGCTTTTTCCCTGATTCACTATTTCCGCTTTGGCATGCTTGATTCTTATTTCTGTCAAGTAATCAATAAACGTCAAGCCAAACCGGTCTTTAAATAATTTACTAAAATAATAGGGACTGAGCTCGACATATTCGGCTGCTGACTCCAATGTAATAGATTCGGCATAATGAATTTCGATATATTCCTTTGCCTTTTGCAGCATTCCCTTAGCATGATTATTCCGCCACGCCTGTACATGCTGAACGACCGCAAGCAGATGCGTTTTCCCTTTTTCAAAAATAAGCCAGATATCATCAGACTCGTCGATTGCCGGAATCCGTTCATAATTGATACCTAGATCGTGAAGCATGCGGGATAGGAGAATAAACAATTCATCGAATGATTTTTTCACCCATGATGGTTTGATCGTCTTGTTCGATTCGAGCTTTGTGACAAACGAATCAAAAATAAACAGGACTTGATTGACATCTCCTTGCCTTACAGCATCTAACAGCTTTTTCTCAACCTCCATAAAACCTGATTCAACAGGGACTTCAAAGGCAGTTCCAAGCTTGTCGCAGAATAAATATCTCCGATTAGGCATTCTTAGAATCTGCTCGAGGGCCATAACTGCTTCATGATAAGACTTATTCAGTTCATGGGCCTGGCTGTACGGATGGCCAATCCCAATCCTTAATTCTCCTCTGAAACTTTCCTTATTGAAAAAACTAATCAAGCTCTCAAGAATCGTTTGTGCGTTTGTTTTAAAATGTGTTTTTTCTGTTACCTTTTTGCAAAGAAATAAAACCGGCACCTGTGTGTCCGTTACCGGCCCAATCATGATTTCATGCTTTTTTACGACGACTTTTAGGGTATCCTTCAACCAGGTATACCAGTTTTGTTTTTCGCTTGCAGCGAGTTCGGATGGACCAAGCTGTTGTAAAGTAAACAACATAATATACCCCGAAGTAATTTCAACCCCTAACAGCTCACTCCATTCATCAAAGGTAATATCCTGCACCTGATTCATTAATAGAGATGAAACCCATTCTTTTTGCGCAATCGAAACGGCACGGTCTAAATTTTCTCTCAAGCTTTGCTGTTCATCTTGTTGTTTTCTTTCCTCAAGAATTTCGCTTGAAACCCGCCCCACCGCCGCAAGAATATCTTGTTTGCCGCTAGGCTTTAAAAGGTATTCCTTTACCCCCTGCTGCATCACTTCTTTGGCATATTCGAACGTATTAAAGGCAGAAACCATAATAAATCGGATGAGGGAATCTAGTTTTTTGATTTCTTTTACAGCTTGCACTCCATCAATACCCGGCATTTTTATATCCATAAATATGATATCTGGTCTATGCACGAGTGCCATTTCAATTGCTTTTCTTCCATTTGCGGCTTCACCAATGACTGTTACATCCATTAATGAGCTGTTAATAATTTTCGTTAATGCTTTTCGCTCAACTACTTCATCATCCACAATGAGAATTTTCAACAAGCTCTCTTCCTCCTTTTGCCACATTAGGAATCGTCAGTCTAAAATTGGTTCCCTTCGTCAACTCTGATTCTATTTCGAAAATGTCGTTCTGCTGGTAAAAAAGCTGTAGCCGTCTAATCACATTTTTCACGCCAATGCCTGTTGAGTGACCTTTTGATTTTTCGGGTTCGTATAATTCCTCCGTTTCAGTCCCATTAACATAGGTGAGAAGTTTGTTTTTAACAGCCTCATCCATCCCATCCCCATTATCAATGACTTCTACATGTATTCTGTCTTGATACCGATGAATATGGAGACGGATCACTGCATTTTCTTCATACGATTCAACCCCATGAATAAAGGCGTTTTCAACCAGCGGCTGTAAAATTAAACTTGGTATTTCAATATCTAAACAACTGTCCTCGATGTCGGTGACAAATTGAATCCGTTCTCCAAATCTTGTTTGCTGGATAAAAAAATATTCCTTCACAATCCGAACTTCCTCTCTCAAGGTAGAGGCTTTATTTAAATCTCCAAGGTTGTAACGGAGTAATGCCGCAACCGCTTCAATCAAACGCGATGTCTGTTCCGCTTCTTCTAAATATGCCATTTTTGAAACCGTATTCAATGTATTGAACAGAAAATGAGGATTTATTTGATTTTGCAGACTACGCAGTTCCAATTCTTTTAACAGCTTATCTAATTCCGACTTCTGCTTAATTTCCGTTACAAGCTGTCTGAGATTCGTCCGCATTTGGTTAAATGTTTCCGTTAAAGGCTTTAATTCGTCCTTTGTCGTGATTCTTATTTCATCTCCTGTTAAATTCCCTGTTGAAATTTCCTTAGCCGCTTTCGATAACAAACTGATTGGTTTCGTAATCCCGCCGGAAATCCATAACGCTAACAAGGTGCTAAGAAAAAAAGCCGCTGTAAACAGGGAAATCGACATGAGCTTATAATAATTGTTTTGCTGTTCCATTTGATCATAGAACTTTTGATAATCGGTCAATTTATTGTTTAACAGTGCCAGTGTACTTTCTTGAAGAAATGCGGAAATTTTCAAAACTTCATTAAAATGATTCGAGTATTGGTTTATTTCGTCCTTCTGAAAAGCACCAACTGTTGCATCACACTCATCTAAAAAGCTATCAATCATATTTTTATAATTGACCAGTGTAATATCATTCGTATTCATTTCTTGATAAAGTCTTTTTTGATCTTTAATCAGCTTTACCTTTTCTTTTCGATAGTCTTTTAGATAAGATTCTTCCTTATCTAATATATACGCGTGAAGCTTTTCGCTAATTAAATTGGTTCTTTGCGAGATATCATTTAACAGCAAAAATCGCTCAAAGCTATCATCATATTCATTCACAAGTTTTTCACTGCTATTGTAAAAAATCAGCCCGACGGAGGACAACAACACGACAAGGACAATAAAATAGAGGAGCAACTTCGATCTGATTCGGAATAATATCAATGTCTCGCCTCCATTCTATCCGTGTGAACTGGTGGTAAATCTCCTACCTTCAAAATCTTAGTATTCGTGTGAATTATTGAAGGCACTTTTTTTCCTTCAATTATATCAATCATCATGATCACCGCTTCATAGCCCATTTCGTAGGGCTCCTGAACAACGGTGGCGTTGATGAATCCTTTCTGAATGTATGTAAGTGTTTCCGGCAATGTATCAAATGCCATGATATAGATTTGGCCGTTATTTTTATATTTCTGGACCACTTGAGCAATCCCAACCCCATCGAGGGCACTTGTCCCATAAAACGCATTAACCTCAGGGTGTTCCTGCAATATTTGATATGCCTTTTCAGCTGCTTGAACTCTACTAATATCTGATTCTTTAACATCAATGATATGAATGCCGCTTTCTGCTTTTACAGCTTTTTCAAAACCCTTTACCCGTTGGATTTGATGGTTCTTGTAAAAACTTCCCGTAATGATAGCGACATTTGCCTTTCCCTTTGTATCGGCAATTAATGCTTTTCCCGCTAAAAAGCCGGAATAATAATTGTCGGTTCCGATATAGGCCATCCGTTTACTATTAGAAGCATCGGTATCGACAGTGATGACAGGAATCCCCTTCTCAATAACCCGATTTATTAATGGCGTAAATTGCTCGTCACTCAAGCCCTGTGTCATGATTCCGTCCACTTTAGAGGCCGCTGACATTTCAATCGTTTTTAAATGATCATCAATATTGGATTGTTTTGGCCCCACATACTCCAGCATGACCCCATAATCCTTTGCAGCCGCCTTAGCCCCTTTCTCCACAAGACGCCAATATTCATTATCAAGCTCTTCAGGAACAAGAACTAAATGATAGTTATACTTTTCCTGCGCTTTTTTTTCGCTAGGCAAGTCATGAGTCACTACCTTAACACCATAGAATATTGAAAATGAGCAACTCACGACAAAAAATACAGCACCAAACGTATACGCCATAACAGATAACCTGCCCATAAAACAGCCCCAATCTCTTAGCTTCTTAGTCTATGTAACCGCTGCCAATCCAGATAAAGTGAAACTTCAATCAGTGAGGTTTTTTTCATCCCCACTGATTGTTAGTTGAATTAATCGGGCATTTATAAGCAAGTTGATCCCCCTATTGTACTTTTTGTATCATCAAAGTCTTGATAAGGGGGCTTACTGCCCGTTAATGCGGGATAAAAACATTATACGGAACATCCAAAAATTCGACAACGTCGTTTTGATGCAAATAGTGAAAATGGTGTCAGGCACCGTAAAAAGACAGTGTCCACCTTAGGTGGACACCACGTGAAACTTGGTGTGCACACGCCTGCAAAAAAACCCACCAATACTTTTAGTGGGTTTGAGGTTAGAAACTGCTGTTCCTTAGGATGAGTTTCGTGGAGATAAAGATTTTTTTTGCGGTTTTTCTGCCTTCGATTCGTTCCAATAGTGTATCAACGGCGGTTTCACCCATAAGTTCGGTATAAACCTTGACCGTGCTTAAGGATGGAAACACATATTTTGAAATGCTGATGTCGTTTACTCCGATGATGTTCACCCGCTCTGGAACTGAGATTCCTTCCTCCAATAGGGCCCTAAGCGCACCGACCGCAATAGAATCATTCCCGGCAAAAAAGGCGGTAGGCAGGTTGTCACCGTGTTCTTGGATGGCCTTTTTCATCAGAGAATGGCCATCATCCACGGAAAAAGTGCCACTGTACATAAACGCTTCGTTTAATAAACCTTTTACCTCTAAATAGCTCTTGAACGCCAGTTCCCTTTGGTCTTCAATAATTGAGGTTTTGTCTTTAAAGCCTTCTCTTCCGCCGATATAGCCAATTTCCTCATGACCCTTTTTAATGAAATGCTGCAGCACCTTTTCGGTTGCCTTTTCAAAGTCAATCACAATCGAATCAAATCGTTCTTCGTCCGGAGAGGAGTCAACAAAAACAATATTTTTGGTAATTGAAAGCAGCTCTTTTACTTGCGTACTGCTAAACTTTCCGATTGCGATGAGCCCTTGAATCTCATTATCCTTCAGCTCTTCATAGTTGTCCTGAAAGTACTTTACCATATGGACTCCAAGGTGCCGGCAGCGATTTTCTACTCCCAGGCGGATCGACATGTAGTATAAGTCCTCTAGTTCTTCTTTTTCGGTATACCACTGCAGCAGGGCTATTTTCACTGACTCTTGTTTTCGCACTGGTTTCTTCTTATAAGAAAGCTCTTCTGCAGCCTCAAAAATTCTTTTTTTCGTCTCATCACCGACAGAAAGCGTCGTGTCATAATTTAACACGCGGGATACAGTCGCAATCGAAACGCCCGCTAATTGTGCAATATCCTTAATCGTAGCCATAAAATCAGTCTCCTAATGTGTTAGCAAAGAAACGATACTTCGTTGTGGAATAGTATACTTCCTCTGGGTCTAAAATGGTAGTCGGAAACTCTGGATGATGAATGGCATCAGGAAAACCTTGTGTTTCAAGGCAAACTCCCAAGTAATTTCTTGCCCGGACGCCCGAAATTGAAAAAGGTGCTTCTAATTGATTCGATGTATAAAGGACCACACACGGCTGATCCGTCGTAACCAATAACGTTCGACCGCTTTCTTCATCACTTAATACAATCTGATTTTCTCCTTCTTTCGTAAAAATAAGCGGATGATCATAACCGTTTCCAACTAGCACATTTTGCGGATGCGCCGAATTCATCCCGGCCTGTAACCTGCGGCCGTGCTGAAAGTCAAATGGGGTATTCTTGGAACCCAGCATTTGACCAGTTGGAATAAGATCAGGACCCAACTCTAAAAAGCGATCACTCTTTAGCTGCAGAATATGTTCTGAACAATCCCTTTTTAAATTGCCGCTCAGATTAAAATAGGAATGATTGGTTAAATTGACTACTGTTTTTTGATCTGTTTTCCCTTCAAAGGTAATAATCAGTTCATTTTTATTGTTTAAAAGATACGTAACGCTCGTGTCCAAATTACCAGGGTATCCTTCTTCACCATTTGGACTATGATAAAAAAACTTCACACCTACAGCTTGCTCTTCCTCTACTTTTTCCGCTTCCCAAACCACTGAACTAAATCCTATTCTACCGCCATGTAAGTGGTTGGGATGCTCATTGTCTGCGAGCAGGTATTCTTTTCCGTCCAATTCAAACCTGGCATCTTTGATTCTTCCCGCCACCCGGCCTACTACCGCTCCAAAGTAAGGCGAGAATTCGAGATAGTCCTTAAATTCGTCAAAACCAAGTACAACATTTTCAAAGTTTCCGTGGCAGTCAGGAACGATAATCTTCGTAATGACACAACCGTAATTAAGAAAAGATACGGTCATTCCTGAATCGTTGATAAGGGAATATTCGATAACAGGCGAATTTTCATGACTTCCAACTAATCTATCAATTATTTTCATCGTCTCACACTCCATATTTTAGGGGGCTTTATGAGCATTACAACAAATTTTTGGACCGTTACTACACATTTCAGGCTCATTACAACTAATTTCGGTTCACTTACTACATATTCCGTAGACTTTACTACAAATCTCTTACCGCTTACGACAAGTCATGGATATAATTGAGAATACACACCCCGAAATTTATCATAATGTTTGAATAAACCGCCTGAATCCAGTAGTCCCTGCTTCATCCCGTTTAAACACACCAGCATCTTCTAATACCCTCAAAAACTTCTTCCCTACTTCATCTCTAACAATTGACTCCACATTGGATTCGTTAACAACAGCCTGATAGCGTGCTTTTAATTGTTCTGCCCAGTTCAAATGATAGTCAGCGACGACCTCTATTTTCCCAAGCATGAAATTTTCTACCTCTTCAAGCTCTCGCTTAAGTCGTGCCGGTAAAACAGCAAGCCCCATCACCTCAATTAGGCCAATGTTTTCCTTCTTGATATGATGAACATCTGCATGTGGATGGAAGATGCCAAGTGGATGCTCTTCGCTCGTTCGATTGTTTCGAAGAACCAAGTCTAATTCGAAAAGATCCCCATTTTTACGGGCAATCGGTGTAATCGTGTTATGTGGGGTCTCACCAGTCTTAGCCAAAATGTCGACCGTTTCATCGCTGTAATTTTTCCATTTAGTTAAAATATACGCCCCGGCTTCCACAAGAGAGCCAACTTCTTCTGAGCGTAGACGAATCACTGACATCGGCCATTTGACAACTGAACATTCGACATTAGGAAATCCACTCATTGTAAATGACCAGTCATCCTCCGCCTTCGCCATCGCAAATTGATAATTCCCGCCTTGGTAATGTTCATGTGATAAAATCGAGCCTCCCACAATCGGAATATCGGCATTTGAACCAAGAAAATAATGCGGAAATTTCTCTACGAAGGAAAGAAGCCTCGCAAACGTTGCTGGGTTGATTTTCATATCCGTATGTTTTTCCGACAATACGATACAATGCTCGTTATAGTAGACATATGGAGAAAATTGCAAAAACCAATTCTCATCCAACAAATTTACCCGGATCATCCGATGATTCGAGCGGGCAGGATGGCCGATTCTACCTGCATACCCTTCATTTTCAATACATAGCAGGCATTTCGGATAGTCCGTTTTTTGGACTGCCCGCTCAAGTGCGATACTCTTCGGATCTTTTTCCGGCTTCGATAAATTAATCGTAATGTCCAAATCGCCGTATTCCGTGGCGACCTTATAGTCAATATTTTGACGGATTCGCTTCATCTGGATGTAGTTACTGTTTTTACTTAACTCATAAAAGTACTGAGTAGCCTCTTGTGAATCCTGTTTATATTTTTCATAAAAAATCTGATTTACACTGGAAGGTCTTGCGATAAAACAATTCATGATTCTACTTGAAAAAATTTCTTTCTCATCAAATAGGTCTTCAATAATTCCTTGCTCACAAGCATAGTCAACAATTTGTTCTAGCAACTCAGGGATCTCTTGGGAAGTGTTTTCAGTCTCAGCTTCTTCCCTATAATCTGCTAAATGAAGCAGCGACAGGACTTGATTCCTGGCATATATTTCGTCTTCCTGCTCGATTAATTGGGCAGCAAGCGCTTGTTTTATCAATTGTTGAACTAATTGGTCAATCATTCTTTTTCACCTCTGATATCCATTTGGATGATGCTGATGCCAGTTCCAAGCATCAGTGATGATTTGCTCAATCGAGGTTCTCGTTGGGTTCCAGCCAAGTAAACGCTTTGCTTTTTCGGACGAGGCAATGAGCGTACTTGGATCCCCAGCACGACGTTCTCCAATTTGGATGGGAATATCAATACCTGTTACCTTTTTAGCCGTCTCGACAATTTCCTTTACTGAGAAGCCCTGACTGCTGCCGAGATTGAAACAATGACTTTCCCCGCCATTTTGTAAAAATTTTAGCGCTAATATGTGAGACGCAATCAAGTCCTCGACATGGATATAATCACGAACACAAGTACCGTCAGAGGTATCATAATTATCGCCAAATATCATCACTGCCGGCCTTTTTCCTAATGCCGCTTCCAAGACAACGGGAATTAAGTGTGTTTCCGGATTATGGTCTTCGCCAATCTCCCCGCCCTGCCTGGCACCAGCAACATTAAAATAGCGAAGGGCAGCGTATTTAATTCCGAATGCCTTTTCACACCAGGCCATCATTTTTTCCATAGTTAATTTTGTTTCACCATACGTATTTGTTGGCTTTGTTTCCGCCTCTTCAGTAATCGGTACAACCTTTTGCTCACCATAAACGGCCGCTGTCGAAGAGAACACAATATGCTTAACATCAAATTCCTTCATCATTTCGAGGACAATTTGCGTGCCGTACACATTATTATCATAGTATTTTAACGGCTCAAGAACCGATTCACCAACGAGTGAGTTAGCAGCAAAATGCAAGATTGCTTCAATCTGTTCTTTTTCAAATACTGATCGCATAAATTCACGGCTGCGAATATCACCTTCATAAAAGGCAGCCTGTGGATGTACGGCATCACGGTGTCCTGTTTGCAAGTTATCGATGACTGCCACTTGAAATCCTTGGTCAATTAATTGATAAACAGCATGCGAACCGATATAACCCGCACCGCCTAAAACTAGAATACTCATTTACACAGCCGCCTCCACTTCGATTTCTTTTGCCCCGTCCCCAATACTGGCTACGTAAAAATCAGCCTTATAACCAATCTTATTAAGGTAAGCCGTACCAACATTAGCAATAAAATTTTTAACCTCTTCGTTTGTAACAATGGCAATGGCACAGCCCCCAAATCCTGCTCCCGTCATACGGGCACCTATCACTCCAGGCTGTTCCCATGCAGCTTCTACTAAACGATCAAGTTCTATTCCGGTAACTTCATAATCATCACGTAAGGATATATGCGATTGATTCATTAATTGACCAAACGCCTCTAAATTTCCAGCCTTTAGTTCTTCTAACGCTTTTAATGTTCTTCTATTTTCATAGACAGCATGTTTTGCCCGTTTACGGACAGTTTCATTGATTATAAAATGTTGATTTTCATCAAACTCTTTTTCAGAAAGCTGTCCAAGCGCTTCAATCGGCAGTCTTTGCTGAATTTCAGCCAGCGCCTCCTCACATTCGCTTCTGCGCTCATTGTATTTTGAATCCGCCAGTTCACGGCGCTTGTTTGTATTCATAATAATAATCTTGTGATTTTCTAATTGAATCGGTGCGTATTCATATTTAAGAGTCTGGCAATCTAGTAATATCCCTGCATCTTTCTTTCCCATTCCAATTGCAAATTGGTCCATAATGCCGCTGTTGACACCGATGAATTGATTCTCTACCTGCTTGCCAAGCTTAATGACATCGAGTCGTGGAATCTCTAATCCAAACAAACTATCAACAAGGACTCCTGTTAATAATTCAATCGAAGCAGAAGAAGAAAGACCTGCACCGTTAGGTATATTTCCATGAATTACGCACTCAAAGCCTGTTGGAATTTTATAACCTGATTCGAGAATGTAGCGAATCATCCCTTTTGGATAGTTGGCCCAATTGTGTTCTTTATCGTAATCTAGCTGATTTAAATTAAATTCAATAATCCCTATGTTAGGGAAATTAACAGAGTACAAGCGGACGAGCTGATCCTCACGTTTCCTCGCAACCGCATATGTTCCATACGTAATCGCACATGGAAACACATGCCCCCCATTATAATCAGTATGTTCCCCGATTAAATTAATCCGGCCTGGGGCAAAGAAAGCTTGTTCTGGTGTAGTACCGAATTTTTCTTTAAATGTTGTGGCTAGTGCTTTGACGTTCATTTTATCATCCCTCCAGTAAATGTAATCCCTTTTATTTCCATGTAAAGTAAATAGCTATCTTCAACACAATTTTACTCCCTTTAGTAAAACTATTCAATATTTTTACTAAAAATTTTACTAAAAAAAGAATGGAGATTACTCCATCCTTTTGTTTTTTTCACCTATGTCTATATTTCGCAAATAAAAAACATGTGACTGAAAGTCTCCGCCGCGCTCAGCACTTTTGCTATTAACACCATTAAACTCAGTCGGAAGCTGAAGGCCAACTTGCATTAGTTCATCTCCATAATAGGCCTGATTACTTCCATCCACTGAATAGGCCGCAGCTTCATTTAACCCGCTAAGCCGTAATGTTTGCTGTTTCGGAGAATTTGGGGTCGCTAAAACCTTGTAGTATCCTACCAACGCTTCCGATTGGTCTTGACTAACAACCATCCAAGCTGTTTCATTGTTCGAAAATGGGCTCAACAGTCTATAAAATAGACCATCACGGATTAAGTCCCGGTGGTTTTTATAAAAACCAACCTGCCCTTTAATTTCCTCCCGCTCTTCTTCTGATAACGTAAGTGGATCCAATTCATAGCCAAATGTACCAAAATAAGCAGTATTTGCCCTCGTCAATAGTGGAGTTTTCCGTAATGTTTGGTG
>Ga0213823_1000879_pt1 | contig 20995 bp, 16 predicted proteins | sample MC6MC0907MG_FD_179887 | JGI IMG/M metagenome (GOLD analysis project Ga0213823, IMG submission 179887) | Enriched soil aggregate microbial communities from Iowa State University, Ames, United States - MC6-MC0907-MG | ecosystem: Environmental > Terrestrial > Soil > Unclassified | place: USA: Iowa...
CAGCTCCGACGGATCGAACGTCACGGCGCCCGTGGCGATGAAGTCCACGCCTTCGGACACGCTGTGCTTGCGGACGCGGCTGAGCGGGATCGTGCCGGTCAGCACTTCGAACAGACCATCTTCCTTCGGCACGCCGAAATAGCGGTTGAGCTGGCCCTTGCGGAAGTCGGCATCGATCAGCAGCACGCGCTTGCCGACGCCCCCCTGGATGAAGGCAAAGTTCGCAGACAGGAAGGATTTACCCACACCCGCCACCGGACCAGTGAACATGACCATGTTGTTGGCGGACTGGCGCAGCGAGGCCTGCAGCACGTTGCGGAAGGATCGCAAACTCTCGATCGGTGGCGAGTTGCCCTGGCTCTGCGCCAGAAGCGCAGGCACCGTGGCGTTCTTGCGCCGGCTGCGGCGCCACAGCTTGTCCTGCACGTCGCTGTACGGAATGGCGGCCAGCACCGGCAGGCCGGTATGGCGCTCGACGTCTTCCGGCTCCGACAGGCCGCCGAACAAGGCGTTGCGCACGAACGCGCACAGCATGGCGAAGATCAGACCGGCTGCGGTGGCCACGCCGATGATGATCGCGCCCTTCGGACGCACGGGCTTGTCAGGCTGCACGGCGGCATCCAGGATGCGCACGTTGCCCACCTTGCCGGCGCGGATCAGCTTGAGCTGCTGCGTGTTGTTCAAGAGCGCCGTGTAGAGCTCGGTGTTGACGCGCACGTCGCGCACCAGGCGCACCACGTCCTGTTCCAGATCCGGCAGTTGCTTGATGTTGTTGCCCAGGCGGTTGACGTCGCCCGTCAGCGATGCGATCTGACGGTCGATGCCCACGATGCTCGGGTGCGTCGGCGCAAAGCGCGTGATCAGTTCCTGGCGCTTCTGGCGCAGTTCCATCACGCGGGTCTGGGCGTCGACCGACTGCCCCAGGATCAGCTTCGCTTCTTCGCTCAGGTCGATCGTGCCGCGCTTGTTGCGCAACTGGTTGTACTTGGTTTCCGCTGCATCAAGCTCGGCCTTCAGTTGCGGCAGCTGCTGCTCCAGGAACACCAGCGACTTCTCAGCCTGCGCGGACTTGCGGTTCACGTTCTGCTGCACGTATTCCTGGCCGATCTGGTTCAGCACCGCGGTGGTCAGCGCCGGATCGTTGCCCTCCAGCGTGACGCCGATCACGCCCGACGTGCGGCCGCGCTCAAAGATGCCCATGCGCGATTGCACATTCTCGATGGCCGCCAGACGCGAGCTGCGCGACACCGTGAACTCGGTGCCGGGACGGCCCGACAGCGCGTCGACGTGCACGTCCATCGCGCCGCCACCCGGCAACAGGAAGCGCTCGGGCTTGCCCACCGTGCCGGTGAACGTGGCGCCGGTCAGCTTGTCGCTGAGCGTGTAGCGGCCCTCGCCCAGCGTGGTCAGCCGGAACGGCTTGCCCAGCCACTCGTTGGGCACGTCCAGTTGCGAGATTGCAATGGACTCGCCGCCCCACGCATAGCCCCCGCGCGGCAGGCTGGACGGATACGGCAGGCTTTCGTAGCGCTGCGCCAGCCATTCGCCCACCACGGGGAAGTAGCGCGGCTTCGCATGGATGTAGAGCAGGAACTTGTCGACGGCGGGACCGACGACCATGCGCGAGCGCAGCACTTCCATTTCGCCCGACGTTTCCGCCTTGGTGTCGAACATGGATGAGACATCGCCCAGCAGGCTGCGCGCCTGGCCGTTCGGGAGCTCCTCCTCCACCTGCACGATGATGTCAGCCGAATAGACCGACGGCGTCACCATCACATAGGCGAGCGCGCCGAGAAACGCGAACATGGTGATCGCAATGATCATCCAGCGGTTGGAAAAAATGGCGTCCACGTGGGACGACAACGGGGTTTCCTGCTGACGGGCCGGTACTGACGGCTCGAACGATTCGATGGGCAACGACATGCAGCTCTCCAGGAGAGGGCGCCGCCGCGGTTGCGGCGCCCCCAAAGGCGGGGTTTTGAGGCGGACTAATCGATGGACCTGACGGTCTGTACGGTCTGCGCGCTCGGGAAGAGGTTGCTGATGAAGCGGTTCCACCGCACCAGGCCCGCCGAATCCACGAACACGACATCCTTGGGTTGCAATTCAAACTTGGCGCCCACCGCCAGTGCCTGCGGCGATGCGGCGTTCAGGTGATACACCAAAGGCTTTGCCTCCTCCGTGGCGCGCACGACGAAAATCTGCGAGGTGTCGGCCGTGATCTGGTTGGGCCCGCCAGCAAGACCCAATGCCTCGGTCAGCGACAAGCGTCCATCACGCATGACGGAAGCCCCGGGGATGAACACCTCACCCATCACGAACACCTTGCTATCCTCGCGCGGCGTGACTCTCACGATGTCCCCTGCCTTGAGCATGACCTGGTTCAGGTCCTGGCCGCGCTCGATCAGCGCGGGAAGGTTCACGCGAGTACGCTTGCCATCGCGGATCACATAAACCGCACTGCGGTCTCCGGTTGGCAGGATGCCTCCGGCCCTGTTGAGCGCTTCCAACAGGGTCATAGGCACATCATTGATCGCAACCGTACCCGGCGTGGTTACCTCGCCATCGACGAAGATGCGCTTGCTGCGGAATCCCAGAACGCGTACGGTGATCTGCGGGTCCTGTATGTACTTGCCCGAACTATTGACTATGAGATTGCGCGCCTGAAGTTCAGTCAACCCCGCCACTTTCAGCAGTCCCGTATACGGAAACTGGATATATCCAGCGGATGAGACCGTATAGCCCGGAATGCCCGAGGCGGTATCCCCAATAGCTAATTCCGTTGCCCCTGATCCGATGGCGTAGGTTTGCGTCGGAAGCACGAGCTCGGGGTGATCCCACACGACGATCGAGAGGATGTCTCCCGGCCCGATGAGGTAGGGCGCGGGCTTGCCGATGAGGTGACCGATGCCTTCGTTATCGATCAGTGCTTCACGTGCGCGCTGCTCTTCAAGAACGAGGGACGGCGTGATCTGTTTGATGACGGCCTTGGAGTTCGGGTCCAGCGGATCCGCGAGCTGATTGGCGTTGAACGTCATACCGGGTGATAGCGCGCAAGCGCCTAGCGAGGACACGAGCGCGATAGCGGCTATGGCTCGGCTCATCGTTCCGAAAAATGTAGTCATGGCGAATCCACTGTGAATGACTTCGTTGCCTGGAAAGGAGCCCGATGCGTAACGGGTTGCGACATTCCACACGCTTTTCCTAAGCCCGCACATTCGACGGATGCCCTAAGCCTTCTCCTACACCGTTTGGAGGTTTCGGGTGAGTTGCGCACTCAATAAGATTTTGTCGGTAGCCACATGCTTTGCGGCACTGCACAGTTTTTGCGTTGCGCAAGGCGTTTCCCCGAACAGGAGTGCGCGATGGACCCGTCCCAAACGGACACGTCGGCAAGGTTCAGTGGGGCAAGCTATCTGTATCGCTTGCTCGACGCCGCGATCGTCATCACCTGCGGCCTGACTGCCACCGGCTTGAAGTTCTCGGAAGATGCTTTCACGGATCCTCCGCAGATTCATTTGTTCCTGATCTATCTGTGCGGCCTGGGCGTGATCGCGCTCTTCCCGGCCTTCCGCCTGTATGTGTCGTGGCGCGGACGCCTGCTCACCGATCTGGTGGTGCGCAGCCTTGCCGCGTGGGCCACCGTGTTTGCGTTGGGCATCTTCGTCAGTTTTCTCATGCACCAGACCGGCGCGATATCCCGCTTATGGGCTGCAACCTGGTTCGGCATGACGGCGTTGGCGCTGGCCGGCGTGCGCATCGCCGTCTATGCGGCGCTGGGCGCGGCGCGCGATCGCGGCATGGACAAGAAGCGGGTGCTGCTCGTGGGCTTTGGCGCGCTGGGCCACGACATGTGGCGGCGCGTGGAAAAGTACCGCGAGGCCGGCTATCAGATATCGGGGATCTACGCCGAACCGCATGAGATCCTGCCGCCGCAGGTCCGCCGTCTGCACGATCTGGACAACCTGACCGACTTCGTTCGTGAGAACAAGGTGCGCGAGATCTGGATCGTGCTGCCGATGGAAGCCGGCCAGGAGCTGCGCGAAGTGCTCTATCACCTGCGCAACGACCTGGTGGATATCCGCTGGATTCCCGATGTGATGTCCATCCAGCTGCTGGGCCATCGCATCGGCGAGTTCCTGGGACTGCCCGCGATTCAACTGAACAGCCTGCCCGCCGCCGGCGTGCGCGGCTGGGCGAAGGAAGCCTTCGACCGCAGCTTCGCGCTGTGCGCGCTGATCGGCCTGGCGCCCGTCATGCTGACCGTGGCCATGCTGATCAAGCTGACGTCGCGCGGCCCCGTGTTCTTCACGCAACCCCGCCTCGGCGTGGACGGCAAGGTGTTCCACGTCTACAAGTTCCGCACCATGACCGTGCACCAGGAACACGGCGTGGTCACCCAGGCCACGCGCAACGACAACCGCGTCACGCGCATCGGCGGCTTCCTGCGCCGCACCAGCCTGGACGAGCTGCCGCAATTCCTGAACGTGCTGATGGGCGACATGTCGGTGGTGGGCCCGCGCCCGCACGCGTTGGAGCACAACGAAATGTACAAGGACCTGGTGCAGCGCTACATGATGCGCCACCGCGTCAAGCCCGGCATCACCGGCTGGGCGCAGGTCAACGGTTTTCGCGGGCAGACCGACACGCTGCGCAAGATGAGCGACCGCGTCGAACACGACATCTATTACATCCAGCATTGGACGTTCAGGATGGACCTGCTGATCATCGCGCGCACCGCGATATCGGGATGGACGGGCCGCAATGTCTACTGAACCGTTGGGATGGCCCGTGCGTGAAGCGCCGGGGCCGCGTGGCGGCATGCTTGGCCGCTCGGACTTCCGCCAGGCAGTGGAAATGCTGCCCCTGGTGTCGATCGATCTCCTGCTGCGCGATGGCGCCGGCAACTACCTGACCGGGCTGCGGGCCAATCCGCCCGCCCAGGGCGCGTGGTTCGTGCCGGGTGGCCGGATCCGCAAGAACGAGTCGCTGCGCCACGCGCTGCGCCGCATCGTCCACGACGAGCTGGGCCTGTCGTTGCCCGACCTCGAGTGGACGCCGCGCGGCGTGTACGAGCACTTCTACGGCACCAATTTCGCGGGTGAGGCGGGACGCTCCACCCACTACGTCGTCCTCGCGTATGAGGCCGAGCTTTCTCTGGATACCGCAAGCCTTCCCCTGTCCCAGCACAGCGGCTATCGCTGGCTGCCGCGGGAAGTGATCGCCGCCGATCCCGGCGTGCATCCGTACACCCAGGCCTACTTCAAGGAGTGAGAGCCATGACCAACCCCCGTCCTCCGTACCGGGCAGTGATTCTTTGCGGTGGTTCAGGCTCGCGCCTGTGGCCGCTGTCGCGCGAACTGTTGCCGAAGCAGTTCATCCGTTTGACCGATGACCGCAGCCTTCTGCAGAACACCCTGCGGCGGCTGGAGTCGGCGGGCGCGCAAGCGCGGCCCATCCTGGTCTGCAATGAGGCGCATCGCTACATTGCGGCGGAGCAGGCTGATGAGCTGGGCATCAAGGACGTCGAGGTCATCCTGGAGCCGTTTGCGCGCAACACGGCGCCGGCCATCGCTGCCGCCACGCTGCGGGCCATGCAGGATGGGGAGGACCCCATCATGCTCATCATGCCGTCGGACCACGTGCTGGAAGACGGCGAGGTGCTCAGCGCGGCGTTTGCCCAGGCGTACGACGCGGCCCGCCAAGGCGCACTGGTGACGTTCGGCATCAAGCCAACCGCGCCGCTCAGCGGCTACGGCTACATCCAGGCGGACGAGCCCGGCGCCATGGCCCCGGCGCGCCGTGTGCGCCGGTTCGTGGAAAAGCCGTCGCCCGAGGTCGCCCAGCGCTTCATCGACGACGGCGGTTACTACTGGAACAGCGGCATGTTCGCCTTCCAGGCGTCGGTCTTCCTGGCCGAGCTGGGCCGGCTGGCGCCCAAGATCCTCGCGCAGGCGCAGTCGGCCGTGGCGACGGGGCATGGCGACAACGGCCTCTTCCATCTGGACGGCCCGGCGTTCGAGGCATGCCCCAGCGATTCGATGGACTACGCCATCATGGAGCGCACCGACAGCGCGGTGGTCATCCCGCTGGCCGCCTCGTGGAGCGACGTGGGTGCGTGGGATGCCGTATGGGGCATCGCCCAGAAGTCGGTGGAAGGCAACTCCACCACGGGCGACGTCATGGTGGAGGATTCGCGCAACTGCCTCATCCATTCGACCAGCCGGCTGGTGGCCTCGGTGGGCCTGGACGACATCGTGGTCATCGAGACGGCCGACGCGGTCCTGGTGGCGCACAAGTCGCGCTCGCAGGACGTCAAGCGCCTGGTCGAGGTCTTCAAGTCGCAGCACCGCAGCGAACTGAACCACCACCGCGAGGTCCAGCGGCCGTGGGGGTCGTACGACTCGGTCGGCCAGGGGCCGCGATACCAGGTCAAGCGCATCACCGTGAAGCCGGGCGCGCGGTTGTCGTCGCAGATGCATCACCACCGCGCCGAGCACTGGATCGTGGTGTCGGGTACGGCGCGCATCTACAACGGCGACAAGCAGTACCTGCTGACCGAGAACCAGTCGACCTACATCCCGCTGGGCGAGATCCACAGCCTGGAGAACCCTGGGAAGATTCCGCTGGAAATCATCGAGGTGCAGTCGGGCGCCTATTTGGGCGAAGACGACATCGTGCGCTTCCAGGACATCTACGGCCGTGTTTAGGGAGCCCCCACGCCGCACACGCTCCGCGCGCTTGCTGCCCCCCGAGGGGGCCGTCTTCGCCTTGGGGCGGCCCGGCGGCGAAGAGCCTCCTCCGGAGCGGGTTCCCTTTTGGCGCCCGGGCATGGCAAGGATCTGCCTGCCCGTGGCGGCCCTCTTTTTCATCGTTCTGATCACGGTGGGCAACCTGCCCGGGCTGGCGGCGGACATGTCCGATGCCTTTGGCGACAAGCGGCTGCATCTGGCCGCCTACGCCTTCCTGACCGGGCTGATCTACGTATCGGTCAACCGGCGCCCGGCGCTGGTGGCCATGCTGACGGTTACCGCATTGGGAGTGGTGGACGAATCCATCCAGTCCCTTTTTCCCTACCGAGAGGCTGAACTCTTAGACCTTTTGGCCGATATCTCAGCGGCTGGTGCAACAGTAATCTCTTTGCACATTGGTAACGCAGCCATCGGCTCCTTTCGTGCAGTCACTAAGTCTTAAGGACACAACCATGCCAAAACGGGCACTGATTACCGGCGTAACTGGCCAAGACGGGGCCTATCTGGCGGAGCTTCTGCTGGCCAAGGGCTATGAGGTCCACGGCATCAAGCGGCGCGCTTCGCTGTTCAACACCGCGCGGATCGACCATCTGTACCAGGACCCGCACGACCAGCCCCGCAATTTCGTCCTGCACCACGGCGACATGACGGACTCGTGCAGCCTCATCCGCATCGTCCAGTCGGTGCAGCCTGACGAGATCTACAACCTGGCCGCGCAAAGCCACGTGGGCGTCTCGTTCGAGGAACCGGAATACACGGCCAACGCCGACGGCCTGGGCACCCTGCGCCTGCTGGAAGCCATCCGCATCCTGAAGCTGGAAAACAAGTCGCGCTTCTACCAGGCGTCGACGTCCGAGCTGTACGGCCTGGTGCAGGAAACGCCGCAGAAGGAAACCACCCCCTTCTACCCGCGCAGCCCCTACGCCGCCGCCAAGCTCTACGCCTACTGGATCAGCGTGAACTACCGCGAAGCCTATGGCATGTACGCCTGCAACGGCATCCTGTTCAATCACGAATCGCCCAAGCGCGGCGAAACGTTCGTGACGCGCAAGATCACCCGCGGCCTGGCGCGCATCGTGCTGGGCCTGCAGGAATGCCTGTACCTGGGCAACCTGTCCGCCCTGCGCGATTGGGGCCACGCCCGCGACTACGTCGAAATGCAGTGGCTGATGCTGCAGCAGGACACGCCCGAAGACTACGTCATCGCGACGGGCATGCAGTACAGCGTGCGCGAGTTCATCAACACCGCCGCGCGCGAGCTGGGCATCCTGCTGGCGTGGGAAGGCGAAGGCCTGGAAGAGACGGCCACGGTGCTGTTCTCGCCGGTGCATGACGTCAAGGCCGGCCAGGTCATCGTCCGCGTCGATCCGCGCTACTTCCGTCCGACTGAAGTGGAGACCCTGCTGGGCGATCCCACCAAGGCCCGCGAAAAGCTCGGCTGGTCGCCCCGCACCACGTTCGCGCAGCTCGTCAAGGAGATGGTCGAGGCGGACCTGAAGGACGCGCGGCGCGATGCGCTGGTCGAACAGAACGGCTACGAAATCTACGCCTACAAGGAGTAGCCCGCCATGACGAACCTGAACCAACGCGTTTTCGTCGCCGGCCACCGCGGGATGGTGGGCGCGGCAATCACCCGCGAACTGCATCGGCGCGGCTACGAGAACGTGCTGACCCGCAGCCGCGCGGAACTGGACCTGGAAAACCAGAACCAGGTGCACCGCTTCTTTTCGACCACGCCGGTCGACGTGGTGTACCTGGCCGCCGCCAAGGTGGGCGGCATCCTGGCCAACCAGACGCATCCGGTGGATTTTCTGTACAAGAACCTGATGATCCAGTGCAACGTGATCCGCGCCGCGTATGCGGCCGGGGTGCGCAAGCTGCTGTTCCTGGGTTCGTCATGCATCTACCCGCGCGAGGCGCCGCAGCCCATCCGCGAGGACGCGCTGCTGACCGGTCCGCTGGAGTCCACCAACGAACCGTACGCCATCGCCAAGATCGCCGGCCTGAAGCTGTGCGAGGCCTACCAGCGGGAGCACGGCGCGCGCTTCATCTGCGCCATGCCCACCAACCTGTATGGCCCGCACGACAACTACGACCTGCACAGCAGCCATGTGCTGCCGGCCCTGATCCGCAAGTTCCACGAGGGCCGCGAGGCCAACGCGGAAAGCGTGACGATCTGGGGCACCGGGTCGCCGCTGCGCGAGTTCCTGTACGTGGACGACCTGGCGCAGGCCAGCGTCATGCTGATGGAGCATCCGGACGCCGAGGGCATCTACAACATCGGCGCCGGCCAGGACATCTCCATCGCGGACCTGGCGCAGCTAGTGGCGCGCGTGATCGGCTACGAGGGCAAGATCGTCTACGACACCTCCAAGCCCGACGGCACGCCGCGCAAGCTGATGGACTCGTCGCGCGTGCAGGCGTTGGGCTGGCGGCCGGAGATCTCTCTGACGCATGGCATCACGCTGGCCTACGGCCATTTCCTGCGCGAGCGCACGCAACAGGCGCTGCCGGTGGCCTGACGGCCGCGCCAGCATGACAGACAGGGTTACCGATGCTTGGATTCGTGAAGAAACACATCGCCGGCAATGCCTCCTTCTGGGGGCTGGTGGAGTACGGCATCGGTCCCGTCGCGGCGCTGGTGGCGCTGCCGATCCTGTTCCGCCAACTCGGCACGGTCGGCTTCGGCCAGTATTCGATGATCATCGCGCTGGCCGGCTTCGGCAACGCGGCCAACCTGGGCGCGGCGGTGACTGCGACCAAGCTGGTGTCCGAGAGCGCGCACGAACCCGGCGGCGCCTATCGCGCGGCCGGTGTCAGCATGTCGCTGATCGGCTGTGCGCTGGCCGTCGTGACCATGGCTGCCGTGCTGCTGTGGGGCGTGGTGGGGTTGGGCTGGCCAGAAGCCACATTCGGCGGCGTGGCGGTGACGATGCTGGCCATGCCGGCGCTCGCCATCTATCTCACGCAGCAGTATGACCAGCTCTTTTCCGGTTGCCTGAAGGGGCGCGAGGACTTTCGCGCCACCGCGCTGTGCGAGGTCTTCAGCCGCACAGGCACGATGGCGCTCGCGTGCGCGGCCGCCTGGTACACCGCCTCGCCCACGTGGACGGGACTGGCGCAGGCGCTGGGCCTCCTGATCGCGGGCAGCGTCAAGATGCGCGTGTTCTCGCGCGCCTACGACCGCTACATCGTGCGGCCCGTGCGCGATCGCGGCGCCATGATGGCCGCCTTCCGGTTCTCGCGCTGGTCGTGGCTGAACAGCCTGAGCGCGCTGGCCTTCGGCTCGGTCGACCGCGTGCTGGTCGGCAGCCTGATGGGGCCGGCGGCGCTGGCGATCTACACCGTGGGCGTGCAAGTGGGCCAGATCATCCATACGGCGTCCGTCGCCATCTTCCAGAAGGCCATGCCGCGCGTGACCCGCCTGTCGGTCTCGCCGCCCTACCCGGGCGCGGCCGAACGCGAGATTCGCCGCATGATGCTGTGGAACCTGGCGCTGTCGGCCGGCGCCACGCTGGCCGTGCTGGCGGTCAGCCGGCCGCTCTTGAACGTGCTGCTGGGCGACAACGTCGCCGGCGGCCATCTGGGCACATTCCAATTGCTGATCGTGGCGTCGGGCCTCTTGTCCCTGAACGCTGCGGCGCATTTCTCCCTGCTGGGGCTCGGCAATTCCCGCGCCGTCGCGATCCTGAACGGATTGGGCGGCCTGGCAATGCTGTGCGTCATGGCGGGACTGGTTCACGTGGCGGGGGAACACGCCGCAGCCTGGGGCCGCATGGCCTACGCGGCGATCACGCTGGCCGGCGTGGCCCTCGCCATCCGTCAATCCCGCCCCGAGTTTCCGGGCGCCATGCCTGCGGCCACCCGATAACCAACATGCTGAGGTCTTACATGCGCAAGCGCCACAACGAGTATTCACGCCAGCTCATCGACTTCGTCCGCGAGCTCCGTCCGCCAGCGCCCATCGCCAGCGGCCTGCTGCCCAAGGTGACGATCGTGACGCCCTCGTTCAACCAGGCCAAGTTCCTGGAGCGCACCATACTGTCCGTGCTGAACCAAGGGTATCCGCGGCTGGAATACATCATCATCGACGGCGGCTCCACGGATGGCAGCGTGGACATCATCAAGAAGTACGAGCGCTACCTGTCCTACTGGGAAAGCACACCGGACCGCGGCCAGTCGCACGCGATCAACAAGGGCTTCGAACGCGCCACGGGCGATTATGTCGGTTGGCAGAACTCGGATGACCTGTATTTCCCGGGCGCGCTGCGCAAGCTGGGCACGGCCGCCGCCAAGGGCCGCGCGCCGATCGTCAGCGGCAACCTGTTCGTGGCGGATGCCAACAACCACATCTTCCGCAAGATCCACTACACGCCCGTCAACCGCGGCACGCTGACGGTGGTGAAGGCGTCGATCCCGAACCAGTCGGCCATCTTCCGCCGCGACCTGCTGCGCAAGTACGGCCTGCTGCAGGAAAGCATGCGTTACTGCATGGACCTGGAATTGTGGAGCCGGCTGCTGCGCGAAGGCAAGAACCTGATCGTGCCGGACGCGCTGGGCGTCTACACCGCCCACGACGAGACCAAGACGGCACTGATGCAGGACGTGCTGCTGGAAGAGCGCGAACAGATCGTCAGCCGCATCCGGCGTACCGAACCGGGTCTGGGCAAGCTGTTCGAACTGTCCTGCCGCGCCTCGAAAGTCGCCGCGCACGCACGCCAGGGCGATCTGACGTATCTGCTGGAGAAGCTGACCACCAAGATCTTCGGACGCGACGATTGGGCCGCGCACTAGGCCGGACCGACACTGATACGGAACTGCAATGACTACGCGCCGGCTTTCCACCCTGCACCTCCTGGGCCTGTTCGTCTTCACCGCGCTGGCGCTGAACGACGACAGGTTCATCATCGGGGTGGGGAGCTTCAAGCTCTCGCCCTTCGACCTGCTGTTCGTGGCCATGCTGGGCGTCAAGGCGCTCCGGCTGGCCGACCCGGGCGCGTACGCGTTCCCGCGCGGCGCGCTGGGGGTGCTGCTGGGCATCCAGGCGATCTCGGTGATCTATCTGCTGGTGGTGTCGAGCCATCACCCCGGCATCGAGACCGGCGACGTGGCGCGCGACCTGCGCATCGTCTTCTACTTCCTCTGCACGCCGTTCCTTTGCTACAAGGACATCGACAGTCCGCACGCCTATGCGATCCTGCAGAAGTACATCGTTGCGGCGAGCCTGGCGGTTGCCACGTTGATGCTGGTGGAACAGGCGGCCGGCTTCAGCGTCGCCAATCCGCTTCGCAACGTGCGGCTGGGCGTGTGGGCGATCCCGATGGGCGTGGTGTCTCTGCTGTACTTCCGCCGCACGCTGAACGTATCGGGCCCCAAGGCCTACATGTTGACGCTGTACATGGTGATGGCGCTGGTGTTCTCGCTGAACCGCAGCCAGTACCTCCAGTTGGCGATCTCCGTCATCATCGCCGTGCTGCTGGCCGGCAGCGCCGACATCCGGCGCCGCGCCGTGATGATCTTCGCGCCCGCGGCCGTGGCTGGGGTGCTGATCTTCGGCGCCATCGGCTATCTGGACGTGCTGACCGATCGGATCTTCAGCGTCGAGCGCCTGGACGAAGACTCCAGTTACGGCGCGCGCGTCCAGGAGATGGAGGGCCAGATGCAGTTCTTCGCGGAAAGCCCCGTGTTCGGCAAGGGCGCGGGCTTTCGCAGCTGGGTGATGGGCGAAAACGGCTTCGAGCTGAGCACGTTCGCGCACAACTCATGGGCCTTCTACCTGATGAAGTTCGGCGTGGTCGGCACGATCATGATCATGTTGCCGCCACTATTGATCCTGCTGTTCTCGCTCTTTCGGCGCTACGCCCATCCCGGGCTGGAGATGCACCGGCGATATCTGCTCGCCACCGCGCCCATCTACATCTTCATCGACTCGATGTCCGGCGGTCTGGCCTATGCGCCCAAGACCGCGTTTACCGGCTTCCTGCTGTGCTATTGCCTGTCGCTGATGCGCAATGCACAGATCATGCCCGTGCCTCGCCAAGAATCTCCCGCTCCCAGCCCTCGCCCGGATATCGTGCGCCGGGCGCCACCCACGCGAGTAATACCCCATGTCTGATGTCTTGTTTGTCGCACCGGACTTGCATGGCGGCGTCGGAAGATGCGTCGCCTTCATTGTGGATGCGTTGCCGGAACAGGGGGTGGACTCCGCCCTGTTCCTGCTGCGTTCGCGCAATCGCGAGTATCCCATCGCCAATCCCAAGGTCACCCGCGCATTTCCGATCATCGAGTCCCCAACCAAGCTGCGGCTGGCGCTGCCCGTGGCGTTCTTCAAGCTGCTGCAGCACATCCGCCGCGAAAAGCCCGCCATCGTCTGCTCGCACGGTCTGTTGTGCAACATGCTGGTCGTGCTGGCCAGAAAGATCCTGCGCGGCAACTTCCGTACCGTGGCTTTCGAGCACAGCAGCCCGGCCATCCACTACGGCGCATCGAAAATGCGCCGTCTGAAGTGCTGGCTGGTCAGCCAGACTTACCGGCGCCATGACGCCGTGGTGGGCGTGTCGCGCGGCGTGAAGGAAGACCTGGTCAGCATGTTTCCGCCGCTGCGCGGCAAGGTCCACACCATCTACAACGGCGTGCCGCTGGACAACGTGCGCCGGCAAGGCGCGCAACCCAAGCTGGACGACGGTGGCGAGTCGCCCTATCACGTGGTGGCCGTGGGCCGGCTCGAGGCAGTGAAGGACTATGCCACCTTGATCGACGCAGCCGCGCTGCTGGACGACCCGCGTATCGCATTCACGATCCTGGGCGAAGGCTCCGAGCACGCCGCCCTGCAAAAGCGCATCGACGACAGGCCATCGCGCACGCAGGTCACGTTGGCGGGCCATATCGACAACCCCTTTCCGGTCATCGCCGGCGCTGGCGCCTTTGCGCTCACCTCCGTGCGCGAGAGCTTCGGCAACGTGCTGGTGGAGGCCCTGTGCCTGGGCGTGCCCGTGATTTCCACGGACTGCCCGCATGGTCCGGCCGAGATCCTGGACGCCGGCCGCTACGGGCTGCTGGTGCCGGTCGGCGACGCCGAGGCGCTGGCCGGGGCGGTGCGGCGCCTGGCCTATGACGGCGAGATGCGCGAGAAGCTGGCGGCCCAGGGCCCCGAGCGCGCGGACGCCTTTTCCCTTGAGCGGCACTGCCGCAACGTCATCGATCTCTTCCGCCCGCTCATGCAGCGCGGAACGCCCTGAACAGGACAGCATCATGCAGAAGATACCGGTATCCGTCGTGGTGATGACGAAGAACGAGGAACGCAACATCGCGAAGTGCCTGAAGGGGCTGGTGGAGTTCGACGAGGTCTTCGTCGTCGACTCCAACAGCACGGACGCGACCTGCTCGATCGCCACCGCGATGGGCGCGCACGTCTCGAACTTCAACTGGGACGGCAAGTATCCGAAGAAAAAGCAGTGGTGCCTCGAGCAGCTTCCTTTTTCGCACCCCGTTGTCCTGTATGTCGACGCCGACGAAGAAATGACGCCAAGCCTCGCCGCCGAGATCCGGGAGGTCCTGCCGCGCTTTGCGGCCGGCGCGGGCGGCGCCTTTGTGCCGTTCGACTACGTGTTCTGCGGCAAGAAGCTCGAACACGGCCACCGCGTCTACAAGCTGGCGCTGCTGGCGCGCGACCGTTCGCGCTTCCTGGACTACGACGACCTGGACGTCGCCAACATGTGGGAGGTCGAGGGCCACTACCAGCCGCAGGTCCAGGGCGAAACGTTCGCGCTGCGCCAGCGCATGGTGCACAACGACCACGATTCGCTCTATCACTACTTCGACAAGCACAACCGCTATTCGGACTGGGAAGCGAACCTGCGCACCAAGGGCCTGATGAACGACCCGCGCGAAGCCAATGTGGGCGGACGCGCGCTGCTCAAGAAAATATTCCAGGCCATGCCGTTCAAGGCGCCCATCTCGTTTCTGCATTCCTACGTCTTCAAGCTGGGCTTCCTGGACGGCAAGGCGGGCTATGACTACGCCGTCGCACGCGCCATGTACTACTGGCAGATCCGCATCAAGACCGAAGAAATCCTGAAGGCGCGCCGGGCCAGCGAGGCGGCGTCGCAGCGCGATGCCGTTGCGGGAGCGGCCAAATGAGCACCTTGCAGCGCCTGGACCAGTTCGCGCTGGCGCCGGGTCAGCGCGGCCGTTCGGCGCTGACCGTGCAGTTGTGGTGGATGGTGCAAGGCACGCTCTTTCGCTGGTCGCCGCAGGTGGCCTACGGCTTTCGCCGCTGGCTGCTGCGCTGCTTCGGGGCGCGCGTGGGCCACAAGGTGCTGATCCGGCCCACGGCCACGGTCACCTACCCCTGGAAGGTCGAGATCGGCGACTACGCCTGGATCGGCGACGACGCGGTGATCTACAGCCTGGGGCCGATTCACATCGGCGCGCACGCCGTGGTGTCCCAGCGCAGCTATCTGTGCGCGGCGGACCACGACGCCGGCCGGCCCGACTTCCCGCTGCGTGAACGCGCCGTGCGCGTCGAAGACGGCGCGTGGGTGGCGACCGACGTGTTCGTCGGGCCGGGCGTGACGATCGCGCGCGAGGCGGTCATCGGCGCACGCAGCTCGGTGTTCCGCAACATGCCTGCCGCAATGGTCTGCCACGGCAACCCGTGCCGCCCCATCCGGCCCCGCACCGCCACGCCAACATGAAAATACTCATCTATGGCATCAACTACGCGCCCGAACTGACCGGCACCGGCAAGTACACCGCCGAACTGGCCGAATGGCTGGCCGCGCGCGGGCACGAAGTCAGCGTGGTCACCGCGCCGCCCTACTACCCGCAATGGAAGGTGCACGAGGGCTACCGCGGCTCGCGCTATGCCAAGGAAACGCGCCGCGGCGTGACCGTGCGGCGCGCGCCCTTGTGGGTACCCGAAAGACCTGGCGGCGCCAAGCGCCTGGTGCACCTGGCAAGCTTCGCGCTGTCCAGCCTGCCGTCCCTGCTGCGCGCCGCAATGCGCCGCCCGGACATCATCCTGGTCGTCGAACCCGCCCTCTTCTGCGCCCCGGCCGCATGGCTGACCGCGCGCCTGACCGGCGCGCGTGCCTGGCTGCACATCCAGGACTTCGAGGTCGACGCGGCGTTTGAACTGGGGCTGCTGAAGGGCGGCGCCTTGCGATCGATGGTCAAGCGCGCCGAGCGCTGGTTGATGCGCCGGTTTGACCGCGTGTCGACGATTTCAAACCGGATGCTGGATCTGGCGCTATCCAAAGGCATCAATCCCGCCCGTGCGGTGCTGCTGCCCAACTGGATCGATGTCAACGCCATCACGCCGCTGGCCGAAGGCGGCGATTACCGTGCGCAGCTCGGCATTCCGGATAACGCCATCGTTGCGTTGTATTCGGGAAATATGGGCGGCAAGCAGGGTCTGCAGATTCTGGCGGACGTGGCGCGGCGTCTTAACCGCGAGGACCGCCTGTGGTTTTTGTTCTGCGGCCAGGGCCCGGAACGCGCGGCGCTGGAGGAAAGATGCCAAGGCCTGACGCGCGTCATCTTTCTGGATCTGCAGCCAGCGGAACGCCTGGGCGCGCTGCTGGGCACCGCCGACATCCACCTCCTGCCCCAACGCGCCGGCGCCGCCGACCTGGTGATGCCCTCAAAACTGACCGGCATGCTGGCCAGCGGCCGCCCGGTGGTCTGCGGCGCGGCGCGCGGTACGGAGCTTGCTAATGTCGTGTCGCACTGCGGGCTGCTGACACCGCCCGAGGATGCCGTGGCGATGGCCGAGGCGGTGCGCAAACTCAGCTATAACGCACAAATCCGCGAAACTTTGGGCGCGGCGGCACGGCAGTACGCGATGGCGCATCTGCATGTGGACGCGGTGCTAGGTGCGGCGGAGCGAGAGTTTATGGCGATTGCGAAGAGCAAGGGCCGCGGAGCGCCGGCGGGGACGCGGGCGAGTGAGGGGGATGTTTGAAGGGGCGGTGTGTTTTGGACTTGCCGCATGCATTGGCGGGCTCGGGACAGCATGGACAGCGTCGCCTTGCCCGCCGTTCTTGTTTAGCCAGTAGAAAAGCCACAATGTCGATTGTTCTCCTCCGGAAATTGAATCTCCGGGTAAAGGAGAACGATCAATTGCGGCAAGGCCATAGACGGCATGAATACGAGCAGAATCGCCAAATCAACCCAGATCGTCAGCGGCAACCACAGCCGCGCCTTCTTTGTGGTGAGAGACCTTACGATCCAACGACCACCGTAGCGCATCAGCACATCACGCGGACTTTGGGGGAGTGTGATGATTTTGGGTGGGGGCAAGTCTTCGGCTTTTGCCATAAAACCATGAAGCCACGCCCAGATATGCTCTGCGTGAATCTTCTCATTAGACATGATCGGTATCTTGACCAATAGTGCCTCAGGCTGGTTGCACGTATAGCCTACAAGGAAAAGATACGGTTGCGCCAGTCCCGTCATCCAGCTGATGCCCTGGGCCTGATCCCAATCGAGTTCCCATATCGCCTCCGAACTTTCCTCGGGATACGGGACGTAGTAGACACGACGGTTCCGGCGATCGAAACGTACTTTCGAACAGCGGTATCTGTAGCGCGGTCCCAAGACACTAGAAAGGAAGGCCCCCATAAGCCCTATGACGGGAAGCCCTAAAACATAGAGCCAAACAGGTCCAAACCAATCGTCTACACCTACGATCACTGCAATAAAGAAAACAAGTAGGCCGAAAAAGGTGCACAGTCGAAGGCCCATTCCCTCGAGTTCGGTTTGCAACGTGTCGGAAACCCCTTCCACGCAATTTTCATTGAAGTGTGTCGCGTCAATGGCTGGGATTTCGTGTGCGTCAGGAACCACAGGCAACAACGTACTCGCGAAGCGAAACAGCCGCCATTTACGCTGGATATCATTGAACGATGGGCGCGGCTGCCCGATGTGGTTGCTAGTCCGCATTACTTTAGTTCTGACGAGTGCCGAGACGATGTTTGTGGGGGGCGGCTGCAGGACTGCCGAATGCGTTTGCAGGTGCAAGGTCGCATGGATAGCATCACCATGCTCCGCGGTTCTTCTTTAGCCGGTGGAAAATCCACAATACCGATTGTTATCCTCCGGAAATTCAATCTCCGGATACAGGAGAACAATTAATTGGGGCAAGGCCCAGGACGGCATGTACAGCAGGAGGATCGCCAGATTCACCCAGATCGTCAGGGGCAACCATCTCCGTTCGCTCTTCGTCAGTGAACGCATGATCCAGCGGCCACCGTAACGCATGAGCACATCCCTCGGTCTTTGAGGATTGGTGATGATCTTAGGCGGCGGCAAGCCTTCAGCTTTGGCCATAAATCGATAAAGCCATGTCCAGATATGGCCCGCAAAAACCCTCTCGTTTGACATTATGGGTATCTTGACCAACTCCGGCTCAGGCAGATTGCAGGTATAGCCCACAAGATAAAGATATGGTTGCGCATGACCCGTCATCCACCTAATGCCCTGGATGCGATCCCAGTCAAGTTCCCATATTGTCTCCGAGCTTTCCTCCGGATACGGGACATAGTAGACGCGGCGATTACGGCGATCAAAACGTACTTTCGATCCGCGGTAACGGTAGCGCGGTGCCAAAGCCCGAGAAAGGAAGAACCACAGAAGCCCCAGACAGGGTAGGCCAAGTGTAAGTATTAATACGCCTACAGACCACCCGCCAAAGCCTCCAAACGCCGCGAAGAGAAATGAAAGAAGTCCATATAGAGTAAGCATCCGAAGAAAAAAACCTGCATTTTCGTTTTGCAACGTATCAGAGACGACTTCAATGCAATGCTCGTTGTAGCGCGTCGCCTCTATGGCGGCGGGATCCTCCGTGTCAGGTTGCAGAGGCAGCAACGTGCTCGCGAAGCGAAACAGCCGCCACTTATTCTGGATCTCCCTAAAGGATGGACGCTCCCGCAAAATTTGCTTAGTAGCCCGCATTATCTCGGCTCCTGAACTGGTGCGACCAATTCTTCGCGAATAGGATCTATAAGCCACGCACCGCTTGTAAAGACTAGCGGCTCCTGCTGGGGAAACAGTGCGAGGTTTGGCTGGTTCACGATGTCCGGCCTGTAACAGTAATCAAACTCGACCTCTGTATCTCCTCGCATATTAATTTGCCAGCTCAACTGGCGAGTACTGTCTTGAATGAAGTCCTTACCAACAACCAGGCATTCAGTTTCATAGGGAAAGCGGTAACCCGGAGCAGTTGCGATGGGTCCGCGGACCATACTCAGGCTTTGGCCATTTCTCCTGGCTTTGAGCGTGTATTGGAAAACGTCAGCATGATCCGTGAGCGGCGTGCCTTCTCCTGAAGTGGGATAGCCCGGCAGGGCTATAGAGAGCGAAAGTGTCCCTATGCTTTCCTTGGCGGCAGCACGTTTCAGATCAACGCTGTCTTGCCAGAGGCCGTAAACAGGGATGCTGCGAATCACGATGTCTCGTGCTGACATCGAGGGAGTCTCCCAGTTCGCTACAGCGCGAACGCCATAGACGGCTCCGTGAAAGGCAGTGAGTTCCTGTTCCAGATTTTTATAGCGATATTCTCGATCACCCAGACTCCAATAACTGTGAGCCAGCCACATTTCGTCGGGCTGGAATTTTGCGAGAGCGGCCTGAACGCTGAAGTAAGCTACTCCGACAGTGGCAATAAACGCAAACACAAACCACCCGACTGGCCCGATGACGCCGAGGACGGTACTTGAGGCGCTTAAAAGAAGCCCAGCTGCCGCCAAGAGCCCACATCCTGCCGAAGCCAGATACATTCGCCCCGCTTCGGCATTCTGTTGCGTGGTAAAGGCGTAAGCAGCGCGCAACCCGTCCCCGATGGCCGCAATACCGGAACTTATGGCGCCGGCAAATGTGGCTCGTATTCGAGAATTCAATGCCGCCTGTCGTGCTAAGGCAAGGGACTTTCCGTTCGCCAATGCACGTAATTGGATCAGATCGCCCTTCACTAACAAACCGGAGCTAATTACAGCTGTCACTGCAGCAAAAGCACTAGCGCCGATAGCGACGCCGGCAAATGATCGAGCAACCTTGCCGTTCGCGAAATCTTTGATCGACGATCGAAGTGCCATGATGGCGGAAATCGCGGCTAGACCTGTAAACCCATATTCCCCGCGCACAATCGCAGTCTGCGCGGCGCCGTAAGCCCGACTTTGACGGCCCTGGTCCAACATACGCTTGAACACGTTGCCTTCAAGTTGGAACGGCTGCCGATTGTTCACTGTCGGTTGAGCGGACGAGATGCGTTTCACCTGGTCACCCACGCGCACCGCTTCGTAAAGGAGCACGGTCGCCGCCTGATTGCGCAATGGCTGCTTGACGGTAATCCCCCATTTCCTAAGTTGTTCGGTGTTCATGTGTTGCTCACCATGAAACTGGGCGTATTGAAAGCGCGCCTCAGCGCTGGACACGCGGTACGTGACGATCGTGCTGCCAACACGGACTTCAGCAAATAGGCGTAATCGTCGAACTATCTTGTCGGCCGTCGCATCGGGCAAACTCATATCACCCAGCTGTGACAGCATCTGGTTGACGAGTACCTCTGAAGACGTAGTCGCCGGATAAGAAACATTGAATTGAAAGATAGGCGTAAAGGCGGCAACCCCAATGTCCAGCACATTTTTCAGCAGCGGAGGGTTGGCGAAGCTGCCGTGCAGGCCTTGGATGCCGTGACCCAGCGCCAACCAGACAGGACTTTTGTCTGATTGGGCCAACAACATCTTTCGGTAGGTGGATCGACCACTTTCGCTGTGAGTCAGGTTACCAACGCAGTGGGCAACAACCCGCTCGTAGTCTTGCGCGTTCTCTTTTGCGCCCAGGTCGAAACAGGACAGCACCTTGCTGAACCACCCATCCTGCCAATCGTCGGCGATGGCGCTGCCGCCAGTCTTGATCCAACTCTCCAGGTCGTTCACTAGCGTATCGATGGCGGACTGTTTCCGCTTGACGGCTTCTTCGTACGCCAGCATGTATGGAACCGCATTGCCGAACAAGACATCCGCATTGCTGTTTTGATCGAAGCGAACCAGGTCTCGCCTTTTGGCGTAGGCTTGCGGGGTCGCCCGCTCCTGAACGCTCTGCAAGTACTGTTTGATGACGGTCGCGCTCGTGTACGCGTGATTGTTATCGATTTCATAAACTTGCCGGTCTGCCGCGGCAACAGCGACGAGATGCGCCAACTCACTCACGACGCCGATCGGGTCGTGCAGTACGACCGCCAA